>Ga0209713_10001013_pt1 | contig 16427 bp, 8 predicted proteins | sample ArcOceMetagenome_3_FD_187444 | JGI IMG/M metagenome (GOLD analysis project Ga0209713, IMG submission 187444) | Marine eukaryotic phytoplankton communities from Arctic Ocean - Arctic Ocean- Svalbard ARC20M Metagenome (SPAdes) (version 2) | ecosystem: Environmental > Aquatic > Marine > Oceanic... | reverse complement strand
CGTATCGAAAGGTTCGACGCATGAAAAAACTCGAAAAGCCGCGAAGAAGCTCTGCGCGGCTCGAGATTGGCCGACCTCCAGGATCATCGATCATGGCGTCGACCCATCGCAAGACGGCTCGGCAGCGCGGTGACTTCGAGATCTGCTCGCTCTGCCTCGAGCCGATGTGCCTGCCCTCCGCGGCGGAGCGTCTTCGCGTGTGCACGTCGTGCCACCACGCGGTCCACGGCAGCTGCTGGCGACAGCTATGCAAAGTGCAGTTCGAGGCGTGGCGGGCCACGCCAGACCCGCTTCGCGTCAGCGCGCTCGAGTGGCGTTGCCCGACGTGCCGTTGCAACTTCACCGAGAACTGGTCGTCGATGGTGAGCATACCCAAGGAGCGACGTACGCCGCTCGCGCTGAGAATTCGCCGGGCGCGGGACGACCTGAGGGAGTACGAGGAGTGGAAGGACAAGTACCGCGACGACCTGAACGCCTCGTCGGAGGCACGCGAACTGCTCGAGAAGCTCATCAACTCGGCGCGCGATAACCTCGCCAGGCTCGAGAAGCAGCAGATGGAGCGGTCGCGGGCCCAGGAGCAGCTCCGCGCGGCCACGCGGGAGCTGGCGGAGCAGCACGGCTCGCCGTCGCCCCAGGCCAAGCGAAGGAGGTGTCAAAGGCTGGGGTTGTAGAAGAGAGTATAGCGCTAGCAGGGAATACGGGTCCAAATAATGACAACATAATGCATCGATCAATGCTGCTGCCTAGCTTTCTGCGTGGTGTGCTATGGAACCGAACGGCCCGTGTGCTGTGGAGTGTTTCGTGGATGGCAGAAGCGCGTGAGAGCTGGTGACGTGTCGGGTGTGAGCCGAAACGAGGCCGCGCGTGTGTGCACGTGCGTGCGTGTGTGCGTGTGCGTGCGCCCGTGCCCGTTCCGGTAGCTGGTGTGGGTGGCACGCTTGTGTGGAGCTGCTGTTGAGGTGCCGCGAGATCGGCCAAATCAGACGGGCGGGCCATCGGCGGGGACGTGCGGCGGCGGCGGGACGACGGCCGAGTAGAGGTTGATCTCGTGTCGACAGATGGGCGGGCCGCCGCCGTAGCGACGCTGGAAGACCATCCAGACTTGGCTGTTGACGCCGCGGTAGTCCTTGACTCGCAGCAGGTTTGGCTTGATGCGCCCCTGAGAGAGCAGCCGCCAGTTGGACACCTCGCCCGGCGGCTCGGAGCGCTGCGCGGTGATGGCGTACTCTCGCCAGTGCGTCAGCCACGCCGAGTCGATGACGAACCAGACGTCGCCCGGCTGCACCGACGTCGAGTCGAGCCGCGTGATCTCGGCCTTCTCCTGCGCGAGGATGCGCTGCGCCTGCTCCTCCTCCGCGGCGCACTCGGGGCACGCGCGCAGCGCCTCCGGGCCCACCGCCAGCGCCCCCGCACCGCCCACGCCGCCCGCACCGCCGCCGCCGCCGCCGCCGCCGCCGCCGAACTGCCGTTGCAACTCGGTCCACTGTCTGTGCGGCACAGCGACGCAGCATCCCGCGGCGGAGCGCACAGCCGTCTCGAGGTGCGGATTGTGTCTCGAGGTGCCGATTGCGACTCCGAAGCGGCGCGGGTCGACCTTGCAGTGGCGGCAGAGGACGTCGTGCATCGCCGGCGGCCCCGGGTCCTCCGCCGACATCAGCGACGCGAGCCACCCACGCGAGAGCAGGCACGTCTCGCCGCCACCGCCCGCGCCGGTGCCGCCTCCGTACGAGTAGGCGTCGCTGCCGTAGCTGCTGCTGGCGGAGACGGCGAGCGTGTCGCGCTGCGCGTGGATGGCGCGGACGGTCTGCTCGCACAGCTGCTGCCGCTGCTGCGGCCGCTGCCGCACGTAGAAGAGCTGATAGGCCTCGACTTTCTCGACCGCCTCGGCGGCGCACGGCGTCGCGTTGGCGTCGTCCTTGTGGTACCATTGCGGCCGGCGCTGCGCGTCCCACCCCTTGACGTACGCCGTGTAGTGACCTGTTGGGCCGTGGGGCATGGGCGGCGCCGGCGCACCGAGCAGCAGGTGAGTGAGGGACGAGTGACGGATGGGTCATGCGGCCAGCGAGCTACTTCATTCCGAGGCGGCGGCGGCGGCGGCGGCGGCGGCGGCGGCGCGCACCCGACGAGAGCGACGAGCCATGGTGGACGATGACGGCGGCGAGGTCGTACACGTAGCTCTCGGCAGGGTTGGGCCCCGCCATGTACGGCCGCAGGTCGAGCCCCTCGAGCGGGAAGGCCACCGCGTCTCCCGCCTTCTTGCCGAGGCCGCCCGCCGCGCGGAAGCGTTTCAGCTGCAGCGCGAGAATCGGCGGCGCGTGCAGCAGCCGCAGGCTCTTGGTGCAGTTTTGGAGCGAGTTGCACTTTTCGCACTTGTACTGCTCGTCGCCCTGCAAGTGCTCCACCGCAAAGAAGGCGTCGAGACAGTCTCGCAGCCCCGGCTTGTCGCCCTTCCCGCCACCGCCGCCGCCGCCGCCGCTCCCGCCGCGCTCGCCGCCGCCGTGGGAGTTGCGGAACGGATTGAGCGCCCCGACGATCGAGCCGGTGCGATTGAAGAGCGACGATCCGACTCCGCCTCGCGCCGCCTTCGACGGCGGAGACGAGACGTCGCCTGCGGAGCCTGCGAGGTCGTTCGAGCTGCCGCCCGCGCCGCTGGAGAGCGACTGCCGCGGGTTGGCGTTCTGCTTGCCGCCCGCGGCCGGCACCGGCACGCAGACGGGGCCGCCCTGGCCCGGCAGCGGCAGCGAGAGGTCGAGGCAGTGGTCCCGCGTGCGAGAGACGTGGCGGCAGGTGAGGCACTCGACCGACGAGAGGAGCTCGCCCTCGAAGAGCTGCGCCACCACCGACGTCGTGCGCGCCGGCGGCTTGCGCGGCGGCTGCGAGTACAGGCCCTTGGCCTGCGCCTCGCGCCACGCCTTGCTCGCGCGCTCGTACTCGACCACGTCCGGATCCTTCCACTCCTCGCCAGCGGTGGCGAGCTGCCAGCGGCGCGCGATGAGCCGGTTCCGCTCGTGCAGCTCAGGGGTCGCGAGTGGCCGCTGCAGCTGCTCGTGCAGCACGTCGAGCATCAGCCGCAGCAGCTCCTGCGCGTCCTGCTGCTCGTGCCGGCGGAACGCCGGACCCAGCTCGAGCACGCTCTCCAGCAGCTCGCTCGGCCGCACGACGTCGGCGCCGCCGTTGCGCCCGTCGAGCAGCTGGTTCAGCGTCTCGGCGAACGCCTTGGTCATGCGCGCCTTCGCCGGCGGCTGGCCGCCCTTGCCCGGCACGAGGCCCGGCTGGTAGAGCGCCGTGCAGCAGCGAAAGTAGTGCGAGAGCGGTGGGCAGTAGGCGAGCGCCTGCGGTCGCACGGAGAAGGGTCGCGGCGTGAGCGCGGCCGGGCCGGGCGTGCGCAGGAGGGGGCACTGCGAGCTGAGCGGCACCTGCAGCGTGGCATTCATGAAGCAGCTGTTGCCGAGGTTGGTCAGGCCGCGCGGCACCGCGACCTCGAGCTCCTCCTCGACGACAGGAAAGGCGCGCGGGTCATCGCGCTGGTCGCTGTAATGCATGCGGCTGTGGTCGCCGCTGTAGCCTGCCAATCAGCCTCGTAGGCAAAGGCCGCGCCCGCCGGCTCGCGGGAAGCGGGTGGGCTTGGGCTGCGCTGCTTGGCTCGCTGCTGGTGCTGGCTGGCGGGGCACGCTGCTGCCGGGCGGCCATCCCAGGCGCTGCCAAGCTTGGCGCCTACGAGTAGGTTCAAGGAGAGCGGCGCGAGGACAATCATCGGCGCACACTTGCTTCTGTGGCGAGGGCCACCGAGGCCGTCGAGGCCGGCGCGGCCGCGCGGCCGCGGCCAGCCAGGCGAGGCGCCCTGGCTGACGAAGAAGTCTCAAAATCCCCCCGCACGACGAAATTCCTCGGGTGTTAGCTAGCTAGCTAGCGCTGGGTCAGGCGTTGCTGGCCGGCGCCGACATGGACCTCATTCCCGTCGTCATCGCGCTGGGCTGCGCGCTCTGCCTCTGCACGCTGCTCTCGCTAACGCTGTGCCACCTGCTGAGGCGCAGCAGGAGAGTCGCGGTGCCTCCGTCGATCATGCAGCAGATGACGGAGGAGGTGATGAGCGACGCGCTCGCAGATCCCACGAAGGAGCTCATGGAGAACGAGCTGTACTACGAGGCGTCGCTGCCGCGCAGCAAGCGCTCCACCTACCCGAGCGACCTCGTGCTCGATGGGCTGAGCGCCGAGCTGCGCGACGAGCTGGTGAGGCGGGCGCGGGCCAATCCAAAGTGCAGGGGCCTCGACCCGTTCACGCGCGTCATGTACAGCACGCTCAAGCCGCTCACCTTCGAGCGGTGGACCGACCGGCCGCAGCCGGTCGTGCCGGCTGACACCTTCGAAAGGCACGTCGTGAAGAGGGACGCCTTCCTGTGCTTCCGCGTGCCGCCGTTTGCCGAGGAGCCGTGCAAGGCGGCCTTCCGCGAGTACAGCAAGGAGCTCGAGATGGCCGCGGTGAAATGGATCCTCAACGACGGGATGCCCTTCTTCGACGACGTCGACGAGCCCGACTTCTTCGACGACGACGCCGAGTGCGCCATCTACTTCAACCTGACTATGCGCACGCACGTGCCGCCGTCCACCGACAACATCGGCGCGCTCAACCGGCTGAAGCAGATCGACGGCGACCTCAGCGCGTTCATCTTCGGCGCGATGGGTCAGTGGTTCCTGAAGGCCATCGAACCGGTCGACGGCGCCGCGACGGACGCCGTGGCTGCCAAGCTCGCTGGTGGCGGCGGTAGCCACGTCGGCGGCAGCGTTGCACTCGCGCCGATGCCAACGGCCAACGGCGGAGCTGCGCACCTCGGCGGCACCGGATCGGCGCAGCGCTCTGCCGTGGCCGCCGCCCCCGTTGCTCCTGCCGCTCCCGTCGTCTCCGTCGGCGGCGGCGGCGGCCTGCCTCCGACGCGGCCAGCCGCCACGCCCACGGCCATGCGGCCGATGCCATCCGCCGCGTCACCCGCGCCGTCGCCACAGTTGGGCCAGTGGGTGTCGCCAGCCAGGCCCGCCGTCGCGCCTCCTCCTCCTCTTCCTCCGGCATTTGCCGGTGGCCCTGCGACGCTGCGGCCCTTTCAGCCACCGCAGCTTCCGACGCTGAGCAAGCCGTTTGCTCTCGCGCCCGTGACGCCGCCCTCGATGCTCCCGACGGGCCTGCGACCGATGCCGACGCCGACGCCGATGCCGATGGTGGGAGGAGGGCGACCGCCGATGCCATCGCCGCCACCCTCGCCGCCCTCCTCCGCCGCGTATGCCGTGGCCGACGGTGGGACCAGCGGCACCCGCGGCAGTGGGCAGCCCCGACCAAAGAAGCGGGTGGTGCTGGGTGGCGAGCACCCACCACAGAGCAACGGCTGCGCAAATGGCGGTGGCCACGGCCGCAGCAACGGAGCTGGCGGGCTCGCTGGCATCGGCGCCGCCGCTGCTGCCGGTGGAGGTGGAGGTGGCGGCGTGACGTGGCGGGGTCGCGAGGCGCCGCCCGAGTGCGTGCCTCCCCCCGAGGCGGTGGCGGTGGTCGACGTCTGTCACATGGCGCAGTACGAGGTCCGGCGCGGCTACGAGCGCTACGGCTGCGCCGCCTTCTTCGACGCGCAGCGGAGGCCGGTGGCCATCTGGCTGGCGGCCGACGGGGCGATGGTCACGCCGCAGTCCGGCGCCGACGCCTGGGCGTTCGCGCAGTGGCACGTCAAGTGCTCGATGGTCTACCACGGCTTCGCTACCAAGCACCTCGCCTTCATCCACTGGACCGTCTCCAACACGGCCGTCGTCGCCACCTTTGAGACGCTGCAGCCGTCGCACCCGGTGCGGCGGCTGCTGTGGCCCTTCATCTTTGGCGCTGTGACGATCAACGACTCCGCCGTCACCAAGCTCGCGACGCCGCACGGCGGCATCTGCCGGATCGGATCGCAGACGCCCGAGTCGATGGCGCGGTATGTGCGCGCCCTCGCGGCGCAGTGGAAGTACGAGACCTTCGAGGAGCACCTGCGGGGGGTGGGCACCTTCCGCCCCGGCTGCGGCCTGAGCGTGGACGACCTGCCGTACGCGCACGACGGGCGGCGGCTGTGGGCGGTGCTGCATCGCTTCTTTGGGCGGATGCTCGCTCTCTCGTACCGCGACGACGCCACCGCCGCCCCCACCACCGCCGCCGCCACCGCCGCCGCCAGCGGATCATCGCTGCCCGCCGTAACGGACGACGCGGACCTGGTGCGCTTCTGGGCGACGGCCGACGTCTGCGCGTTCAACCACGAGGAGGCCGACCCACTGTCGTTTGGGCTGCCGCCGCTCTCGTTTGCGGCGCTGGTCGCGTACCTGACGCACCACGTCTTCATGGTGTGCGCGGTGCACGAGCTCCTCGGCTCCATCACGCTCGACTGCACGATGCCGCGCACCTGCTCGGGGCGGATCCTCGACCGCCACCACTTCGCGCGCACGCGGCCGCCGCAGGCGACCATCCAGGACCTCTACCGCGTCATCTGCACGACCGTCGCCACGACGACGCTGCCGATGCCGATGATGGTCGACGAGATCCGGCGCATGGCCACCGCGCACGACGACGCGCCGCCCGGCGCCGCCGACGCGTGCCGCGACTGCGCGCGCGAGCTCGACGAGCTCGCCGCCGCCATCGACCGCGACAACGCCACCGGCGCGCGCGCCGAGTGCCCGTTTGGCGCGTTCAACCCGCGCGGACTTGAGTGCTCGTGCAGTCTGTAGTTTTCGTATTCTACGTGTCGTTTTTAGTTTATTTTAGTTTTTCTAGATGATTTCCAGCAGAGGGCTTTCTGTTCTCCTCGTCCCGTGCTATCCATGGAGAACGGTGCCATGTCCAAAGGCCTCGTGGCGGATGAGCAAAAGACCAAACTGTTCACTCGTGGCGTCCAACGGGCGTCCTCAAACTAGTGTTCGTACAGCGTCACTGCAAGCGCTTGCGCAGCGCGTCCCGAACAGCCTTGATTGCATCCTCGGTCACTGGGTTGTCACACAAAACGTGGTTGTTCCATATCAGCGGGCAACCCGCCCGCGTCGATGGCAGCGGCCAGCCTTGCCGCATGCACGAGTTTGGCGGCGATGGCGGCCATGATGGCGGCGCGCGCGACGCGCTCGGAGCCGCAAGGCGCGGCTCACCGAGGCGGTTGTGACGGGCCCGCTCGGCGCGCTGAGCCACGACGAGCTGGGCGTGATCTTCGACGGCCTCAGGCCGCGAAAAATCCATCCACCAGTGGATGGAGCTCCGATCTTGGGACCCGGGGGACTGACCAGTCAGTCCCTGCAGCCAACCCCCTCCTTCGGCAATGCGCCGGGCACCTTTAGCTAGCTAGGGTGTGGTATTGTGTGTTTACTAACTATTATTGTGTATGCGGCAAGATGCAAACACAAATAGTTCTGATGTCCATTCCCGAGGGCTGGCAGGACACCGCCATCGAGACCGGCATGATCGTCGAACTCCACTCGCTCTCCCGCGCCGAGCTCAACGGCCGCATCGGCGAGTGCGGCGCGTGGGACGCGACCAAGGAGCGCTGGAGCGTGCAGCTCCTGGGCGGCTCTGACCGCATGGCCGTGCGCCCCGTCAACCTGTGGCGCGCCGCTCCCGCCGCGCCAGAGGACGCGGAGAAGGCCTTCCAGGCATGCGCAGAGGGCTCCGACCTTCTGGCCGCCATCCGGCAGGGGCAGGGCCCTCCGGCGCAGCTCTTCTCGCAGGCGCAGGACCTCTTCCAAGTCGCGGCGGAGCTCGACCCGGCGTCCACCAACCTGCACCAGGCGCGCGGCGACATGGCGCACATGCGGCGCGACTACCATGATCAGGTGAAGCACTCGCGCCGCGCCGTCGCCAACGGCCACAACCTGACGGGCGCCGACGGCTGCAACCACCAGAACGAACGGCGGATGGCGCTGGCGGCGGCGCTCGGCAACGCGGGCGATCTCGAGGGAGAGCTCACGCAGGTGCGCAAGGTGCTCGGCCTCGAGCCGGGCCACGTGCACGCGCGTCTCACCCTCGGCCAGAGCCTCCTCGACCGCGGCGACTTTGAGAGCGCGGTGCCGGAGCTGATGATGGCGTGCCAGCTGCCCGCCGAGTCCAAGCCGCCGTGGCCGTCGCCGCAGCCGGAGCAGCACGAGATGCTGCGCAGCGCGGCGCGTGATGCGCTGTGCAACGCGCTCGGTCGGCGCGCGCAGCAGCTCGCGGCCAACGGCGAGCACCGCAAAGCGGCCGACATGCTCGCCCATCGTTTGCTGGCGGTGCCCGGCATCTCCGACGAGATGGCCGCGCGCACCGAGGCCAACCTGGCGACGTCGCTGTGCGCGCTGGGCGAGACGAGCAGGGCCGAGGAGACGCTCGAGAAGGCGCGTGCGAGGACGGGCGCGGGCGCGGTGTGCCGTGCGCACGTGCTCACCACGAGCGGCCACTGCAAGGAGATGCTGGCGGACGCGTGGCGCGGCGGGCACGCCGAGGTCGACGAGACGGCGGCGGCGCTCTACCTGGCGGCGAGGGGGTACTTCAAGGAGGCGAACGCGCTGTGCGAGGACGCCTCGTCCCGGCGCGGCTACACGCGTGTGCACGCCAAGACCTCGCAGCACTTTGAGTGGGTGGCGGCGCCGACGACGGGCGCGCGCTCGCTCGACGGCGTCTTGGCGGGAGCCGCGCGCGCGATCACCGATGGCGCGAAGCTCGAGGAGCTGCCGCGCGGGCCCTCTCCCGGGCGCTGAGCAATCAGGTCAGGTATTTGTAAGAGAACACGACCTAAGTAGATGCACGCTCACGCTAAGAAAGTCGAGTTGATATAGGCCAGCCAAGCTTGTTGGCACCGAGAGCGTCGTAGAGGATGAGGTTGCCACAGTTCCCGCAGACATGGAGGCCACAGTGCCACCAGGTGGACCTGTCGAGGTCGCCGTGGACAGAGCGGGAGCGGCGGGCAGCAGCGTAGCAAGCGGTGCCGAGGACGACGGTGGCTACGTAGGCAGCGCATGCGCCGCGAGGCGCCGTCGGACTGACCATGAATAGTTGGTAGGCGGCGGCCGCGCCCACAGCCAGCATGTCCATTCGTCTGCGTACGGACTTCCACTCTGGTCGTCTCCAGTGATTGATCGACGTGACCATCACAAGCATGGCGCAGGCGAGGCAGGCCGCCTGCTCGTTGAAGGCGGCCGACGCTACGCTCGCGACACTCATGAAGCTGCACCGGTAGATGCGTGTCGAGTACTTTGCGGGTAGCATGAGCGACATGCTGCTCGGGCCGGGGTCGATAGCTGTGCCCGGGGACTGCGCAAAGGCGCTCCGGTTGTTCGAGCGGGCCCGTGGCCACGGCGCGGAGCACGGCGCGCGTCGGCAACGCCGGCAAAGTCGTGCATGCGGCACGCTATTTATAAACCCTGGGGTAATCGCTGGCAAACGCGTCGCCTCAATAGCCTCAATAGCCTCAGCTTAAACAGCATGCACGCGTTGGTGTGTTGGTGTACACCCCTTACCCGGCGGTGCAGGCCGTACTAAAGGTGTTGAACGAGAGACCCCTGGTGCTTACTGATACTGTGAGCGCTTGGCTAGTGCGGCATTCACCGCCTGGACCGCGCGGGTGCTCGCGGGGTTGTCCGACAAGGGGCAACCGATCAGCATGGGCAGCCCACCCGCATCGAGGGAAGCGACGAGCTTGGCCGCACCCGCGTCGGTGACGTTGTTCTGGTCGATTAAGAGCGCCTCGAGCGCCTTGAAGTCGTCCTTGCCGAGGTTGTTCACCAGCGAGGCCACGCCCTCGTCGCCGATCTCGCACTTGCCGAGTATTAGACCGCGGAAACCAGACAGCTTGCGCAGCGGCGCGGCCAGCGCGGCCATGCCCTGGTTGCCGAAGGGGTTGACGGCGAGGCAAAGCAACTCGAGATTGGGCATCGCGCCCTTGTGGAGGGCGGTGGCGAGGGCCTCGGCGCCCGCCCGCCCGAACTCGTTGAGGTTGAGGTTGAAGCTGCGGAGCGAGGGCACGGCGCCGCGACCCAGGCCTTCGCACAGCGCCTGCACGCCCGCGTCACCGAAGCCGTTGCCGCTGAGGTGGAGAATCTGCACCATGGGCAGCCCATTCGTGCGCAGGATCATCCCCAGCGTCGCCATGTCGCCGGCTGTGAGGCCCTTGTTAAGCCAGACCAGACCCTCCGCATCACGCAGCTCCGCACAGCTCATCTCCACCTTGCGGCACAGCGCCGCCACCCTCTCATGCCGCTCCTTCAGCACCTCGAGCGCCGGCCCCAGCGGCGTCCGCAGCCCAAGGCACGTGCTGCTGAGCGCGACGGCGACGACGGGCTCGAGCGGGTCGGCGAGGCCGTCGAAGATCACGCCCAGCTCATCGTGGCTCAGCGCGCCGAGCGGGCCCGTCGCCACCGCCTCGGTGAGCCGCGCCATGCGGCTAGCCGAGCGTGTCGCGCGCGCCGCCATCGCCGCCAAACTGGTGCATGCGGCATGCACGCGCTCTCCCGCTCTTCTCCGCGCCGAGCCATGGTCAAGCGCAAGGGCATCAGCAAGACGGGCCGCCGTGCCGCCGCCGCCGCCGCGTCGCAAGCCGGCCTCGCTCTGGACATCGCGTCCACCTTTCAGCTGCCTCCCTCCAACAACGAGAACTGGAACTCGGACAACTCGTCCAACCCCGAGGAGCCCAAGGGGCTCTCGGGCAAGCATCTGCGGCGGCACCGGAAGAAGGTCGCCCAGCAGCGCGCCGCGGCAAACTCGTTGGCAGTCGAGCGGCGCACGAAGGCGGCCTGGGCCGTCGCGAACAAGGAGCGGCGCGACCATCTCAAGACCCGCTTCCGCGCGGCCACGCCGGCCATCCTCCGCGCGGCAGCAGACGAGATCGTCCGTCGGCGCGCGCTCTGGTCAAAGGCGCGCGCCGCGCTGACTGCGAACGCTGCTGCTGAGCCGGCGCGGCGTCGCGCTCTTCACCGCCGGGCTCGCCTCGCGCTCTTCTCCTCTGCAGCTACCGAGCGCACGCGGCGTCGCACGCTGCACCGCAAGGCTCGCGTCGCGCTCCTCGCTGCGGCGGCCGCCGCGCGCGCGCGCCTCCGCAAGCTCATGGCCAAGGCGTGCGCCGTGCTCCTTGGTGCGGCGGCCGCCGCGCGCGCGCGCCTCCGCGAGCTCATGGCCAAGGCGCGCGTCGTGCTCCTCGCCTCCGCGGCCACCGAGCGCGCGCGCCGCGCCGAGCTGCTGCGGAAGGCTCGCGCGGTGCTCGTCGAGGTCGGTCGCGCCGAGCGCGCGCGCCTCTACCGGCGGTGGCACGCACACGAGCTGCTGACGGCGGCCGAGGACCGCGAGGACCGGACGCTCGGAGCGCTCGAGCACGCCGAGGCGAGCGCCAGCGCGGCGGCGCGCGCGCGCGACCGCGTCGTCGAGCGCCACGCGTCGGCGGCGGTGGTGGCGTCGCGCGAGGTGGAGGTGTCCGAGCTGCAGGGGCGGTGCGAGCTCCTGCGCGGCAGCTTTGCCGAGCAGCAGCAGCGGCTGCGCTCGCTGCGCGCGAGCCTCGACGCGACGGGCGCGGGGGCGGCGCGGCTCTCGATGGGCCTCGAGGCGCTGCTGCGCCACCACGTCCGCCTCGACGAGCAGCCGCTGCACGCGTACGCGCAGCTCGACCTGGCGCGGCCCCTGCAGCGCGCGGCCCTCTCCCCCGAGTACCCGGGCGACGTGCCGGCGCGGCGCGACGTGCTCCGCTTCGACGTCGCCACGTGGAGCGACCTCAACTGCGTGCGGCGCGCGCTGCGCCCCAACTCGGACGACCTGCGCGGCTGCCCGTTTCTGCTCCGCGCCGTCGGCTACACGCTCGTCGAGGGCGCCACGCTGCGCGAGCGGTACCCGTACTCGGTCGAGCGCGCGCTCCTCGACGGCCTCGGCGATGTCGCCGCCCTCGCGCTCGAAGCAGGCCACGCTCTTCAGGGCACGCCCGATGAGCACGCCGTGGCGGCGGCGGTGCAACGCGAGCGGCGCACGGGCGTCGACGTCACCCACGTCAACGCCGCAGAGGCCCTTGCAATCGGCCGTCTGATGAAGCGTCAGATGAGCATCAACCAGCACCAGCTCCGTGCCGTCGATGCCTCGTCGGGTGCAGAGCAGAACGCAATCTACGCGCGGTGGATCCAAGACCATCCGTGGGCGCTGGACGATGCGCCGGCCGCCCCAGGCGCCGCGTGGCAGCGTCGGGACGCCGAGCGACGCACCCGTCACCAAGCCAAGGGCGCGCCGCCTCCGCCCCCGCCGCCGCCGCCGCCCACCGAGCTGCCGCCCCGTGCGCTCTTCCTCTCCTACCCAACCTCGACGCACCAGACCGCCGTCGAGTACGTCGATGCCCTCCGCGCCACCAGCGGCGGCGGCGGCAGCTCCGGCGGCGGCGGCGGCGGCGGCGGCGGCGGCGGCGGCGGCGGGAGCGCGGCGAGCGAGGTGGCGGTGCTCGAGGCGTGCCGCAAGCTGGCGCGGCAGACGATGCGCGCGCTCGAGCACCTGCACCGCCACGGCTGCGTCCACGGCAACCTCGCGCCGCCCAACCTGCGCGTGACGCGCGACGGCGATCTGCTCGTCACCGGCTTCGAGGCGTCGCGCGCCGTCGCCAAGCACCGCGCCTTCGGCCACTCCGTCCGCAACCTCTTCACCTCGCCCAAGACGCCCGCGCCGCGCCCGCGCACCCGCCCGCCCGCCGAGCCCGCGTACGCGGCGCCGGAGCTCGACCGCTGGGCCACGCAGGACGACGAGGACACGCCGCCCGCGGCGACGGCCGCGTCGGACGTGTGGTCTGCCGGGATGCTCCTGTTCCGTGCCGTCGCGGGCGGCGAGTACGCGGGCGGCGGCGTGAGCGCCGAGCGGCTCTGCGCGGGCGGCGAGGCGGCGGCGGCGATGCTCGACGCGATGCTGCACCCCTCCCCCGCCGAGCGGCCGTCGGCGTGCGAGCTGCTCTCGCACGCCTTCCTCGACGAGGGCGCGCTCGAGGCGATGCACGAGCACGGGCTCGTCGTGACCGACCAGGCGCGCCACCGCCGCACCAAGTTTGCGTCGCTCCAGTCGTCGCTCGAGCGGACGAACGCGGCCTCTTCCGAGCAAATGGACGCGGTCTTCGCGCGACAGGGCGCCAACCGCTTCCAAGTCGCACCGAGCCTCGTCATCGGCCGACACGGCACGACGCTGCTGCAGATGCTCGAGATCGCAAAGGGTGGCGCCCACCAGTTCCGAGCGAAGCTCAGCGTCTCCTTCGGCGACAGCGGCTCCGACGCCGGAGGCCTCACGTCCGAGTTCTACTCTCGGCTGTGGGAGGAGGTCGCGACGCCGCTGCACGGCCTCTTCGAGGGCGGCGGCGACGGCGGCGACGGCGCCGCGCCCGCCGCCGTGCTGCCGGTGGCGACCGACACGCCGGGCACGCTGCAGCAGCTCGAGGGCGTGGGCGTGCTCCTCGCCAAGACGCTCCTCGACGGGCGCAAGGCGTCGCCCGCGCTCTCGTCGGTCGTCTTCAAGTTCCTGCGCGCCGCGCCCGCCGCCGTCACCTCGCGCGATCTCGTCGCCTTCGATCCTCAGCTGGCGCGCTCGCTCTTCCGCCTCACGTCCCTCGACGCGTCTCAGCTGTCGGAGCTCGGCCTCGAGTACGAGGTGGGCGGCGCCACCGTCGCCGTCGACGCGTCCAACGTGCGCGCCTACATCAAGCACCACGCGCAAGAGCTGCTCGTGGAGCGGCGCCTCGCCTCGCTCGTGAGACTGCGCGACGGCTTCACGCGCGGCGGCGGCTTCATCGGCGCCGCCGCAGACGGCTCATCCTTCCTCGGTCTGATCGAGGAAGCCTCGCGAGGGTTCACATGCGGCCACCACATGCCCCGCCCGGCTCGCACACACACCACCACGGAGGGCCCGTCGCCTCCACGAGAGCCTCTCTCTCTCTCTCCCTGTCTCTCTCTCTCTCTCTGCTGCCTTTGGCCCCACCTGCCTTTGGCCCCACCTGCCGCCTTTGCTTCGTTGCTGCCGGCGCGCCACGCAGGCGTGCATGCCAGACGAGGCGCGCGAGTTCTGCTGCGGCGCCGCCGAGATCTCCGCCGCCGACGTCCTCGGGGTGTGCGACGTCACGTCGCTCTCCGCGACGCAGCGCGCGTGGCTGACGAGCTGCATCGGCGGCATGGACGGCGACCAGGATACGCTGCGCGAGCTGCTCTACTTTGCGACGGCGACGCCCAACCTGCCCTCGTCGCGGACGCACGGCGGCACCGGCTCGCGCCTCCGCTTCGTGCCGAGCGCCATGGGCCAGCACCACCTCCCCGTCGCGCACACCTGCTCCAACACCGTCGACCTGCCGCGAGACTACGCGAGCTTCGAGCAGCTCGACACCAAGCTGCGCCAGGCCATCGCCGCCACGCGCCAGCTGCGCGGCTTCCAGTTTGCATGATGCTCTGCGACGGAGCCACAGAGGACCAGTCGTCCCAGGTCCCGAGATGATGTGAACGCCCGTGGAGAGCGTCACGCACGAGACAGTCGAGTACAAAACGGCACGACGCGTGTGTACCGCAGCCTGCAGATTGAGTGAGAGCGCTCCGCAGCGCGCCGCGTCTTATACGAATTATGAAACGAATTTTTGTTATGAGTCCACTCATCACAAACGCAAACTACCACTACGTCCCTACCACCGGACCGCCGTCTCCCACAGGAAGGCGTCGCACTCGGAGCCCGCGCAGCTCGTCTGCGCGGCGTCGCCCCTCAGCAGCGCCACGAGCGCGAGATTGAACGGCTTGTACAGCTCCGATAGCAGCGCGCGCGTCTTGTCCGCCATCGCGAAGCCGCTGCGCTGCCTCGGCGGCGTCAGCTCATCGTACGACGGCAGTCGTCCCTCCGCCTTGCGCAGCCGCCGCGCCGTGCCGCCGTCGTCACCACCGCCCTCCGATCCACCGCCGCCGCCGCTGCTGCTGAGCGGCCTTAGCCCCAGGTGTCGCCACACGCGCTGGAGCACGGCAGGCCGCGCGTCTGCTGTGAAGAAGTCCTCCGCGCGCAGCAGCAGCAGCGACCCGGGCAGCGCCAGCAGCCAGTCCGCCACAAACGGCGCGTACATGCCGCGGATCAGCTGGTCGCAGTGGAAGAAGACGTCGTTGGGCGCAGCGCCGAGCTGCTCGAAGTGGACGGCGCAGCGCCGCGCGCCGAAGGCCGCCACGCACGCGCGCCACCCCTTGCTCTGCTCGGCCGCATAGGAGTGGAAGCCATCGGCGTCGCTGCCGTGCCGCTTGGCGTAGTGCGGGTGGCCCACGAAGGCGTGCTCGAGCCGGTCGATCGGCGATCGCAGCATCGCGATCAGCTTGACCTTGCCCACGCCGTAGCTCTGCCGCATCAGCCACGGCGTCGAAAAGGTGCGACCCGCCGTGCCGTCGACGCCGCCAGCCGCGGATGCTGCTGCCAACGAGGAGGCATCCACAGCCGCTGCATCGGGCGGCGCATGCTGCAGCGCGACGGCCTGGTCGTGCGCGGCGAGCGCCGCGCTCTTGCATTTCCACATCGCACCGACGGCCGTGTCGAAGTAGGTGCGCTTGCACTGGCGGTCGTCCATGCACTTGGCCTTGCACGGCCAGTACGAGACCTCCCACCAGCGGTGGAAGCGGCCGGCGAAGCCAGGGTAGAACGTGAGCATCGACACGCACTCGCCCACCGTCAGCAGCTGTGTCCGCGGATCGAAGCCGTCGGGCGGCTCGGCGGTCGCCCACTTCCTCCCGCCCGCGTCGTCGTGCCACGTGCCGTAGCACGCGCCGTTGCCCACCGCCGCGAGGTCGGGATGCGCCTTGAGCACCTCCGAGAACTTCTTCATGCCCGCCTGCCAGCCGCCGATGACGAAGAGGCCAGGCACACAGCGGCGCACGCCGTCCACGGTGACGCACGGCGTGGTGAGCCCGGCGTCCCACTGCGGCGGTGTGCCTTGCGTGCCGAGCGACGCGAAGAGCTGAGGCTCCCAGCCGACAGCCTTGGAGGCGAGCTCCTGCTCCAGCTCGGCGGGCAGCGCCGATAGCCTCCGGCGCTGCGAGCTCTGGTGCTGCGGGCGGTGCTGCCGCTGCAGCAGGACGCCACCCAGCAGCAGCACCGACAGCGAGGCCACGAGCGGCCAGGCGGCGCGAGGCCGGGGCTCGGCCGTCGATGAGGGAGGCATGAAACGGACGCCGGGCGCCATGTTGGCGTGTGCGTGAACAGCTCCAGTCACGTAAACTCGTGCATGACGCATGCACGATGCCCCCCCCCCCTAAATAGGGGTGATATTGGCAGCGTGGCATCGATCCGAGCCGGTACGTCCGGTGGTGCAGCCGACGTGTTTACTGTTACGGGCCTTGGTTTGAACCGCGCGGCCCGACGGACGTTTTGAAAGATAACAAACCAAGCAAAACGCGTCGGCATGGCGCGCTAGCGCGCGCTAGGCTGGTATTGACCCAGTGCTGGTGTTCCTGGG
>Ga0209713_10001012_pt1 | contig 16454 bp, 13 predicted proteins | sample ArcOceMetagenome_3_FD_187444 | JGI IMG/M metagenome (GOLD analysis project Ga0209713, IMG submission 187444) | Marine eukaryotic phytoplankton communities from Arctic Ocean - Arctic Ocean- Svalbard ARC20M Metagenome (SPAdes) (version 2) | ecosystem: Environmental > Aquatic > Marine > Oceanic... | reverse complement strand
CCGTCGTACGTTTAGTGGCTACACCCCTCGCCCCGATTGTGCAAATGACGATCGAGCCCCAACAAGACGAGATCACTCGCTCATAGCCAGCGTCCCACACAGCCCTCGCAAGCATGCTGTCCACCTTGATCGCCTCCGTCGACGGCCTGCTCATGCCGGCGCAGTCGCCCTCGCTGCGCACCGCGGGCTCGCCTGTGATGCAGACCGCCAGCGCGGCTGCGCCGGTGATGGATGCGTCGGCTACTGAGGAGCCGCTGCTGCTGCGCGCCGCAAAAGGGCTGCCCGTGGAGCGGCCGCCGGTTTGGATGATGCGCCAGGCCGGTCGGCACATGGCGTGCTACCGCGAGCTGTGCAAGGAGTATCCCACCTTCCGCCAGCGCAGCGAGAACGCCGACGTGGCGACCGAGATCTCGCTGCAGCCGTGGCGCGGCGACGGCAAGGGCAACGGCGGGTACAAGACGGACGGCGTCATCCTCTTCTCCGACATCCTGACGCCGCTGCCGGGCATGGGCATCGACTTCGACATCCTCGAGAGCGTCGGGCCGAAGATGCCGCCGCTGCGCACCAAGGAGAAGATCGACGCCATCCACCTGATGGACCCGGACGAGGCGTGCCCGTTTGTGCGCGAGGCGTTTGGCAACCTGCGGCGCGAGGTGGGCAACGAGGCGGCGGTGCTCGGCTTCATTGGCGCGCCGTACACGATGGCGACCTACTGCGTCGAGGGCGGCTCGTCGGCGTCGTACCTCGAGATCAAGAAGATGGGCTACAACGACCCGGCGCTGCTGCACACGCTGCTCGACAAGCTGGCGGACAACCTCGCCGAGTACGCGTGCTACCAGATCGACTCGGGCGCGCAGGTCATCCAGATGTTCGACTCGTGGGCGGGCAACCTCGCGCCCGCCGACTACGACATCTTCGCAGGGCCGTACCAGAAGAAGGTCGTCGACAAGGTCAAGGCCAAGTACCCCGACACGCCGTTCATCATGTACATCGCCAAGTCGGCGGCGCTGCTCGAGCGGATGGCGGCGACGGGCGTCGACATCGTCTCGGTCGACTGGACCGTCACGATGGCCGACGCGCGCAAGCGGCTCGGCCCCGACATGGGCGTGCAGGGCAACCTCGAGTCGGCGGTGCTGCTGGGCAACCACGACCTCATCGAGGAGCGCACGCTCGAGGTCATCCGCGAGGCGGGCCCCACCAAGCACATCATGAACCTTGGCCACGGCATCGAGGCGAGCACGCCCGAGGAGAACGCCAAGAAGTTTGTCGACACGGTCAAAAACTTCCGTTGGTGAGCGCGCTCGCGGCCCGGCCGGTCGTACAGGTGGGCACGGGCGTGGGTCTAGGGTGCAAGTATCGTGAGTGTACTGCAGTTGTGACTACAGAGACGGTGTATAAAACAGTAGGGGCCGAGAAAAGAGGTCTCCCTCCTCTCCGACTCCTGAGCTGGCGAGGGGTGTGGCTCCGCGCGGGTACGCTCCCAGCGCACACTCTCTATCTCTCAGGGCATGGGTGGACGGCTCCATCGCGTTCTCGGCAGCGCGTCATGGGTCTCTCAGTGGTTGGCATGCACGTATTCTGGCTGAGGAGCAGCCGGCTCATCCGAGGCTGCAGGGCGAGCACGGTCTCACGCCTGCGAAAAAGACGAGGGAGCACGCGGGTGAGCACGCCCGCAAAGCCGTCGCGCATCGCTCGGCTCGCAGAGCCGCACCGCAGAGGCTCCACCGTGACTCGGCGACGCCATCGAGTCTTCCATCTCGCCGGTGAAGGACTGGAAGAGCTTCTTCATCTGCGACACCTTGCTCTTGCTGGTCGCCAGCTTGATCTTCTCTTCGTGGATGAGCCTGTGCGGAGAGCACGGGTCGGGCGGTCATGACCCTGCGGGGTGGACAGGGGCTGTGGATGGTGGGGGCAAGCACCCGTCGAGCTGAGAGCTCATGTGGCAGAAGTTGTTGTACTCGGTCTGCGTGGAATCGATGAGCTGCGCGGCGTGCTTCTCGATGTCAGCCTGCAGCTTCTTCAGCTCGTCGGGCAGCTCGGGCGGCTGCTCGGTGTGCTGCTGCTCGTCCGCCCGCTCCGTCAGCTCGTCCGCACCGAGCGCAGCACCGGAAAGCTCGGCTGGCATGTTGGCTTTGTTCGTCGTGCTCGCTTGCCGGCTGTTTTCCATGTTCAGCATGCTTTTTTTGCATGCACCCGGTCTAGCTTGAAATATGCCAGAAGCCTCCTCGCGCGCCGACGTGGCCATCGCCACCTCGTTCCAACGAACAGGGAGCTCCGGACGAAGCCACCACTCGGCAATGCGCGCCGCGTGCGGCCTCACGAAGTGGTGCATCAACTCGGCCACGCTGCGCAAGGCCATGCTGCCTCACCGGGCGGAGGTGGTGGTCCTGACCGACGACGCGGCGTTCACGCACGAGGAATGTGCCGTCGCATCGCCGCGCGTCCTGGAGTTCGACACCAATCTTTCGTCTGCAATCGCATCGTGGGTCGCGCGCAATGGACGACGGCGCGCGTCTGCTGCAGACCAGCGCGACCTGGCCAATGCACGTTTTGCAGCCGCGACGCTTCGCAAGTGGCAGCTGGTGCGACTGCTCGAGTATCGTGTGGTCTTCGCGACGGATCCCGACGTTGACGTCTTCTTCGACGGTGGCTCGCCGCTCGGCAGCGCGGCGCTGGCGCAGGCGTGGACACGCGGCCACGACGACTTTGTCGCTTCGAGAGCGCAGCTGCTGGCCGCAGGCGACGGACAGATCCCCGTCAACACGGGGGTGATGCTGCTCAAGCCGTCGCTCCACGCCTACCAGATTGGCCTGACGGCACTGTGGGACGGGCGGTTCAGCGTGGCGCGTGGCTGGGACGACGCGGGCTCGCCGCGAGAGCTGCTTCGTCCGGGCGCCGTGCGGACATTCGAATACACGCGGATGCTGAAAGAGAACACGTGGGGCGTGGTTTGCGGGAATGCAGACCAGGGCCTCTTCACATACGTCTTCCTCGCACGATTGGACGCGTACAGCCCGAGTCGCTACTGCCCGTTGGCCACGAAATTCACCAGAGGCGACTGCGGCAAGTGCCCGATGCCAGTGTGGCACTTCTGGGCTGGCGACAAGCCGTGGTGGCTGCACTACACGCGATGTCTCCGTTGGTTCGAGTTCCTCGGCGACCGGCAGGCAAGCAACGGGGTAATAAGACCGACGAAGTGCACAGCGTGGCTGCGCCGCCGTTGGGAACGTGCGAAGGCGCTCCCGTCCAACTGGAGCTGCGGCGGCATCCAGCAGTGCGCCTTTTGAGGCCTGGCCTTTACGGCCTGGCGCTTGCGGCGCTGGCCACGGCCAACAGAAACGTTTTACGTTTACCCTTTGTAGCTTGTTCGAAAATGCTCATCAAATAATAATAAACGGCGTTCACACCGACTCACGACACAGCCCTGCTGCCATCCCTCGCTTTTCCAGGCACTACAGAGTGTTCGCCACGGTCGCGCCGGCCGCGGCGTGTGCCTGGATCCGCACGGGCGTCGGCGCTGGCTCGCGCCTTCTCACATGAAGCGCGGGTTGCCGTAGGCCACCTTGGTGATCATCGCGCCGACGCAGAAGAGGACGCACATCGCGTAGATGGTCCACGAGAGCGAGACGAGCAGCCCGTGCACGTTCTTGTTGTGCGGCAGGTACGCGTAGCCGAGCGCCATGCCGAAGGGGACCATGTTGATGATGACCCACGCCACCGAGATGTTGGCGAGCACCGTGTTGTCCCAGCCCCACTGCAGCGTGTCGAGCGTCTTCGAGACGCCGCCGGCGACGGCGACGATGAAGCCCGAGACGAAGACGACCCAGTGGAAGATCATGTCGTGCTTGGTCGAGTCGCGCTGCTCGTCCTGCGCGCCCGCCGCCTCGGCGAGCTGCTCCTGCAGCGCCTGCACCGCGTCCTCGTCGTACTCGCCGTTGGCGTCGACGAGGCCGTACATGACGGCCACCTCGGCGTCGCTCAGCCCCGAGCCCTTCTTCTCGTCGAGCAGGCCCTGCTTCTTCTCCTCCTTGGGCGCCTTGCCGTCGCCCTTCTTCTCGGTCACCTTGAAGACGATCTTCTTGAGGCCGAGCCGGCCGCGCACGGCCTTCCACATCGCCTTGACGAAGCACCACCACATGATGTAGTTGACCTTGGAGCCGAGGAAGCCGGTGAAGCGTGAGAAGGTGCGCGGCATCATCTCGACGACGGCGACGAGCGAGATGAAGTAGCCGATCCACAGGATGACGAGCACCGTCGTCAGCTCCTTGACGGGGTGCGTCTTGGTGTACACCGAGACGACCGGCACGATCAGGAAGACGGGGAAGCAGATGATCGTCGAGAGGTAGCCCATGATCGAGTTGAAGTAGCAGAGCATCTGGATGGCGGGCAGCTGGCGCACCCACATGAAGGTCTCGACCTGGAAGAAGACCTGGAAGCAGCCCGTGCACCAGCGCGAGCGCTGCTTGAAGATCTGGCGGAGGTCCTCGGGCGCCTCGCCCGTCGTGAGCACGTGGCCGTGGTAGCGGCAGTGCCAGCCCGACGCCGTCAGCTTGAGCGAGAGCAAAAAGTCCTCGGTGATGCTCTCGGTGGGGAACCAGCCGATGGCGGCGAGCGGCGCGGCGCGCACCGCAAAGTTGGTGCCGCAGCAGACGGTGGCGCGCCACGCGTCGAGGCCGGTCTGGCAGCCGAAGAAGAAGGTGGAGTTCTGGTGGTTGAAGACGTCGCCCGTGTGGTCGACGTTGAAGAAGTGCTGCGGCGTCTGCACGAGCGCCGTCTGCGGGTCGAGCTCGAGGTACGGCAGCACGTGCGACAGAAAGTTCGGGTGCGCCTTCATGTCGGCGTCGAAGATGATGACGATGTCGTTGTCGCGCGGCACCTTCTTGGCGAAGATGACGAACTTGAGCACGTTGTTGATGTTGCCCGCCTTGCCGTGGATCGGCACGCCCGGGTACTTGTTGCGCGCAATGTACATGAAGCGGTCGTTGCCCATCAGCATCACCTTCTTCTCGCGCTCGAGGTTTTTCCCGTCGTCGAGCATGTAGACGTGGATCTTGGCCCACGGGTGGCGCAGCGCGAGCGCGGCCTCGCACGTCGCGAAGACGATCTCCGACGGCTCGTTGTAGCACGGCACGCAGATGTGCACGATGTAGCGCGGCTTCACCTTTGGGTGCACGTCGGGCGGCGTCTGGTTGTACGCCCACGGCTGCGGGAAGCGGATGACGGCCAGCATCATCACGCATATGGCGCCGAACATCTCGGCGACGCAGACGGTCGTCTGGTAGTACATGCGGTACGGCACGTCCCACTCGATGGTGTACAGCCACCGGTACCAAAAGTAGGACGGCAGCAGGATAAAGTAGGCCACGACCACGAGGCGATAGACCATCACGCTGAAGTGGTTCTCGCCCGGGTCGGGGCTGAGGACCATGTCCTCGGGGCCAGCCTGCACAGTCACATGCACATGGCCACCGACGCTCAGGCGCCGCGGGGCGGGGCGGGCGAGATGGGTGCAGGGTGTGTGTGGGTGGGTGGGTGGGCGCACATCGTCGTCGCGGTCGTCGTCGTCGTCGTCGTCGTCGTCGTCCTCCTCCTCCTCTTCCTCCTCGTCCTCGTCGCTGTACTCGTCCTCGTCCTCCTCATCATCGTCCTCGTCCTCCGACTCCTCCTCCTCCTCCTCCTCCTCCTCGCTCTGCCAGGCAGCACACGCACGGTCAACCACATGAACTAGCCACGCCTGGGCGGCAGCAAAGGGCAGCGACGCACAGTCTCGTCCTCGCTCTCCTCCTTGAGCCGTCGCGACTTGGTCAGCTGACGTGTCGAAGTGGGGTTTAGCCTGGCGCGGACCATGGCTGCTAAGCGTGGCGCCCGCCGCCTGGGCTGGCTCCGCGCGTCTGAGCTCCGGCTGGAGAGGTCAAACCACGATGCGCTTCCATGCTTGCTTGCTACGAGGGACTTTTTTGATGATGACGATGTACTTTACCAAAATGTGAGAAAGGGTTTCCTACTTCTCTAGGCTACCTCTATCTGAGAGTGCTGCGTGGTTTGACCTCTCAGCTCTGCTATTGAGGGCTATTGAGGCGACGCGTTTGGCAGCCTTGCCTTTGGTGACCCGCCGGCTCGCGGTCTTCTTCCGCCATGCCCACGGCAGGCGCCTCGTCGTCCGCGGCGACGCCTGCGCCCGGCCCGTCCTCCGGCGGCGGCGCCGCACCGTCCGCCGCCGACGCGGGGTACGGCGCCGGCGCCCTGCCTCCTCGGCATCGACCGCCGCTCTTCGCGCCCTGGCTGGCGCTGCCACGCCGAGGCTCGGCGCGGCCGCTGCCATTGCCGCAGTCGCTGCCGCCGCTCGACATGGCACGCTTCGCGCTCGGTGGCTCGCAGGAGTGGCTTGGCTTCCTGACGGCGTCGCTGCTCGGGCTGCCGCTCTCGGAGCGTGCGCCCACCTTCGCCCTCGGAGCCGCTGCCACTGCGTCTCCCTCCAACGCCACTCTGGCGACGGCGGCGGCAATGGCAGCGAGAGCCGCTCAGCCCGCAGTCGTGGCGCTCTCCAAGGACGACTCGAAGGGCCTGTTCCAGCCGCTGCTCCCTCCAGACAACCTGCCGCTGCTGATGCTGCAGACCTTTGCGATGCTCTTCGCCATCTTCACGATCGGCACCCTCTTTGGGAACTTCCAGGCTGGTCGTCAGCTGTGGCACGCGCGAGCATTGTACCAGAGCTCGCCCGAGCAGTCGATCAAGCCGTCGGGCAACTCGCCGCTCGCTGTGGCCGCGGCCAACCAGCAGCTCATCACCTATTACAACTCGCAGGTGCTCAAGGAGCGGCAGCAAGTGTTGCGTGAGGCACTCGCCGAGCAGCCGAGCCACGCGGCGGTCGCGCGGTGGGAGGAGCAGCGCTGGCCGCGGCTTCCCAAGCAGCCGGCGAAGATGCCGCCGCCCATGGATCGAGACTGGGAGAATATCGGCTGATCTGAGCCAGGTGCAAGAGTGTCGGAGCTCTTCGGAGAGGTCGCCGATGAACGGCACAAACGACTGCCGCTGGATGTAGTGTAGCTACGTTTCCCCTGTAGGTGAATATCAGTGTAGAAAGCGCGTTTCAAGATTCAACTAAAAAGTATGCGAAACATGCATGCAACCTTGCAACCAGAGTTGGTTGGGCGCGTTCATTTCGCGCGCTCGACGCACGACACCGACACAAGCGCGGTCGCCACCGGAGCGATGGCGAATCAGGTGTCCACCGGGGCAGATCTGACGGTGCCGGGGCAAGATTGGCTTCGGTGCTTTGATGCGCCCGCCTCACGCGTCCGATATGCCGAGACGGTGTACGGGCCAGGAGCAGGCGCGTGGTTTCATTGGACTCATGGGCTGGAGCTAGTGTACCATGAGCGCCTCGTCGCATGGAACCATTCCTGTTGGTATCATGATGCTGCAGGCGTTTATCGAAGATTTCCGCCCATCAAGGCCATGAGCTCTGAGCCGCTATCTTGGGTGGACTTCAGACCCCGGAGCTTACTGATGCCGAAGCGACGATTGGACAACCGCGGCGGTGATCGTGTGCCTGCACGAGCAGCAGACTGGTCCTGGGTTGAGGTGATCCACCAGCCTGGATTGGGCGGAGCGATGGCACTTGACCACCTATGGATGTACATGGCAAAGGGGTCCGGGCTCTGGTTTCACGCCGGGCGTGTCCTGGAGTGCTCGGACTTCATCGACCTGGCCATGTACCTGGGACTCGGTGGCCAGAACCTCTCGCTCAGCTACCCTGCCCGGCGGCACGTCATCAACGAGGCGGTTACACGACTTTCGTCGCAATTCGACACCATCTCGTTCGGAATGCACATCGACCGCTACTGCTGCACGGCCGCAGTCATGCATGAGCTGGTGTCGCTCAAAAGCTTTTCATTGGGCTGCCCGGTCAGTGAAGATCTGCGCCGAGGGTGGCCACCCGATCGTCTGCAGCACTGCAGATGCAACACTTCATCCGTCGGGGAGCGGCACGGGGAGCGGTTGTGCTAGTCATCCAGTCTCTCTAAAAGTACTCGCGTGTGCACCTGCACCTCTAAGAGGACTGAAACACTACTTAGCCGCTCGTTTACTTACATTTCATCATTCGAATCCTGGACCCCAGGAAATACAGGGCGCCCAACCCCAAGGGTCCACCGTGAGCCCAATCGATGTTCAGACTTGAACCCAATCTGATACCTATCGAGGGCGTATATCCGGGCCTGGCTCACCGACACGTTGCAGCAGATGCTCAGAAGGCCGTAAGCGGTTGCAAGGTGATTGAGTTTGCTGGCCTGCGTCGCCAACGGGGGCAGGGCCAGGTGCTCCTCAATGAAGAGCCTCGATAGCCGCGTGTCGATCGCCATCACCGAGGGATTGTAGAAATTGTAGAAGGTTTGGTTTGCAACCAAAGCAATACCGCCGCCGTGGTACGCGACGGCCACGCTGCTGCGAACATCTCGACCTCGAACCGCTGCGACTCCGTGAGTCTGATCGAAGGTGCAGTGTCGCGCTCGCCGATAACTGTAGCCCAAGCGGAGACACCTCCAAGTCGGAGGCAATGAGCGCAGAATTCCGTCCAAAGTTGCCGATGCATTGACCAGGAACCACACGTCGTCCTCCACCACGAGGATCGGGTCGAATCCAGACGCCAGCGCGTGTCGTGCTACCGCAGCATGCGACCACGAGACGGCGAGCAGATGGCGGCCCTCCCCACTCTTCAGGCTGAGTTGCACCGAATGCGCCTCGTCGAGAGCGGTGCCGTTGACCACGTGGACGATCGGCCCGACCCGCGCACCACGGAAGTGGGCGACCGTCTCATTGCCAGAGCGGCTCCAGCTGCTGGCCGTTGTAAGGACGTAGATGGCATCGAAAAGGCCAAAGCCCTGCCGCCGGCCTTGCGTTGGCCTCAAGGTGCGTAGACCATCCCGCGAAATGAGAGGCAGTTGCTGACGCTGACGGCACGCTGCGCAATAGGGCGTGTTCGCCAAGCAAGCGCTGCAGCTTGACACCTGCCTCTGCCCTCGTCTCATGGCAGACTTGCCCACCATGGCACGAGCTTGTATATATTGACCACGCAAAGAATGCTGCGTATAACAAGTGTCTTATGCAGATGTCAACGTTTCGCCGATGCTCGGACCGCCATTGTTTTATCCTGCGCAGCCCTTTGCGAGCAACGCGCTCACCCCGCTTCAGACAGATCTAGAGCGCATGCGGACGCGGGCAGGCAGGATAGGTCGTTGCCGTGGATGGGCCAGTGCCTCGCACTGCGGCATTGAATGGGACGAGTGGCTTCTGGTGACCGCGCTCCTGTCAGCGGATGATGCAGTACTCGAGTTTGGAGCGCGATACGGTACAACCTCATGCGTTCTAGCGCGGGCCACGCAGAACTCAGGTATGGTTGTCAGTGTCGAGCCTGACGCAAGGGCGGTGCCTGCACTGCTTCAGAACAGCAGACGCCACAACTGCAGTGTCAACATTGTCAACGGGACGGTGAGTGACCAGCCAATGGTGCTGAGCCCGCAACGAGGCAAGCCGTATGGCACTCGTACACGTATGGCGTCGGGAGGCGAGCAAGTCGGTCGAGTCTCCCGGCTCGACGCTGCGGATATCCAACGGCACCTTGGCCAGCGATTTTCAGCCCTGCTAATCGAGTGATTTCGCCCGCCTCGAACACCGACTGCCCGTAGGGTAGCAGACTAGGAGTCCGACTACCCCTGGGATGACGGCCCACTTTTGCCTCGCGTGTCGCAGCTGCGAGGATTGCATCGACTCGGTGTTTGCGGGCCGGAACTCGTTTCTGCTGAAGCAGGTGAGACTCATCCTGTGGGAGGAGGATGCCGTCGGGCGCTCAGGCGGCTCGCAGAGCCGATGGGTAGAGCGGCTCGCGGCCGAGGGGTTCGAACGGGTCTGGCACATCCACGACAGTTACTGGCTGCGCGCCCCGATATTCCATTCGGCGTGGCAGCGAGGCGGGTTGCGTCAAGGACAGCCGTCGTGCGAGCTGTACAACGAGAGCGCCAGACGCATGGTCCCATACCCCTTGACGCTGTCGGACGTGCAATGCCTGCCGCCGCAGTTGACAGCGTGAGTCGAGGCTGTTCTAATACATAGTTTTAAGCTGTTTACGCTGCGAAGCTGCTTGATGAGAAGTTGGTTTAACGGTTTAACGGTTTAACGCTGTTAGCTTACCTCAACTACACACCTCGGACCCCAAGCCAGAATTGGACCCCAGATCATGCCAAAGTTGTGCAAAAAAGCATGGCGATGTTTGATTGCGGTGCGTGCGTCAAGAAGAGCCCGCAATGCGAGGCTTGCTTGAAGCAGTTCAGGCTGCCACTCATCACGACCCTGCGGGATGGCGCCGCTCATCGGGTCGGCTTTGCGCGCTTTGGTGCCATCTACTTGCTAACGACGTGGCCGCGATGGCAGCTCTTGGGCGAATCGGTACGCGCACAGCTGCTGTCCCGTCGGGTGGGACCGGAGGTGCGAGTGGTCAATGGCACGGCCGTCGATCTGCAGCTCCATCGTGCCCAGCTCGGGAGGGCCACGAGCAGCGGCCAGCGCCATCGGCTGGCGGTTTCATGGGCACACACGCATGCTGCTCACGACGCGCTGGCCAGCAACGCGTCGTCTGCGCTGGTGCTCGAGGATGACGTGCGATTGATGGCCAACTCATATCTGTCCGTCGACCGTATCATGTCTGCGCTGGCCAGTGTCGCCACTTGGACAGGAGTTGCCACCGACCCGAAGGGCGTGCCTTCCTGCCTGCGCCTGGGGTTCGCTTTCATGTGGGCCCGCAACTGCAGCTGGAACGAGTCGAGCGGGTTCGCCACCTTCGGCAAGCCGAGGGACGTGCGAAGCTCCGTCGCGGTGGCGTACAACCGCGCAGCCCTGCATCTCATGTCCGAGCTGCGCTGGTACAGCTCGGGTGGCAGTCCGAAAACGTGCGTGGACACCCTTCTTGGGAGGGCGATGGTGGTGGAGCACTTGCCCATCCCGCCGCTCGCCACTCAAGTGAGCAAGGCGACGCGGCAGATAGGCACGCTGTACGGCGCACTGAGCTCCTGCTGGTTTGGTACGATGAGCCAGTACTTGCCAGCGAGGACGAGGTACCGCCGGGAGCACGCGCTCGCATACGCGGCGCTTGAGAGCTTCGCGGCCGAGCTGCAACACGAGCGGCAGAACGCGACGGTGCTAGCGCGCGGCCAGTTCCATGGCCATGCCGTCGTGTAGTCATTTTCTGCTTTTGTGTTTAGTTGACTGGGGCACATCACCGCGCGTTGGTGCTGGCCGGGGAGCCGGGGGCAGGCTGCCGTCCACTTCGGGACCGGGGACTCCGGCCGACGCAGCGCACATTTTTTGCATCCGCTAACTATGTGCCAGGCGTCGGGACTGAAGGGCGTCGGCGGCGTCGGCGTGCCCAGCTCGCTGTACGAGAGGACCCTGCGCCTGAGCGAGGAGGAGGGCGAGCGCTTCACGCTGCTCGATGTGGCGCAGCGTGTGGCCCGGTGCGTCGTGGCGTTTTACTGGATGCTGCTCTTCTACCCGATCAGCTTCTTCTGGTTCCTCTTGCGGTACAACATGCTGTGGGAGGGCAACCTGGTCGGTGTGCTGCTGACCGTGTGGTTCTACCCCGTGCTCCCGCTCGGCATGCTGCTGCTCGTGGTCGGCAAGAAGGTGATCGGGATGGACGGCGGCTATGTGCCGGCCAACCCCAACATCTTCTTCACGCCGCCAAAGTCGCCGCTCGCCGCGCTGCTGTGGGACTACTACAAAGCGCTCTCGCCGCCGTTTGCCCAGTTCCTGCTCAACCGCGGCGACAGCACGGCCATCGCCCACTCGTGGTGGGACCACGAGACGCACAAGGACTTCTGGCGCGCACACCTCGAGCGGGTGGGCGCGCGCGTGCCGCGCGCGCTCGGCCGCTGGTGCGAGCTCGAGGCGGGTCGCTGGGGCGTGCAGTGGTCGTACGAGCTCAAGACCGAGGACATTGTCATCAAGGTCAAGGACGAGTCGAACGGCGTGGGCGACGCCTTCCTGCTGCAGGGCGACGGGCCGGGCATGGTGAGCGGCAAGGACTCGGTCGAGGCGTTCTTCCGCGACAACGAGTACGAGGGGAAGGAGGCGCTCGTGCTCGAGTGGATCCGGCCGGCCGAGGGCCAGGAGGTCCACTCGTTCGACATCGTGACGCTCGCCAAGCCCGACGGCGAGATCCAGCTGCTGACGGTCATCTACTGGGGCGACTGCTCCGAGGCGACGACGACGCACACGACCCGCGCCGGCTACTGCGTCGACGCCGCCAAGGAGGAGCTCACCGCCACGTGCAAGTGGTACGCGCCGGGCTTCTCGCCGATGGTGCCGGTGCGCAAGCAGTACGCCATCGGCCACAAGGTCCCCGGCATCGCCAAGGCGTGCCAGCTCTCGATTGGTGCGCGCCGCCCCTGCGGCTCAACACACGCCAGCCTCGCCCGCGCTATCGTGCGCACCTGCGCCCCGCCCGCGACGCACGCCCATCGCGAGTGCGCCACCCCTCTCTCACGCCGTCTGTTGAGCCGTCGCGCGCGTTCGCAGAGGCGCACAAGTCGGCGATGACCGCGCAGCCGTGGCTGCGCATGATCGGCTGGGACTGCATCATGGCGCGCGGCGAGGACGCTCCCGTCTTCTTCGAGGGCAACTATGCGCAGATGCGGCTGCCGCGCCGCGTCTTCCTCTCGTGGGACAACCTCTCCTCCTTCCTTCGCACCTACGGCTGAGTGGACGGGGCGGTGGCGGTGGCGGTGGCGGTGGCGGCGCGTGCCTCGGCCCTGTGCTAGGGGCGACGTGTTGCACCTCCGGCTGAGTGGACGGGACGCCAAAGGCAGGCACACTCGCACGCGCGCGCGGTGGGACGAAATGATGATGGACCTGTGCTGCATGATGGGATGTGCGTGAGGTCGAGGACTGAAGATGAGGGGTCGCCAGGACGAGAGACAGACATGGCGTCGGTGCGCGGGGATGATTGATGTGTGTACGGGCACGTGGTTTGCGTGCGACGCGATGCGCGTGTGCCGGAGAGGCTGCGGGCTGCGCGCGCGTGCTTTTTTGAGGCACCATGATACACTATTATAACAACACCCCCGGCTCGGCTCCCGTCGCCACGCCGGCGCTGTTGTCCTCCAACGTAATCTCGTCGTCCTCGCTCTCGTCCTCCGCCGCACCGTTGTCCTCGAGCGCCGGCCCATCGTCCTCCTCCCCCTCCTCCGGCTCGGCGTTCACCTCGAGGCTCGGCCCATCCTCGTCCGCTGGCGGGGCGCTCGATGCCGAGAGCTTCGGGTTGCTGGCTCGCCACTCGGCCGTCGCAACGGCCGCCGCGGCCGCCGCGGCCGCCGATGCCTCGGCGCGCGCGTTGCTCCTGGCGCCCTCCCCCTCTTCTCGTTCCCCGGCCTCCGCCTCCGCCTCCTTGGGCTCGGGCAGCTTGAGCGGCGGCCACTCGGGCTCGGCGTCGCCGGCGATCCGCCCCGCGGCGCGGCCGACGGCGTCGGTCGCGGCGGCGCGCGCCATGTCGCGCAGCGTCTGCGCCGACTTTGGCTCGTGGCCGACGATGTCGACCGCCGCGCGCCGCGCCGCCTCGTACGCCGCGAGCTTGGCGGCGGTGCGCCCCGCGCGCTCCGAGAGCGCGCCGCGCCCGCGCGCGCCCTCGGCCTCGGCGGTCGCCGCCTCGAGCATCACGCGCGTCAGCGCGGCCGTCTGCTTCGTGTCGGGCCGCCGCTGGTGCCACCACTGCGCCTGGAAGTGCGCCTTCTCGGCCGCGCGCTCCGCCTTGAGCCGCGCGCGCAGCGTCGACGCGCCCGCGATCAGCTCCTCCTCGTCGGCCGTCAGCGCGCGCGTCGGACGCCCGAAGCGCACGTCGCGCTCGTGCAGCGCGGCGAAGCGCTGCGCCTCGCGCGTCCGCTCGCGCAGCTCGCGCCGCTCGCGCTTGGTGCGCTCGCGCACCGCCTTCTCCTCGTCGAAGGCCTTGAACTTGCCTTGCACGTGCGCGATGTCGTTCATGCCGTCGTCGAGCTGGATGCTGTTCTCCTCCTCGCCCTCCGACTCCGACGTCGACAGGTGGTCCGGGTCCTTGTAGAACTCGTCCTCCTCGCTGAGCATCCGCATCTGCAGCTCGTCCAGGTCGAAGCCGTTGGGCGCGGCGCTCACCTCCGACTCCTCGTCCTCGTCCAGCCAGCTCTGCCAGTCGACCTTGCACTGCACCATCTTGACGCCCTTGGGCAGCAGCGACGCCCAGTACGGGCCGCCCTCCATCTTCTCGAGGCGCACGCGCACGCTCGGCCCGCACACGAACCAGCGGCACTCCGCCTTGGTCACCGGCTTGGCTAACTGGATCGACAGCGCGTACTCCCGCTGCCCGCACATGCCGCTGCCACGCCCGCGAAACTCGAGCCGGTGGTCGGCGGTGACGTCGACGCGCGTCTCGGCGCAGTCGGCGACCTTGATGGTCACGTAGACGCGGTCCGAGCGCTGGCACCACATGAACTCAGGCACGGGCGCCTGCTGCATGGCGCACAGCGTGGGGTTGGGGACTGGGACCACAAGCTCAGACTGCACTAAGTTTGGGATTATGCAATCATGCGGCCTGCTCCTCGCAGCTGGGTCCTGGGGTAATCGCTGGCAAACGCGTCGCCTCAATAGCCTCAATTCGGGTTGGCGCCTGTGCGCCACATGCTCCTCGTCCGCAGCAAGGCGCATCCGCAGCGATACCACCTTCAGCCCGTCCTTCCTCGTCTTCCGCAGTATGCCGCCGGGCTGCCGCTGCGCAGCTGCAGCTGCCCCGAACCGTGCGTGGCCTCTTCGCCGGTCTGGGTGACTCAGCCGGAGTGGGTGGTGGACTCGGCACCGGCTGCGTGGAGGGAGCACTACGACATCAAGGTCTTGGACACGACGACTGCAAAACGAGGCGTCGCGGCGCCAGCCCTGGAGGGTCTCAGGCAGGCACTGACGGCAAACGCCGACGGTCGCCGCGTCATCTTCATCTCCGGCTCTGGCGGCTGGCCGGGCAACGGCGACTTTCCGAGTGGCGTCACCCTGGGTGAGCAGCAGCTGCTCAACCACAGCCGGCTGCACGCGTGGTACGCTCGCAACGTCGACGCCTACCACCCGAAGCTCTTCCACCACCCTATCGCAATCGAGCTGGGCGCGCACGACGGCTGGGGAAAGGTGGGCGCGGCCGCGCGCTCCCTCGGCGGCAAGAGCGGCGACGAGGCGACGGGCACCAACTCCTCGGAGGGTCGGTGGCGAGTGATGCAACACATCGCCGATGCGTCGGGGGTTTTCTGGCCGACGCGGCAGCAGCGACCGACGCTCCTCTTCCTCGAGCGCTTTGGCGCCTACTTCAACAACCAGCACCTCGCCCAGCTGAGCGACGCCGACGTGCTGAAGCGGCTGGGGCACAAGGAGGAGCGGAGGCACATGAAGCCGTTCGCGCGATTCGACCTCGGTCGCAAGTGCGCCAACGTCAGCCAGCGCCAGCGCACCAACCCGGGCTGGCTGTCGAAGGACCGGATGCTCGAGGAGTACGCGCGCGCGCAGTTCGTCGCGTCGCCGTGGGGCGGCGGCCTCGACTGCCACCGCACGTACGAGGCGCTCGCGATGGGCGCCATCCCGATCGTCAGGTCCTCCGGCCCGCTCGACGCGAGCTTCGCCGCGCAGCCCGTCCTCATCGTCGACGACTGGGCCGACGTGTGCGGCCCGCAGACCACGGCCATCCTCGGCTGCGTCGCCCGCCGCCTCGCCGCGTGGCGCGCCGACCTCGACCCGCGCCGCTGGCTGCCGTGGTGCGTCGAGGCGCAGGACAGCTACGCCGCCTTCTTCGACGGAGGGCTGGCGCGGGACGGCGAGCTGGCGCGACGACGGCGCGCGACGTGGGTCGTCGGGGAGGATGGGCTGTGCGAGGAGATGTAAAATCCCGGCACGCCAGTTCCCGCTAATGTGAGATCATTCCCCCTGGTAAACTTAAAGGGTTGTATAGCCCATACTACTACTGTGAAAAATTACAGTACATGAGGTACAGGTATACTGCACCGCCGAGCCACGCCGCGAGCGCGCTCATAGGCGCACGCTCTTCCTGCCGGCCGACCCGCGTCGATGGCATCGGTGGTGGCGGCGGCGTGGCGGCGGCGGCCTCGCACTCTTCGGAGACGGCGGAGAGTGTCGAGACGAACGAATCGTCGGGGCTCTTGCCCTCGAGCGCCGCGGGGGCCGAGGAGGTCCTGCCGTCGTGAGGCGTGTTGAGTGGGGCGGCGATGGATCGAGTGCGCCGGGACAGAGTTGGCGGTGGCGGCGGCAAGCAGCTCGGGCTCGTCGTCATCGTGTGCGCAGCCGCAGCCGCCGGGCCAGGCGCCCCCTCTGTTCTCGTCTTCGAGCGTCGAGGCTTGGGGGGCATCTGGCCCTGCTCCAAGCTCCGTGGCGGAGCCCAGTTC
>Ga0209713_10001008_pt1 | contig 16490 bp, 20 predicted proteins | sample ArcOceMetagenome_3_FD_187444 | JGI IMG/M metagenome (GOLD analysis project Ga0209713, IMG submission 187444) | Marine eukaryotic phytoplankton communities from Arctic Ocean - Arctic Ocean- Svalbard ARC20M Metagenome (SPAdes) (version 2) | ecosystem: Environmental > Aquatic > Marine > Oceanic... | reverse complement strand
CATCGTTTTGGTAGATTTTGTTATTTTTTTGGATTGTGGTTTTGACTTCTCCGTTTTTTTACCCTTGGTCATCCATGCTGGTCTACGGGAAAGATAGGTGGGTTGTTTGACCACCCGTTTCACGACGCGACGTGGAGGCGTGTTTTTTTTGACAGGAGACGGGGAGTTAACCATGTTTGCCCAACGTGGTGTTCGGGGCGCCACCTTTGTAGGCACGGGACTCGATGGTCGTGGACTTATGTATCGTTTACGAACGGACGTGTTCACACGCTTGATATCTTTGGCCATAAATCGAACATACTTGGGAGGTTTGAAAGAGGGGTTCATTTTGTACACGGGATGATTTAAGGGCCATGTTTTAGCATTCCTGGGTTTGGGAGACGAGTTGTATCTTGGGGAATGATTGAATCCATTAAAGTACGGATCTCTTGCCATTTCTAATGCTTGTTTCACAGTGGGCTTCGTGGGTTTACATTGGCACGGTACTGTCATTTTTGAACGAATGTATATCGCTCTCTCAGGCAACGGAGGAACTCCGTAATTTAAAGTGTTTCGATTGACGCCCACCTTCGAGGTTGTTTTGCGTTTTTCACACACGCGCTTCAATAACGAGGTATTTTTGGGTTTGAGCGTTTGTTTGTGAAATAAAGACACCCCTTTCCCGTAGCACAACTTTTTCAAATCATTTGAAGCGTTTGACATTGAATATATAATTTATAATATTATTTTTATTTATTTATAGGTGTCGTGTAAATTATTCAAACGTGATATGTATAAATCTAAATTCGCGCACAATTGCGAATCATGTTCATAGGTACCCTTCAAATGTCGCAGTCCCGTAGTCAACGGTTCTATCATTGATAATATTTCCGTTTTTATCCATCCGGAGGGAATATGCCCATTCGCAAATAGTGTCTCCAAATCAAAGATTCGTTGTTGTATCCGATGTGATATTTGCAACCGATTGGTATTATTAACGTAACGTTTAAGGGGGACGAGGACGTTTTTTTGCTCCACCGCGAGCACTCCGTTGATCAAGCAAAGCTTTCCTTTGGGTTCAAGCATAACGATTATTTTTAAATCCACCATAATATCATGAATAGTGGAATCCATATGTAACAACATGTGTGCACAAAATTTTAAAGCGCTTTAAAATCACTTCATGTTTGGGACACTTAAAGAGCATCCATTGGATATGATAAGTACAACCAGTAACAATGGACCTTTCTCAAACTATCAACACTCTCAGCGATGCGCACCTTCTTGACATTTGCGAACGGTACATTACCAAATGGAACTTCGATGTCGAGTGGGTTTCTTTGAACGAAAACATACAAAAAATATTCAATGTGACAAGCGACTCCGAATATGAGGAACATTTTGAAAAAACCAATAAAACATTGATCATGTTGGCAGGTGAACTCCAAAAACGCCATTTGATCGACACTGGCGAACATGTTCAGATGTTGGTACGATTCAATTTGCTTCTTGAAAAAGTGCATTATGCACAAACCACTTTGAATCAATATTTGCAATACAAGAGGACCACCGAAAATGGACATGATTATAATGCAAATATTGACGCAACCATTTTCAAATTCAAGGCGTTGGTGTTCGAAGATATGAAACCGTTTCAAAAAATCATTTATAAATTGTTCTCCTTTTTCGGAGACAATAATTATCGTAAAAGTGGCGAATTTGTGTACGAGGAAATCGCGAACACGCGTGCGTGGAGACAAAAATGTACAATCGTCGAAATGATAAATTCACAATGCCATATGACGCGAAATTTGGATAATTGGTTTTTGGTGACAACAACCCGAGACATGGACAAAAACCTGACAGATTATTTCATGAGGTCAACGGATGATCGATTTAAAACACTCGAAAAAAACCGAAATGTTTTTTCGTTCAAAAACGGAATTTATTTCTCGAATTCAGAGGAGGCGATTGGTGTGCACGAAACGCAAACACAATATACGGATAAATTTATTGAATACACCTCTTCCGAATACAAGAAATTGTGTACAAGCGTGACCGCGTGTAAATATTTCGACCAAGAGTTTGTTAACGATGCCACCAAAATCGAAACACCGTTCTTGGATTCGATATATGAATATCAAGGATTGAGTGCGGAAGTAATCGAAATCAACAAAATGTTTTTGGGAAGAATGTTGTACAACGTAGGTCAGTTGGATAATTGGCAAGTCATTTTAATGTTGCTTGGATCGGGAGGATCGGGTAAGAGTACAATCACAAATATAGTTAGGCTATTCTACGAAAGTGACGATGTCGGCATAATGGGTAACAACTTTTCCAAAACGTTTGGGTTGGCCGATATATACGACAAATTTTCATTCGTCGCTCCCGAAGTGAAGCGCGATTGGGGTATCGACCAAGCGGAATTTCAAGAGATGGTTAGTGGCGGGAAAATCAATGTCAATATCAAACACCAGCCATCCAAGCGTGTCGAATGGAAAGCACCCGGAATGATGGCGGGGAACGAAAATCCGGGTTTTGTGGATAACGCATGCAGTATTCAAAGAAGAGTGGTTGTTACTCGGTTCGACACAAAGGTCGATAATGTGGATCCGAATCTGGGGAATCGATTGGAAGTTGAAATCGGCTCGATAATCAAACAATGCAACACCATCTACTTGAAATATGTGAATTTGTATGCGTACAAAGATATTTGGAAATGGTTGCCCACTTATTTCAACGAAACCCAAAATTTGATGGCTTCCGCCTCCAACGCGTTGCATGCATTCTTGGATTCCGATATTTTGGAATTCGGAGAAGATAAATATACACCAATGGACGAGTTTTGGAAACGATTCAATATCTTTTGTGTGGAAAACAACAACAACAAGCCTAAAATCAATGTGGATTTTTATAGGTCACCATTCGCGAAGTACAAGATAAAAGTGGAAAACAAAGGGAATCGTAAATATCCCGCGGATTGTGGAAGGATGTACAAGAATGCCAACTTTTTAATTGGTGTCGACCTAAAACAAGACGATACCGATGATGAACGAAACGCATACGTTGGGTTTTAGACCGGTAAACCGTTATCGGGACACACATTTTAACACTTAAAGACGACACACTCTATTGGTAACGAGCAGTCGTCTTCCATCATGGACCAGATGTACGAGAACGCGATCAACAACATCAACGTTAAACTGTTTGAACCGTATCAAAGTGATGGATGTAAATGGATGCTTAATCGGGAAACGAGCATCGAATCGTTCAAAGATGAACCGATTGTTAGAGGAGGTATTCTAGCGGATGAAGTAGGTCTCGGAAAAACGATTATGGCCATATGTATGATTGTTGGTAATATTAAACCGCATACGTTGGTGGTGCTTCCAAAGAGTCTAGTTTTACAATGGAAAGAACAAATTGAAAAATTCACAAACAAAGTTGATGTTCACCTCATTCATTCATCCAAAACCATTTTAGCACGTGTTGAGAGTATCCGCCCCCAAGTGTATTTGATGTCCCAAAGTTTATTGAACATGAAATATAGCATTGCAGGTACATCCATCGTTCATCAATTTACATGGGACCGGATATTTGTCGACGAGGCGCATATGTTAAGAAACAACAAATCCAAATTATATGAATCGTGTATGTTATTAAAAGGGGACATCAAATGGGCATTGACAGCGACCCCCGTGATGAACCGGATGGGTGATTTTGTTAATATTATGAATTGGGTGGGTGTTTCTCGTTTTATTTGTCAGACGGAAAAAAACGAGGTTACACGCCAATATATACTAAGAAGAACTAAAGAAGATATTCGAATGGATGGTAATACCGTGTCTGATTGTACGGTACAAGTTAAGTATATTCCATTCGAATCTCATACAGAGGCTGATTTGTATCTAAAGGTGTACCACAAGGAGCGTCGAATGATTAAAAAGAAAAACCAGAAGGTAAATGTTCCTGATCTGTTGGAACACTTGCTTCGTGTGCGCCAGTTGTGTATTCATCCCCAATTGTATTTGGATGGAATGTCGAAAAAAAAGGAAGAGTCCTACGGAAGTTGGGATACACCCGTGACCAAGTTGAACGAACTGTTGCGGTGTGTTCAAAAACAACCACCGGACGACAAAACGCTAATCTTTTGTCAGTTTGTCAAAGAAATGGACGAATACGAGCGATTATTCTCCGCAAGCGGATACGAATGTGTGCGTTTAGATGGGACGATGTCTACTACGGAACGTCAACAAAACGTGGATTATTTTAAATCCAATGATGCGATTAAACTCTTCATTATTCAAATCAATACGGGTGGGCAAGGCATAAATTTACAAATTGCGAATCATATTTACATCATGTCACCGAATTGGAATCCAGCGATTGAACATCAAGCAATCGGGCGAGCCTATCGCACAGGTCAAACGAAACATGTGTATGTTACCAAATTCTGTATTACAAGCGGCGACTCTAAGATTCCATTCATTGAAGAAAATATAATTCAATTACAAGAAAAGAAGAAGAAAATCATCGCATTTCTCCTAAACGACGAACGGATTGTGAATGATGGAATCATATTCAATTATGATATGTCGATCGGTTTGAGTACGAAAGATATTTATCATTTGTTTAACCTTTATAATCAATGAACACTTGTGGCTGTTAACGTAAATACGACACCAAGCAAAACTAAAATGAAAATTACTTCGACACCGGATGCTGGTGTATGATTGTTACATTTATTGTGAGGTGCACACCCTTCATTCGCAAGTTCCGAACACACACCATTAATTATATGAGAGTCCTTTTCTTTATCCATGTAGGTATGCATGGTATGACAACGCGATTTCGTATATGGGGTACAAATCTTTCCATATTCCTTAGTTAAAACATCACATCCGATCGCTTTGAATTTGGTGCAATTTTCATAATTGAGTTTCGTGAGGTTATCGGATTTTATCTCCGCTTGAAGACCGTCCGTACATTCCTTTGTTCGGACATCGAGCGTATTCGTCATATAACTGTATCGTTCTGACCTCAACAACCACACGATGAAAACACATGTCATGACGACACACAAATTCATTTGCTTTTTAATTTAAATCTATATTATTTTAACAATCCCAAATAAAAACGGGTACCAACCCGGTATGACACCGGACGACCTGAACATGTATAGTTGATCGTCATCCCTTCGTATGTCACCCTCGCTTCCGTGTTCGGTCGCGGCAAACGGACATGATTCGACGTGCAACATATGATTGATGGTCACTCGGTGTTGGTTAAAGTCTCCACCAATTAACGGCGAGGTTGTCGCGTTATTTGCGATGTATAATTTGTTCGACCCTTGTTCATGAAACCCGGCTCCGTTTCCCAAAAACAGGTTTGATAAATCGTCGTCTCGTTTTGAATTGTCAATTTTAGGCGGTTTGGCCGGGAAACGTAGGTCTATATTTTCACACCCCACGGCTAACAATGCATTTACTAGTTCGCTCCTAGATGCCCCGGTCGTGTCGATTCGTAAATGTTTACACTCGTCTACCAATCTACTCTTTGGGATGGATGATACATGGCTTGTCATTGTTAATATCCTTGAAGGTATTAATTTTAAATACAATCACGACGAATTAAACACATGGGGTTTGATTATTTATGTTGATTAAGTATAACACACACTCCTCCTTACGGTAAATGAGCATTCCTGAAGATGCTCAAAAATATAAAAAAGCCAAACGATATGTGGATGCCATCTATGGACCTAAAACAAGTGCATATAGGTCAATGGCGATAGTTAAAAAATATAAGCAACTTGGTGGTAAATATTTGAAATCGAAAAAGCGGTCGACGACGACGACGACTAGATGGCTCAACGAAAAATGGATACAAGTGACGCCATATCTCGCGAAAGGAGAGCGTATTCGTTGCGGATCAGGTGACCGACGCAAACACGCGTGTCGACCGAGTGTTCGCGTGTCAAAAAACACACCACTAACGATTCAAGAGCTTACCAAAATACATGACAAATCAGTGTTGTTGTTATTAGCGTCCATGAAAAAAATAAACAGCGAACTAGTAAGCGTAGATTGGGCAAAAGGACGCGTACGTTTATGAAGTTATCCCAATGTACATATGTTCATGTACGAATGTTTTAAATAAAATATAATTAAAATGTACCGTCTCTTCATAAGACGATTTTATACACTTTTGATAAACGACCAACCTTTGATTTCACAAATACTCTTCCAGATGCAATCTTGTTGATATAATTTCTCTCTACTTTTCAATAACGGGAACAACTTCATATGCTCTCTTTGATCAAGAAGCTCGCAAAACTTGTACAAAATATAATTATAACTAAAAAAGTTTTTGCGATTTTTTGGACAACATTGTTCGAATGGTAGTTGAATATCGATAAACATGTTGATGATTTTATCATACAACTCGTTGCTGATGGTTGGTGGCGGTGTACCGCTCAATAAATTAGTCAATTGTCTGGTATGCTCATAATATCGATTAAATCCCAATTTCTTGAGAAAGGCTTTAACCTTTTCCTGTGATATATCGGATGTGGTTTGAACGCGCGCTTTTTTAAATTCGGCTTTGACACCTTGTACCACATGTTCAGGAATTTCGGAGGATTCCTTCGCCTGTAATTGTGACAAAAGTTCACGTAAATGATTGATGCGTTTGTAAGAAAAGTGCATGTTTGTTTCGGTGTTGATTTCTTGTTCGTAAGTCAATCCTGAAACGCTTGGTTCGAAATAAACGTTATGGTCTCCACAAATTGAGCACACAGTATAGGATTCATTGGTTGACATAAACATCGGAACGTTACACTCAACACACAAAATGCTCATTTTCGATTTGTTTTTCTCAACCGTCATAGGGGTATTGTGCACCACATTCATGTATTGTGAGTATAATTGTCCACGATTATTATGAACCCGTTTCTTTACAAAATTGTTAAGATTTGAACATGTATTGTCGCTCGTCTCGTTTGTAAACTCGGTATCATTGTACTCGTTGTCATTGTAATATGTTTTCAAAATGCTTGACACTTGAAGAAGATAAACATCGCGTGTGTTTTCTTTTAAATACGATAAATCATTTTCCAACGCGTATATTTTGTCATCAATTTCGAACATCTCAAGGATGTCGTCACATCCATTTTCTTTGATTGAGTTCAGATTCAAAATCTCATCTTGAATTTGTTTTTTTTTCATTTCATGATACTTTAAATCATCGAGTTTATTGTGATGTTCTTGTGCAATAGACATACGTTATTGTGTATATTTCTTTTTAATTGATTTAAAAACGTAATGAACATGAAAGGGGAATGAAATCAATGAGGATGATTGGTATCGAACTATATATACAAGGTATCTTGTTTCTCAACACGTTTAAATTACACATGTACAGCTTGTGCTTACGATTCTGGCACCCGAGACAACCGATCGATGTTTACGCGGTGAAAAGATATAAAATTCTGGACGAGGATAAGTTTGATGTTCAAAATATAACAATGGATTATATAAACGCAAAACACATTCCGATTGAAACGAATGAGTTTGTAGAAATGAGAATGTTATGGAAAACCGACCCATACAGATACCTTATTTACAAAACCGATCCAAATTTCCCGAGTTATGACCAATTTACAAAGTCGATTTCACCGATGACTCGAATTATTTGCGCAATTCTTATAAATCCAAACAATCAAAATACCAACGATGAATGTGACGTGTTGTCACGGGTTTGTAAATTTGCGGGACCAAAACACGATTTTTTCAACAAACCTATCAAAGTAAGGTACATGTTTATGAATGACGGCACGGACGAAAATACGCGATTGTATATTCTTCGACAAGGAGGAAAAGTGAATGAGTATAAAATGAATGATTACATTTATTATACATGAAAGTTGAACGAACTTAAAAAAAATGCCTGCTTATATAAAAATGATTATACAATATTCCAAAGAAGACTGTCCGTTGTGCGACCAAGCGAAAACGTTTGTCAAAACCCATAACATTCCGATCGAAAACATCGTAAAGGTAAACACCAAATATGATATTGCTAAACAATTTCCCGATTTAGAAGACGACCTTTTGGATATTGCGTATTTCCCAATCTTTTATGACACACAGACCAACCACGTAATGAACTATGAGGAATTCAAAACGCGATATGGGGAAATTTTGTTGAACGAAAATGCGAGTCGGCACGTATTGTTTCCTATCAAATATGATGAATTATGGGCGATGTACGAGCAAGCGTTGGCTAGCTTTTGGACAACACAAGAAATCGATTTTTCCAATGATGAGAGCGATTTCCAAAATAAATTAAACAACAATGAGCGTTTTTTTATTAAAAACATATTGGCATTCTTTGCGTCGGCGGATGGTATCGTGAACGAAAATTTGTCACTCAATTTCAGTAACGAGGTGCAACTACCGGAAGCCCGAGCGTTTTACAGTTACCAGCAATTCAACGAAACGATACATAGCCATACGTATAGTTTGATGATCGATACCTTTGTGAAAGATACCGAAGAGAAAATGAAACTCTTTAACGGAGTACACACCATTCCATGTGTGGCGTTGAAAGCGAAATGGGCGGAAAAATGGATCACAAACTCGGATTGTTTTGCCAAACGATTGATCGCGTTCATTTGTGTGGAAGGAATCATGTTTTCTGGGTCATTTTGTGCCATATTTTGGTTAAAAAAGAGAGGATTGATGCATGGATTGTCATTTTCCAACGAACTTATCGCACGAGACGAAGGAATGCATCAACAATTCGCAACGGTACTCTATCGATACTTGAAAAATAAGTTGACCGCAGGTGAAGTATATGAAATAGTGAAAGAAGCGGTGGAACATGAAAAAACGTTCATCACCCAATCCATCCCGTGTGATTTAATTGGGATGAATCACGAACTTATGATACAATACATCGAGTTTGTGGCGGATAGGATGTTAGTTGAAATTGGTCATGAAAAAATATATTTATCCAACAACCCATTCGATTTTATGGAAACCATCAGCCTTTCGGGTAAAACGAACTTTTTTGAAAGAAGAGTTGGAGAATACGCGAAAGCAGGGTTTATGGTTGAAAAACAAAGTCAAATCTTTGCATTAGATGGTGATTTTTAAAAACGCGGTTATCGGTTTGTAAATAACACCTTGTTACAATTTATAATAACGGGATGGTATGTACCGATTCGTTGAACAAGTTACAAATGGATTTATACAAATACCAAGGACCAACCAAACACTCCGTTGGGTTTATGAACATTATTGGGATATTACTCCTCCTCGTTTTCGTGGTTGGATTGTGCAGACGATGTAAATATATGGACCTTCCAACGACGACACCACCATATTATGTTTCGAACATGAATTGACTTAAAAGCAACATCTGTGTAATGTGAAAAGCCATGACATCACTTCAAACATTCATTTCTATGCTCGACACATTTCTGAAAGAATTGTCCGAAACATTCCCAACGAACAAATCGTTGGGTGCGTATGTCATCAAGTTCGATCTTCTAAAAAAATCGAACCCACGTGGGGTTCTCAATCTGTTCGTTGAACATACGACACCGTATGCAACTCTCATCAACTCAAAGGATGAAACCTTGTTCACTCAAGATATGGTTCCGTTTTTGAAAGAAATGAACTTTAAAGCGAGTTGGGAAAACGAATCTACCACGGACGGTACCAAAAGTGCCATTTGGGCACATCTCACCTCTTTGCAGTTTTTTGCAACCACTATCAGTTCAATCCCCGAAGGACTGATGAATAATATCGAGTTGTTGGCACAACAATACGCGGGGCAATTACAAGAGTCCCCCATGTCCATGGATCCGGCTTCGTTGATGGAAAACATGCAAAATATGATGAATGTTCAAATGAAACAACCCGACGCTCAATTAAATTAAACTAAATTTAAATGCGAATATATTATAATAACACATGAGCAAATATATCGGTTGGTGTATCCTATTTTTTTGCTTGTATTATATACACACGTCATATAGTGGACAAGTCGCGATCGTACATCAAGCGAGCGGAATAAAGTATTATGTCAATAATAATCAATCCTACGAAGAAAAAATTAAAAAAATGAATTTGTTGCATGAGCTCCGGACAAGAATGAACTCGTTGATTGAATTTTTAAAAGACGCACCGCATAACGAACAACCCGGTGTGCAAATGTTAATTCGGCGACATTCGAGTCATCTCGTTCAATTGGACGAACTAGAAGAGTCGTCTAGGTTAACTCGGGTGTTCGCCTTTAATCTCAACAAAGGCGACCGGATATCCATTTGCTTATCTCCCGAAAATCAAATCAACGAGTTATTTTTTGTGCTCATGCACGAAATGGCTCATAGTATGACGGTCGACTACAATCACAACTCTATTTTCTGGAAAAACTTCAAATATTTAATAAATGTTGCGAAGGATAACAACCTTTACGTAAACAAAAATTATCGTGATAATCCAGAAAAGTTTTGCAAATATGAAGTGAATCATAACCCTTGGTTCGATTAAATCGTTTGTATTGGACGTATGCGTTATACCAATTATATTAACCACACTCTTAAAGAACGCGCACCCGTATGTTATATAGGTCAATTGTTATCTTGGGTTGGTGTTTGAGATGGTAACTTCATACCATATACCAATTGACATTGACCTGCATGAAAAGATATATTGCAATGCACTCGTCGAATATGCGTATTCCAAATATGTCCTACCGTTTTATTACAACGTTTGGTCCGGAACATCGGACAACGTTGCGTTTGCGTTGGATGATCAATACTTCCATTCAACAAAATCCATTTTGTCAATGGATTCGACAATACGGATACTTTTGGCACAAAAGGATAATAAAATTATTAACAAAATGTCGAAAATGTACCTCAAACGAGTTTCAAACGGATTTATCGATCCTTCCAACCTGCCGGAAATATTCCATGGCGATTATTCGATACTGCGTGCGAAACCATACACGGTAGTGATCGATCAAGCTGATTTCGGCAATAGCTGGCTGAAAAATAAACCAACGATTCAGATGAGAATCGACAACAATTATTACGCAACTCATGCCATCTTCCGATTGACGGTGTGTTATGCAAGTATGGAAATGAATGACAAGGAACATTCAAAACTCATAGTATCTGACATACATGACATGTGTCATGGCACCTCGTATGTTTTCAAGCCGCTCACAATAGCACAATGTGATCCTTATCATTTCAGCGACGGATTTGACAAGAATGATAAGGATTCCATCTGTTACGCTTATGACACAATGCAAACGTTCATATTTTTGATAACACACCTACGATACTGAATGAACCACGACAAACCCCACTGGAACGTGCGCAAGGGCCTTTGTAGGGGACAACGTAAGAGTGTGTGAGTATTCGAGGCGTTTCTCGTTGACTTTTCAAATTTAACGTTTGGGTACTAACATTTGATAGAAACACCACATAACCGGACATAAATTTTACATTTGATTTACACCCGTCAATTTCACAAGAGACTCACCTAGTAAAAAACTTTATATAATTGTAGTGTATATAATGCATTCAGACCCGTTTTGGGTTGATGATATTTCGGTGTTGACCAACTGTTTTCAAATATGGCCATGTCAAAATTCAAGTTTCAATGAAAAATATAATGCACTTACTCGATTCGTCATTCTCTATTTTTTAGTCGTCGCATATTATAGACAACAAATGTATCCAATTCAATTGTTGGTTGTTTTATTGTTAGCTATTGTTATTATGCACAAATCTAAACTACTGCCGACCCCATCCTCTGTCCCGACAGATTCGTCAACGACGGAGCATTTCGTCCCTTCCGCGGAATGTATAAAACCAACCGTCACGAATCCATACATGAATCAACTAATAGGGGACGATTTGAGAATGAATGTTGAAACATGCGAAGACGTTACCAATGCAGATATGGACGATTTGATGACAAAACATTTACCGTTAGATGATTGGGATATTATGAAAAAAGCCAATTCCCAACGGCAATTTTATACCGTCCCTTGTCAATCGGGAACATGTGACAGTGTACAATTCGCAAACTTTTTATACAACAATCCATATAAATAATATTTTGTGTCATTATATACCAAATGTTTAACCAACAAACACGATCTAAATATGATTTCGATAAAACACAGGTCGCTGAAATGAACGCAAATGCCCCCTTGAAATGGTACACCGCGGATACTCAACAAAATAGAGCATTGGAATATGGACATTCACGCGAGTTTACTGTAGAAAATACCGTTAGTAGGTCCGAACCCACTCGATTAAATGAAATCAATCGCCCTAACACGACGTTGTTCGGTACCGCACCATATATGAGCATGAATGACGGAAACAAAGATATTGAAAGTGATTTGTTACATGGCCAGGTGGATGGTTTCCACGTTTGCAACAACGTCAATATACACGAGTACGACACGTCTCATTACTACACAAAAGATAAAACACCTACGATGTACGCAGGGTTACCCCTGCAATTGGAAACAAATCGTGTAGGGCTAAGCACAAGGAATGAAAATATTGTTTATGGAAATTGAAATAAAAAAATATGATAATAGTAATCATACTATGAATTATCAACCAACTTTGCAAGAATCACAACAGAACAATGTGTTTGCACACATCACGGACCCTAATCAAACCACCTTTTATACTAGTGCATGTGACCCTCACGATATCCACATGCATTGCAACTCTATTCATGACAAACGATCTGTTGATCACGAAACGGTGTTGATTAGAGGGACACAATCACACGCAATAGTTCAACCGTCACCCACGTTAGAACTACTTGAAAATCAACCCTCACAAACGCGTCAAGAGTTTAATCCACTATACAGTGACCTTAGAATGAGTAAATCTTGTCAATCTATATCGAGTATAACGGACATGCGAAATTTTGACAAAAGCATTTACCCATCCGAAAAGACACAATTGCACCTTACTACACCGATTCATGATAAACTGAGCACTTTCGGTGTGGATTCTAGACAACAGATGAAATACCAAAACTAAAAAAACAAATGTGTAATAAGTGTATATTAACAAATGGAGTTATTAATTTTAGGAACGTTAGCCTATGCTGGAAAAATGCTTTCAAAAAGCTCGGAAAAAATGGAATTTTCCAAAAGGGTTCCCAATTCCACAACCACAAAAAAAATGAAAACGAGTACACGAGACGTTGAAAATTTCATGCAAGATTCCGTTAAAAAACACATGGAGGGTCCGAATACCGTTCTCTCGAATCGACACGGTCTAGTTCCGTTTTTTAGGAGCGAAAAGAGTCAAAACACAAACGACGACGTTAAAGATCGTAGACTAGCAACCTTTACGGGTATCGATATGATCGAATATGACAAAAAAAAGGAGGTTGAGGCACCCAAACCCGTTCGGGACTATACAAACATAAATGGTGTTACTTTTCAACCCGATATGGAACGATACAAATATAGCGCGAGTTTGGGGAAACATAACAACACGTCCCCTGTAGAGCAAACACGAGTGGGTCCGGGCCTCGCATTGAACCCTGACGACGAACATCATGACAGTGGTTATCAACAATATTTCAGAATACTACCTGGAAATGTAAATGGTTATCGTAAACATAATTACGAAGGGTCGGTTGTTCATGGTAAATCAAACACGGACAAACGAACGCAAGTGGCTGAACAACAGGTTAACAAACGTACTTCGCAACCGGACGCCCAATATCGTGCGTTCGATGCACCGCATTCGAGTGTATCCGGTGCATCCTCCAAACCCATTCAATTAATGTCCGATACGCATCGGTCTTTGGGTGACATGTGTATGAATGAAGACATATTAGGTCCCAAAGGACCGAACCAAACGTACGCGCACGTCAATACCACCAGAGATAATTCCAAAGTCATGCCTACATGCGTGTACGGTAATCCCGCTAGCGATGGAAATCGGATCGGAGGCTACGTGAACACTCCGATTCGTAATCATGATTTATTTACTGAACGTGACACGTCGAATTGTCATGTGCTGAACGCATCAAACACACAACAAGGAACCTACTCTCCACTGAACAACGCGGATGTCCACACTCAAAGAGAAAACTGCAATAATCACCAGTTGAATCTCACCAGCGGAGGAGGTTTCATTAACCCAGTTCGGAGAGAGGGTATGCAACCGAAACCCACCCAGAAAGAACAACTATCGGATAAATGCAACACGTATATTGGTGCGGTCAATCGTGCGAATACGTTGGGTGGATATTCGTCCACGGATGACATCCGACAAACAGGTCGGTCCATTCGCAATACATCAGCTGGTCCGTTATTAAGTGGTCCTTCCGGTGCCGCGATACCCATGTCATCGCAATATCAACATGTGTATGATGGAAGCAAACAATGTAACACACGAGAAAATACGAACGTATTCAACTATTCTTCCAATCCACAAAACGGAATCAACATGAAAACCGACCCGTCCGCCTTTAAACAATCGATGCATTCTCGCGACGACAATCACGTGAACACCGTCGTTTCGAATCCATCAGTCACAAACATGAATAGTTTTAAAATTAAAGACCACATCGGTAAACTTGCGCACGCCTCCAAAACTTCACCACATAATAATAGAGATTTCGGGTTCGCCCAAACGCAATTAAAGGAAAACCCATACGCTATTGATATAAACAAACGATATGAATAGTTCGGTCAGAACGGTTTTATTTGAAATGATGCATGATAGGGGGTTCGTTCGTCTGGAATATGAAGATGAGCATTTTTTAAGATTTAGCGATAATCAACACAATCACACCGTCATTTGTTTTGTTAATGAACACAAAGTCAGCGTAAAGAAAATTAAACAAATCAAAGAGATGTTGGAAAAGGAAATTACGTATTCATGTGCTTGTTTGATAATATTGTACAAACATTTAGTCACCACATTTGCCAAACAATTTATATCTTCTGATGTTAAAAACGTTTTTGTTCAATTATTTTCAGAAAAAGAACTAAGTTTTAACATCACAAAACATATTTATGTTCCTAAGCACACATTGCTTACGTCCTCTCAAAAGAAGACCGTTATTTCCACGTTTAAAACACCCGCCAATCATTTCCCGATGATGTCGCATTCCGACCCCGTTTGTAGATATTTTGGTTGTAAACCGGGTTCGATGTTTAAAATAGAACGACCAAGTGAAACGTGCGGGATGTACACGTTATATCGTGTGGTTGTTTAATCCATGATGCGATACATCATCATTCCGATTAACAGTATGATAAAAAGTATCAACATCTTATCCTTCATGCACGTTCCCTTATTTGGAGGGGGAACGATGGTGGTGGCATAGGTTCCGACCCCGGTTGCTGGTTTATTCATGGGGGATCGTTTCTCACAAGCCGACGGTTCACTTTCCATCGACCTTTTTGAGTTGGGGGTTGCGTCTACTGCATTTTGCGGTTTAATTTTAAAATACCCAGATTCGTCTTGATGATTCGACATGTTGGCTAACGTATACATTTATTGTATGCACATATTTTTATCTGTCGATATTGATCGTTTTGGTTCGTTTGACGAGTACGACATGCGCTTTTCTCATTTTCCGTAACAAACCTAAATCCTCAGAAACTGACCTCATTCGCTCACGATCGGTTTCGGTTCGTGCACTTGGCTTGGTTTTTATAATTTTTTTGATATTTTGTATTATCCGTTTTTGGATACTGTTTGAATTTTCGCTCATTATATTCTAAATATTATAATTTATTTGTCAAATTGCGTTGTCACCGTAGCATAACGAGTGTTCACTTTGAAGTATCCGCAAAATAACTTATAGTTCAACCCGTTATAATTGAAATTGGCTCGCTTAACATCACGTATTATGTTTTGTTTCGCGTCACACACCACTGGGCCCCCCGCCATCCATCCTCGCTGATGGCCCCATACGTATATACGCGGAGTAACTTTCCCGAGCACATTACATTCTTTTTGTTGTTTTTGACGTAACGCGAACAATGCTCTTATTTGCGAATTTGCGGGTTCGGGTGTTCGTTCGTTCAATTTACCCCATACTCTACGGATTTGACCGATATCGAACCGTCTGAGAAAATGAAAGTCATTATGTCCGGTTGGCGATAATATCGCGGACATCATGTGGGTCCCTTTAGGTAACTTGGTTTTCCACGTAACCTTTTTTGGAAGGAATTTCACGTGTTTCGGATTGTCGCATAGAATCCGTCGTACGAACGCTTTGCAATCCTTGAAATTGAACGGACGGTCTCTATAACAACACCCGGGGGTCGTTTCGCACTTGTCGCCAGGTCTAGCTTTTTGAGTTCGTCCCTTGTAATACCCTCCTTTTCCTCTTCGTGGGCCCAATCCAAATACATAACAGTTCCCTTTAGCGGAGTGAGGGATGCTCCACACGATATCCAACATCGCATTATTCCCGCGCATATAC
>Ga0209713_10001007_pt1 | contig 16492 bp, 8 predicted proteins | sample ArcOceMetagenome_3_FD_187444 | JGI IMG/M metagenome (GOLD analysis project Ga0209713, IMG submission 187444) | Marine eukaryotic phytoplankton communities from Arctic Ocean - Arctic Ocean- Svalbard ARC20M Metagenome (SPAdes) (version 2) | ecosystem: Environmental > Aquatic > Marine > Oceanic... | reverse complement strand
GCCCCGCAGCCGTGGCACCTCACGCGCGCAGGTGACACAGGGCGTCCGCGACCGCGAGGCCAGTGTGGTCCTGCTCGCGGAGGTGGACGGCCAGCCCAGCAGTCACGCGTCACCTGGAACTCGTGCCGTCGGCGAGACGGCCATCGTCTTGACGTCAAAGGAGCAGTTCTCGGCCAGTGGCTGTTCTGTAATTTCAGTAGGCTAGGTAGTGCGCGGGTGCGATAAACGAAAATTCAAATGGGAGGAGGAACACCAGCGACTTCCTCCCAGTCCGTCTCAGCCCCCGCTCACGGGCTCAAGACGCCACCCCACACTGTCACATGAGTGTCGTGAGTGCCGCAAGACAAAGTATGCGAGTGTTGCGGGGATTCAATAGCCATCGTTGTCGTCGCCGTACTGGTTGTCGTACTCGCGCGGCGCGCCCTGCACGTAGGCGCCATCGGGCCCGGTGACCTCGACAGCCCTCAGCTTGCCTGCGAACCAGCGCGAGCGGGGGTGAGCGTGGGCACAAATGGCAGCGAAACACGCGGGCCGGGGCGGGTGCGGCGGCGAGCGCACCCGTGCGGTCATCGGCGGAGATCTTGAACTCGAGCTTCTCGTTCTCCGCGAGCGAGCGGAAGCCCGGCGAATAGATCTCGGTCTGGTGCACAAAAATGTCGGTCTCCTCGCCGTCGATCGTGATGAAGCCGAAGCCCTTCGCCACATCGAACCACTTGCAGGTGCCCGTGCACGCGTCGCCGACGCCGGCCATGCTGACGGCCGAATGCGCCAGGCGCGAGCGCAGCACAGAGGTGGTCGGCGGCGCAAAGCCTGCCAAGCGATCGCTCATCATGATGAGTGCTGGTTCCGGCTGCAAAATTAGCCGCTCGCGCACTGCGCTTTTGGGTCGGGGCGAGTGCGTGGTGGCGTGGGGGGCGCACCGGCGACAGCGGAGGCGTAGAGCGCGAGGACAAGGCGAGAGAGCATCGGGGTGGCGCAAGTGATAGACTGCGGTCGTCGAGATGGCGAGAGACCAAGAAACCTCTCGGATGGCGGTGAGGGTACAACACTCAGCACCCAGAATAGTAAACTAGGCAACTAGGGATCGGTCCATTCAATCTCCACACTCTAGCGCCGAAGCCCAGCGCGAAGCCCATGCGCGCCGCCCCCACAAGGGCGAAATTCGCCGAGCTGAGCTAAACAGAAGTAAGTAGGACTTAGTTGCTACAGAACATCAACACCCAAAACATATCTCGCGCTCTTGGTGGGTCGGCTGCACATTCGGCGAGGCCGAGCCTCACATCCGTGCCTCGCCACCGCAGACGCGCCCGAGGCCGAGGCCCGAATGCTCTTCGCAGCCACGAGCCTTGCCTTCGCACCGGCCACCATCGAGCAGCGCGCCGAGGCGCTCCTTGCCAAGCTCTCCACGGAGGAGCTCATCCAGCAGACGTGGTCGCCCTACGGTGGCGCAGCGGAGGAGCTGCTCCAGAAGATCGGCGACAACGGCGTCGGACAGCTCGCCTACAAGTACGCTGGCAGCGGCTCGATCGAGGAGCGCGTCGCTGCACGCAACCAGCTGCAGCTCCGTGTCATGAACGCTTCGAAGCACGGCATCCCCGCGTCCTTCAGCAACGAGGCACTGCACGGCGCGGTCGCCGGCGGCACCATCTACCCTGAGCTGGTGACGCAGGGTGCCACGTGGGACCCCGCGCTCATCGAGCAGATCGGCGCGGCTATTGCGAGCGAGGCGCGCGCCGTCGGCGTCGACACGGCCTTCTCGCCCGTGCTCAACATGTGGGTGGACAGCCGCTTCGGCCGACTGCAGGAGGGCTACTCCGAGAACCCGACGCTGACGACGGCGTACGCGATCGCGCAGGTGCGCGGGCTGCAGGGCGAGCAGCCGCCGGGCGTGTGGGCGCCGTTCAACGCGAGCAAGATGGTCGCGCTTGGCAAGCACTACGCGGCGTACGGCGCCGCTTTGGGCGGCCTCAACGGCGCTCCGGCGGAGATGTCCGAGCGGACGCTGCGTGAGTTCTTCCTGCCACCGTGGCGCGCGTTCGCGCAGGCGGGCGGCAAGGCGGTGATGGCGTCGCACAACACGGTGCTCGGCAGGCCGATGCACGCCAACCCGTACGTGACCAACTCGATCCTGCGGGAAGAGTTTGGCTTCGGCGACGGCTACGTGCTCTCCGACTGCAACGACGTGCCGGCGCTCGTCTCGTTCCGCGTCGCCGCCAACCTCTCGCACGCCGCCGCCAAGGGCCTCGCGGGCGGCGTCGACCTCGACCTGCAGTGCGGCGACCAGTCCGCCTACACGCACCTCGCCGACGCCCTCAAGGACGGCACGACGACCCTCGCCGCCGTCCGCGCCGCCGCCAAGCGTGTGCTCGTGTCCAAGTTCGCGCTCGGCCTCTTCGACCAGCCGACGGTCGACGTGTCAAAGGCGGCGGCGGCGGTCGACACGCCGGCGCACCGAGCGCTCGCCCAGCGCGCCGCCGAGGAGGGAGTCGTGCTCGTCAAGAACGACGAGTCGCTGCTGCCGCTCACGCAGGTGAGGAGCATCGCGGTGGTCGGTCCCAACGGCGGCTGCGACGCGTCGGTCGGCGACGGCGGCGACGACGACGGCAAGCTTGCGCCGCCGCCGGAGGGGTGCGCGGGGCGCGTGCAGCTGCTCGGCTCGTACACGCAGTACGACGGCACCGTCGCCGTCAAGACCGTCGCCGAGGCGCTTTCCGACGAGGCGGGCGACGGCGTGCGGGTCACGTGGTCTCTCGGCGCCACGTCGCAGGTCGCGGCGCCGTCGCTCGCGGCGTCGCGCCGCGCCGAGGCGGTGACGCTCGCCAACGGCTCCGACGTGGTCGTGGCGGTGGTGGGCGACGACTCGCAGTCGTCCGCCGAGTGGGGCGACCGCTCGTCGCTCGACCTGCCGGGCGACCAGCTCGCTCTGCTCTCGGCGCTCGCCACCACCGGCAAGCCGCTCGTCGTGGTGCTCGTCACGGGGCGCACCGCCACGTTTGGCGCGGCCGACGGCAACGCGCTGCTCGACGGCGTGCCGGCGCTGCTGTCGGCCTTCCGGCCCGGACAGATGGGTGGCGTCGCCATCGCGCGGCTGCTGCTCGGCAAGGTGTCGCCGTCGGGCAAGCTCGCGCAGAACTGGGCGCGCTCGGCGGGGCAGGCCATGTCGGGCGCGTCGCCGTGGCTGCAGTACCGCGTCGGCAAGTGGGTCGCCAACCACCGCTCTGCCACCGACCCCGACGGTCGCGTGTACGACAGCTACAACGACGCGCCCGGCACGCCGCTCTTCTACTTTGGCCACGGCCTCACGTACTCGTCCTTCCACATGAGCGAGCTGCGGGTGACGCAGGCGCCCGCGCGGCTGCTCGGCGCCGCGTCCACCTCGCTGCGCGTCTCGGTGCGTCTCGCCAACACGGGCGGCGCCGCGGCGGCCGAGGTGGTGCAGGTCTACTGCGTCGACCCGATCATGGACTACGTGCGGCCGTGGAAGCGGCTGCTCGCCTTCCAGCGCGTGCCGCTCGCGGCGGGCGCGGCGACCTCCGTCACCATCGACGTGACGCCCGAGATGCTCGCCTTCCAGGACGACTCGAGCGCCGCCGGCGCGTGGCGCGTCGTCGGGGGCGACTACCAGATCCGCGTCGGCCCGTCGTCGGTCGAGGACACACTCGTCGCCAACATCACCGTCGTTGATTGAGGTCCCCCGGCTCTTTTTGCTATTGAGTTGAATTATTTTTTATCTTTTACGTTTTTCAGGAGTTCATTTCGTGTTTTCGTTGATTGCCGCGCAAAAAATACCGTTAGTGTGGCGCGGCGCGGCCAGTCCACGACCATGTCAGACGCCGCGGAGGCGCTGACGGCGGACGAGGCGCAGCGGCAGGCGGAAGCGGAGGGGCTGACGCTGGTGCGGTCCGACCTCAGCTGCTCCGGCTTCAAGAGCGTGTCGTTCTACTCCAACGCTAAGCGCAGACCGTACCAGGCGCGCGCCTATCATCCCTCTAGTGGCAAGAGCTCGAGCCTTGGCTACTTCGCCACTGCAGAGGAGGCTGCTTTGTCTGTCGCGAGGGCAGCGGCGCCACCAGCAGCGTCGCCAGCGCCGCCGCCGCCGATGACGGCGGAGGAAGCTGTGCAGCAGGCGGAGGCCGGCGGGCTGAAGCTGCTGCGGTCTGAGACGAACGCCACGGGCTTCGAGAACGTCTTCTTCAACCCGTACAACGAGAGTGAGCCCTACTTTGCGCAGGTGAGGCGTGGCGGCAGCCGTAGCGCGCCGGTAGTGAACCTCGGCTCCTTCTCGACGGCAGAGGCGGCGGCGCTGGGCATCGCAAGGACGCGTGAGGGCCGGACGTTGGTACTAGCGACGGCAGCGGCAGCGGTGCTAGCCTGCAGCGGCGGCAGCGACGTCAGTGCGCCCTATTCGTTCGAGGAGAGCGACGAGGCGGGGGAGGAGGCACATGTGGGACGCCCAGCCGACAGGGGCGCCTCCGCCCCACCTCTGCCGACACGCGTGGTGATGGCAGCTCCGATGCCCACGACCTCACAGGCGTGGCTTGATCACGAAGTCACTGTCGTCGAAGGCATCTCATTTGCCGCCCGTCACTCACGCAGGGCTCCTTCTCCTCACAACGCACGGCCCGTGCACAAGCCGCGTTGGTCGGCGGCCGTCAACCACACTGCGGCGGCATCGCGTCTGGGCCTTGCTCTGGACCTGCGTGGCGTCACCAAGCCAACGCGTCCGCTCCTCCACCTCGTCGTTGGCTCGAGCAAGCCCGTCGGCTCGAGAACGTCCATGCGCATCGTGCGCATGCCCGGCGCAAAAACCAGCTTTGTGGCGGCCAACCACCGGTTGCGTCAAGTGTCGACGACAGCCTCGACGACAGCCCCGACGACGCAACTTCGCTTGGGGCACGTGGGAAGGGTGTCAGTTCCTGCCCGCACAGTCGTGCTGGCGGATTCCATTTCACGGTAAAGTCATAATCGCTCCAACACCCTTTCCACTACAACCGTCGAGCCGTTTAGGCCACAATGATGGACTCGGCTGCGGCAAGCGTCGCAGCAGGAACCTTCGCCGCACGCGCCACGGCGATCGCCGAGCGGATGCTCGCACCGCGCGCGCCCGCCGCCTGCGCCGCACGCACGCCATCCACGACGGCGGCCTGACTCGCCCAGAACAGCCAGCCAGGCAGCAGCGTCGCCTCGAGTTTGCTGAGCGCCTCGTCGGCGCGCAGCTCGGCCTGTCCCGCGGGACCCGCGCTGACGTGGAGGGCGGAGACGTCGACGGCCACCGCACTCGCCGCCGCCGCTGCCGCGTCGCCACCGCCACCGCCTGTCGGTGGAGGCGGCAGGCCGTTGCCGACGCGCCACGCCGCCGTGATCTCGTGTGGCACGAGGGCGGGGTCGTACACGTAGAGCACGCCCGCCGCCTTCCCCGCGTCCATGGCGTTGCCGAGGTGCCACTCGCCCGAGCTCGGCACGTGCCATATCGCCATGTCCGGCGCGCCGCCGCCACCGTCGTCGCTGCCGCCACCGAAGCCAAGCAAGGATTGCAGCCAGCCGAGAAAGCCGCCACCGCCGCCTCGGTGCTGCTGTCCGTCGGTTGCTCGCTTTTGGTAGAGGGCGCGCACGCCGTCGCCGCCGTCGTGCTGCCCGGATGCGGCGAGTCGCTCGTACTCGCCGGCAAACGGTGCCCACCGCCGCGCGGGCAGCCCTCCACTCACGAAGACGGCAAGTGCGCTCTTCGCCACGAGCGTCTGGGCAGTCTTGTGTGCCTTGGCGTGCACCTTCCGTCCGTCGTCGCCGCTGACGCATCGGAGTTGCGGCGCCGTCGCCCATCGGCCTCGCTCCCCGCCACCGTTGCCGCCGCCGCCACCATGCCAGATCGACCAGTTGGTGGCGACGCCCTCGGGCGCCAACGTGCCGGAGCCATCTCCCATCACGACGCCACGTGGCCTCCCCACCTTTGACTTGGGCCCCACCACCCACATCGCGCCCCGCCCGCCGCTTCCGCCGCCGCCGCCACTCGCGGCACCCGCGGCGTCGGGCGGCACGTACCACATCGCCTTGCGCGCGTCGCCCCGCTTGACGTACACCGCACGCCGCGCCTCCATCCGAAGCGTCACCTCGCCACTCTTCTTGTCGACGCCGCCTCGCCGCTCATACTCCCCGAGCCACTCGTGCCCGAGGCCACGCCCAGGCAGCTCGCCCACCAAGAAGACCGAGCTGCCGCCCGCCTTCAGCAGCGCCGCCGCCGCCGCCGCCGCGTCCGCACGCGCGCGCTTTTCGCCCTTGGGCCCGACCATCCACCGGAGGCCACGCACCGGCCACCAAGTGGGCGCGTGCCTCCGGCCGTCGCTGCCTGACTGTCGCAGCTTTGCGCCGCGCCACACCGCGCCTGCGTCTATGGCCTCGGGCACCGCAGCGCCGTCGCTCACCGAAAGCAGCGCCTCCCGCACCGTCTCCACCGTCTCCATCGCCGCGCCCGACTTCGTCGGATCCTCCGATGCCTCTCCTGAGATGTCGTCGTCTTCTTCGAGACGCCGCACATGACCCTTGCCATGACCGCGGCTGCTGCCACGGCCGCGGCCGCTACCACGGCGGCTGCGGCGGGCGCGCCCCTTGCCCTGCTTCATCTGCTTGGGCTGATTGGGCTGCTTGGGCTGTTTGGCCGGCTTGCGCTTCGCCTGCTTGGCTGGCTTGGCCGGCTTTGCCAGGCCGACCAGCCCCAGCTGCCACTCGCCTGACAGCTCGTCGTGCCACAGCAGCACACCGCCCCCATCGCGACGCGCGTACACGGCGCGCCCTCCACCGCCGTCACTCTCGGTGCCATCGGAACCACGAGCGCCATTGCCGTCGCCGCTCTTCTGGCTGCTCTTCTCGCCACCCTCGTCGTTGTCCTCGCCCTCGCCCTCGCCCTCGTCCTCGTCCTCGTCCCATCGCACGTGGCGATGCCGGTTGCGCTCTCCGCCGCCCTTGGCAGCACCGGCAGGCGCCGGCAGCGCCCGCCGATCGTACGCGCCCAGAAAGTCGTGGAACGTGCTGCGGTCGGCCTCGTCACCTCCCACGAGGTAGACGGTCGCCGCCCCGCGCGCCACCTGCCGCGCCACCGCCGCCGCCCCACGACGCTTCTCTGCTCGCCACGCGGCGCCGCCGACGCAGCGCAGCCGTGGCGCCGCCTCCCATCGCTTGGTGTCGTCGCGCCAGATGCTCCAGTTGCTTGCGACGTCCTCGGGCGTCAGCGCACCGTCGTACGCCGAGACCATCCCGTGCGAGCGTCCGACGCGCCGCTTCCGCCCCGCCGTCCACCGCCCTGGCCTTCCGTGCGGAGCCACGAACCACATCGCCTTGCGTGCGTCGTCCTTCTTGACGTAGACCGCACGCCGCGCCACGAGCGGCAGCCCGCTCGGCCGGCGCACGTACTCGCCCAGCCACTCGTGGCCGCCCTGCGGCCCTCCCGACGGCAGCGAGCCCGCCAGGAAGACCGAGGCATCGCCGCCGGCCACGCGCGCCTGCTCCGCCGCCTCGGCCTTTAGGAAGGCGGCACGCCCCGCGTCGCCGCCCACGCACCCCAGCGGCACGTGCACCCATCGGAAGCGTCGCTTCTTGCCGGTCGCCGCGCCACCAGCCAGCTCCACCTGGAGGTTCCACTCCTGCGACGCGTCGGCGAGGTCGGGCGAGGCGCTCTCGCCGCGTCCTGTATGCCCGTGCCCACCGCGGCGACCCCACCGGTAGAGGGCCGAGCCGCTCCGCTTGCCCAGCTTCTGCGCCGGCCCGACCATCCAGTTGCCGCCCGCAAACCAGATGCACCGCGAGGCGTCGTGCACGTGGACCCAAGTGGCGTGCGCGTTGACTATCGCGCCCTTCTTGGCGCGGCACGGCTTGCGCTCGTAGCCTCCGAGGAAGTCCTGGTGAGCGTTGGACGGCGTCGAGCCGAAGAGGTAGAGGAAGGACGTGGCGTTGGTGTAGTTGGTGCTCAAGCTGAGCATGGTCGGACGCACAACGGGCGGTCAGCCAGGAGATTTTGAAATTTTCAAACTTGTGACTTTGAGCAGACCACCAAATGAACTCGATAAATGGCGAGCAAACTACTTACGGTACACTCACAAGAAAGACAGACGGTCACCACCAGCTCCTCATCGCGACTCTTGCTTGCCTCGCCGAGGTTGGAGCGCACCTGCGATACTCCGTAGAACTGACTCCGCGCACGCGCGGTAGAACGCGCAGGGGGGAGACACATCACCCACGCGCCGCAAAGGGCGGGCGCCGGTCCGGCGCAGGTGTGCGGGCGGCGACATTGCACCAACTGCACGGCGGGAATACCCTAAGGCAGCGGGATACTCGGCCATTCATGGGACCGCCTCTCGTTGCGCCTGGCGCGACTCGGAGCGACGGCACGGTCAAACTCACCTGCCGCGAGTACGTCGATAAGACGTTCAACGACCCAACCTTCTCGCCACTGGCCTCGCTGATCTCCAATGTCGTGCTGGTGGCCATCCTGGTCTCGACCGTGTCATTCGTCGTCGGCACCGAGCCAGCCCTCGAGGGCTCGCCGTTTCTCGACCAGCTCGAGATCGTCGTCGTCATGATCTTCTCGGTGGAGTACGTCACCCGCTTCCTCGTCACGTTCGAGAACAGGTGCTCCTTCGTCCTAACGCCGCTCAACATGATCGATTTGCTCGCGATCCTGCCGTGGTACGTCGAGAAGGTTGCCGGCGCGGGGGGCGGCGAGGCGCTGCGCGTGCTGCGTGTGCTGCGCGTCGTGCGCATATTCCGTGTCTTCAAGGTTGGCGACATGAAGAGCAAGCTCGAGGTCTTCACGCTGTGCATGGTCAACTCGATCGAGGCGCTCAAGCTGCTCGTCTTCTTCTTCGGCATCGCCGTCCTCATCTTCTCCTCCCTCATGTACTACGCCGAGCACGGCGTGAGAACAGAGGTCGACGGCGAGACCGTGTTCATGCGCTCCGACGGCAGCGAGTCGCCGTACACCTCGATCGCGGCGACCTTCTGGTGGGCGATCGTCACGATGACGACGGTGGGGTACGGCGACACGTTCCCGGTCGATCCCCCGGGCAAGGCGGTCGCGACGCTCGCGATGCTCGGCGGCGTGCTCGTCCTCGCGCTGCCGCTCTCCGTCATCGGCTCCAACTTCACCGACGCGTACGCCGAAACGCTCAAGGCGAAGGCGCACGCCGAGCTGTCGTCGCAGGTGCCCGGCGGCGCCGACGTCGACGTCTTCGTGCTCGCGTCCAAGGAGCTGGAGTCGCACTGCGCGGACATTGAGAAGATCTGCGGCGCGCTGAGCCACGGGCTGACGATCAAGGGCTCCAACGCGGGAGCGTCGGCGCTGAAAAAGCAGTTCGAGCTGCAGCTGTCCAACGTCAAACAGGCGTGCGACGGCCTCGCCCAGACGGTGACTGACCAGGGCTTCCTGCAGGTGATGCTGGGCGACGCGGGCTCCTCCGCCAACGTCGCCAAGGCGCGCGCCAAGCTCGAGCAGATCAAAAAGTCGAAGCCGTGAGACGGTCCTCTCGGCCCGGCCACTGGCGGGGCGAGAGGGTGAAACGGAGGCTCGCTTCTCGGCATGCTTGCGCGAGGAGTCGACGTTGGCGAATCAGGTGGGAGCGACGGGATGTAGGCGGCCCGCGTGGGCCTGGAGGTGTTATTTCGGCCGTTGTCGCAGGTGTGGCGGCATGTACGTGCGGTGGTTCATGGGTCAGTCGTCGTGATCACGCGATCAAAGCGATGACCGGCATCAGTGGCATTTTTGTCAAATGTGTAACTCCTGGTTTATTACCGTGACAACTGTTACGGTGATCCACTGGCGACGTCGAATCAAGCGGCCGATAGCTGCGAGCGGGCTGTCAAATTGAAAATAGTATTTCGTTGTCCTCTGGGGAATACATACGAGACGGCACCCGGGCCACATACCGGGTCCGGCTATAGTGAATCTGGATTCTGTGCTTCGGCAAGGGGTTCGAGGTGTGTAGTTGAGGTAAGCTAACAGCGTTAAACCGTTAAACCGTGTATGTAAAGGTGCCCAAGGTGCATTAAGGGCGCGGTAGCACGCGCGGGCGATCAAATACGAAACACTCATGCCCGCGTATCAAATTTATCGAGTTTACATCGAGGACGAGGTGCAACTCAGAACCGGACCTGCGCATTCTGGCGAACAGGCGGCAACGGCAACTGCATCGCCGGTGCCATCGGACTGGACGACCTGTACTGGGCCGCGCCGCTCGAGCGTGTGGCAGCAAAGGGGCCGACAGGCTCGTCATAGCCACCGTTGGGTGCGGAAGAGCTGCGGTAGTTGATGGGCGACTCCGGCTCCATCATCGCCACGTTGTGCTCGACCTCGCCGAGCGCCGCCGCGTCGTCGTGCGCCTCGTCGAGCTCCTCCTGCTGATACGAGGCCTCGGTGTCGCTCACGAGCAGTGTGTGCGAGCTGGCGCCACTCACCGCGCCGTTCACGGCCGGCGCCTCGGGCGGCACCTCGCCGGGCGCCTCTTCCATGCCGCTCGCCTCCTGCATCGCCGCCGTGTACGCCTCATGAAGCTCCTCCGCCGACGGCGCTTCCGACGACAGTGAAGACGCCGTCGCCTCCGGTGCGGGCTCTGGCGGCGCGCCGTCCGCGGCGGCGTCCATGACGGCGTCCGCAGCAGCGTCCGCCTCCGGGGCGGCGGGTGGGTCGGGCAGGGCGGCGGCTGCGGCCGTGGCGGGCATGGCGGCGTGCTGCGCGCTGCTCCCCGGCGCGTGGGCGTGCACGGCGGCCGCGATCGCCTGCGGGTCATTCACGGCGGCCGCCGCCAGCGCCGCCTCGGCCGCCCGCAGCCACGGCAGCGTCGCGGCAGTGGTGCCCGGCAGCGAGTGCACCCACTGCAGGGCGAGGTGCAGCACCTGGATGATGCGGGGCCGCTGTGCCACGTTGACAGTCAGCATCGCGTCGAGCAGCTGGTTGAGCCGCTGCGAGAATGGGGAGACCCGCCCGTAGCCGCTGAAGATGGCGCGCACGCTCGACTCGCCGGTCTGCTGCGCCATCTTGAGACGCGCAAAGTTGCCAGTGCCCTTCTCGCCGCCTCTATTCACCCGGTGCTGCTGGTCCTCGAGGCTATTGGAGGTGAGAAAGGGCCGACAGCCCGCGGCGGCGATGAAGAGGTTCACCGCGAGCGACCAGATGTCGACGGCCAGGGTGAGCGGCTGTCCCCTGTCACCGACCTCGGGCGCCTTGTAGGCGAGCGTGCCCGCGTCGACGGCCTTGGGCCGATCCGGGTCGATGACGGCCGCGAGGCCAAAGTCGATGACGCACACCTTCCACGGGTACCGGTTGGGCTCGTTGTTCGGGTTGCCTGGCGTGCACATCGTGTTCTCCAGCTTGATGTCGACGTGTGCGAGGCCGCTGGCGTGCATGAACAGGATCGCCAGCAGCATCTGCACGAACATCTCGGCGACCAGAAGCTCGGCGTCGAGGTCGCCCTGGTTCACCTTGAAGCGGCCAGAGCAGACGTCGTCGAAGAGCTCGCGCCACCCGTTGTTGTCGCCGTCCATGACGATGTAGTGCCACTCCCGCACGACGCCGTTCGGGTGCGTGAGCTTTTGCGTCGTGTGACCGTGGAGGTTTGGGAGCATCGGCGGCGGGCTGGGCTCAGCGGCCGCGCGGAGGCGCTGCAGAACCATCACCTCGTGACGCGCTACGTCGGAGCACGTCTGCACCTTGACTGCCACCCGCCGGCCATCGAGGGTTCCGATGTACACCTTGCCGAACCTCCCACCTGGCGCCTCGCGAGGGAGCGGCTGATCCAGGACCACACCGAGCGCCGGTGGGATGTTAGTGGCGGCGAATAGGAAGTCGGCCTCGCGCGGATCGTTCATTCTGGGCTGGCTATTCTGGGGTGGTCGCGTGTGTCGCGTCTCGCGGTCGGAGTGTCAACTCCGCTTGTACTTTCGACGTGCGGTACTATGCCCCCCAAGCTTGGGCCCAGCGTCTCGACCTGGAAGGCAATATAGAATATCTCGAAACGCGCTCTACAGCCGTACTCACTAACACTCTAAATAGTCGCCCTGCGCCGTCTCGCGCTCAATAGTAGTTGTACGACTCGGACATCGCCGCTATGATCGCCTCGCGCTCGGGCCGGACGGCCTCGGCGGTGAAGAAGTGCTCGATGAAGGCGAAGCTCGTGATGAAGTCGAAGAAGGCGTCGAGCTCCGAGATCGAGCGGCACGAGAGGTGCGGCTCCACCAGGTCGACGAGCCGCTCGCCGAGGCGCTGCGTGGGGCCGATGAGCTTCTCGTGGCGCGGGTCGCGCGGATCGGAGGGCGGCGCCTCCTTCTTCTTCTTCTTCCTGTCGCCCTTCTTGCCGAGCATGCCGTTGAGCGCCGACATCGACCCCTGCACGAGGCCCGACGCGTAGAGCGCCGCGCGCGTCGAGCGCAGCGAGGCGGCGCTCTCGACGCGCTGCGCCTTGTCGATGCACTCGTAGCAGACCTGCTCGATCGGCGTCGAGAGCCGCTCGGTGAGCCGTTCCTCCGAGATGTGCCCCGTGCCGACGCACAGCGCCAGCTTCTGCACGAGCACCGCGAGCCGCTTCGCCTGGTACGCACCCGCCGCCGCCATGTCCGCATGGGCGGCGGCGGCGCCCGCGGCGCCCGCGGCGGCGGCTGCGGCGGCGGCGGCTGCGGGCGGCGGTGCTTGCCCGGCGGGCTGCTTGCGCAGCACGGCGTACACAGCGTTGAGCACCGGCCCCATCCCCGAGCTGGAGACGAGCGACGTGGCGATGCGGCCGCCGCCCACCTTCATCAGCGAGCGCACCTTGAAGTCGGTCTTCTGCCGCACGATCTGCCGCGGCGGCCGCGGCGGCCGCGGCGGCGTGCCCGACGCTCCCGACGCAGACGAGCCTCCGGCGCCGCCGGCGGCCGTGCTCTCTTCCCTCAGCGCGCTGCTGCTGGACTTGCTGCTCAGACGGCTCGGCGCGCGCTGCCGCGTCACAGACACCTCGTCCGAGTCGGTCGATCGCTGCGGGTGCGGCACCACACCCATCCCGCCAGAGCCGCCGCTTCCTCCGCTGCCGCCGCCGCCGCCCGCGCTGCCACCCTGCGCCGCCGAGACATCCGACGACGTCGACGTCTTGCGCGAGAGCGAGTGCGAGAGCGAGCGGCCCAACCTGCCGCTCACGCGGCTGCTCAGCCGCGTCAGGCTGACCAGCGCGCCACCGCCACCGCCGCCGCCGCCAGCGCCGCCGCCGACGCTGCCGGCTGCGCTCGCGTTGGAGGCGCCCCGCGACCGTGAGCGCTCCCTCATCCGCCTCTCTCGCCGCTCGGAGCGCTCGGCCCGCGTCGACTTGCCGTGGGGCACAACCACCGCAGGCAGCATCGAGCCGCTGTTGCTGGCCACCGCCACCGATTCCGACACCAACGGCGACACCCACGGGACCGCCGCGCCCGCCACGCCCAAAGTGGAGGTGTCGCCGCACGAGGAGCATTGGTGCTCGTCGACGGTGTTCGACGAGCAGGCGGACCATGCCGACATCGACGAGGCGGCGGTGTCGCCGCGCGGCCGCAGCGAGTGGTGGTTGCCCGGGAGGAAGCCGAGGAGCTCCTTGCCGGAGCCGCCGTGCGATTGCGACAGGCCGCGCATCATGAGCTCTTTGCCGGAGCCGCCGTGCGATTGCGACAGGCCGCGCATCATCTCCTTGCCGGAGGAGTGCGACGAGCCGAGGATGTCTTTGCCGGAGCCGCCGTGCGACGAGTGGACGTGGACGAGGAGCGGTGAGCTGCCGCTGCTGACGCTGCCGCCCGAGCCTCGCCTGCCCGAGACGCCTGCGGTCCCGGAGCCGCGACGCCCCGAGGCCACAGGCGAGGCGTTGCCCGAGGCGGCGGCGGAGGCGTTGGATGAGGCGGCGGGCGATGCAATGGCGGAGGCGCCGGCGGAGGCGGAGGCGCCGGCGGAGACGGCCGAGAAGCGGGCGGAGACGGCGGAAGCTCGGCGAGAGGCGGCGGAGGCGGCGGAGGCGGCGGAGGCGCCTGGGGAGCTGGTCTCTCTCCGCGCCAGCACGGGCGATCCAATCGGCGAGCTGGCGACCGGCGAGCTGAAGCGATCGTCCGACGCCGGCTGCTGCGACGACGTCGCCGGTGCGTCGGTGGCGGCGGTGGCGGCGGCGGGCTCGATTGCGGGTGGCGGGAGAGCAAAGGCGGAGGAAGGTGCGCCCTCCAACGACGTGTCCTGTACCGGCGACGGCATCGGGATTGGCGCGGGCGCCGGTGCGAGGGCAGCGTCGGGCGTGTCGGCGGGGAGCAGCGTGACGACGGTCACCGAGATGCCGTCGGTGGCGCGGCACGCCGAGGAAGGCGCACCCGACGAGGGGTGCGCGAGCACCTCGACGATCTGCACGGTCGTCGCGGCGGGCACGGCGCCCACGAAAAGCTCGGTGGGCACCTCCTCCGGCACGGCGGCGGCGGGTGCAAAGAGCGACGCCGACACCGACGCCGACGCCTCGGCGGCCGCCGCCGCGCCCGCAGAAGCCTCGCTCGAGCCTCGTCGCGAGTGCAGGCTCGAGCGGACGCTCGAGCCACGGCGGTAGCTTGTCGACTTCTGCGAGGTGCTGCGTGAGTTCTCGGCCAGGCTGTCGCGCCCCACCGTCGAGCGCGACGCCATCGACTGCATGCGCATCGACTCCTCGGCGATCGTGGACATCGACAGCGACTTCTCGAGCTCGGTCTGCGCCATCAGAGTAGCCGCGGGCGCGTCCGCGTGCGAGAGCGACGACAGGCTGGTGGAAGCGGGGACCTGCAGCGTCCGGAGCGACGCCGAGCTGGCGGAGGAGCTCAGATCCGAGACCTCGTTGCCCACCTCGGTGGGCTGTGCACGGGCGCGGCTGCGCTCGATCAGGGCGGGCGCCACGTGGCGTCGCAGCAGGCTCATCTGCCGATTCCGCTGCAGCCAGCCGCGACTCACCGCCTGCAGCTTGACGGCGAGCTCGTCCTTCATCTGCTCGAGCTCCTCTGCGCTGACCTGGAGCGAGTTGACGCTGGTGCTGAACGACTGCTCGCCGGTGCCGCCAAGGAACGAGGCGTCGGTGGGCGGCGCGTTCGGCGCAGCGCAGCAGCATACGCAGCGCATGTCACGCGGAGAGCCTTCTTCACGCCCACGCCGCGCCCCGTTTCCTTCCTCACGCACCACATGCGCCGGATCTCCTCTGCGGCCGTGATCACGGACGCGTACAACATCGAGAAGGAGATCATTGGCATCAAGAGATAACAGGCTCCGCGTGGCGCGTGAGCGCGCCCGTGACGAGCTAATCTTACCCCGCGCCCGGCGCGGCGCACCGTCCAGTGTGAGTGGTTTGGCCTCTTGCCACGTGGTAGTATTGGGCATATAACAGTGGAACTGCTTTGCTGCAAAGCAAGCTGGCGCTCGCGGCCGCACAGACGGGGAGGGACGATCGTGAGCGAGGCGCGCTTGGCGCCTGCCTGCACGATGGGGCCAGCTGTTAAGGTAAGCCGTTTGTAAAGTTTTTTTCCAGCGCCTCGCGAAGTACAAGTAGTCTTTTTGTTTTTCAGCGGGCGCCGACGCGACGTCGCTCGCGCTGTGGACCGCCACCCTTTCAGTTCGGCGGGCATACAAGCCTGTACCTGGCGGTGCCAGCTGTAAACGCGCTCATTCCCATCGGGGCACCGCTGCTCTGCGTCACCCTTGACCTCTTCCACCGACCCAAACGCAGATGCATCGGCGGCTCGTGCTCGTGCTCCTCGTCGCTGCGCAGCTTTCGGTAGCCGCGGGCTGCAAAAACAGGTGGCGTGACAGGAAATGTGCAAAGAAGGATGCGAAGGGCATGTGTCACTGTAGCACGAAGTCATGTAGGAGGACGCGTCGCAGGTGCAGATCGACGTGCGGTGGGTGTGGCACCCTCGAAAACTGCGGCTGTGACCGCTACATCAGGGGCGCGAGCTGGGAGACGCGCGACGAGGGCGTATGCGTCGAGCGGCAACTCGGCGAAAGCCTGTGCAGCCCCGCGCATATCGTCCCCGGGTTGACGCCTACGTGCCAGCCGGACCAACGCCTGTGCATCATGAACTCGCCACCGCCGTCGCCCCCGCCGCCCTCGGCGCCGCCACCGTCGCCGGCCGTCCCCCCGGGCGCCTCGCTCGTGGAGGTGATCCAGTTCGACGTGACGGTGAGCGGCGACGTGTCGACCTTTGACGCCGACGCGTTCGAGACGTCGCTCGCGACGGAGGTGGACGTGCCGGTGGAGTCGGTCACCGTGACCGTCGTGGGCGGCTCGGTCCAGCTCGACATCCAGATCGAAACGTCCGCAGTGTGCAGCAGCACGGTGCTGGCCTGCCCCACCGCGAGCAGCGGATCCACCGGAGTCTCCGTGCTGGCGCTCAGCACGGCCACGCAGGCCGCGGCAGCCACGCAGGGAGCGACTGTCGAGGTGGCACCCACGGCCGCATCCGTGTCGACCGTGGTGAGGCTCGCCCCCTCGCCGCCGCCGCCCTCGCCGCCCTCGCCGTCTCC
>Ga0209713_10001006_pt1 | contig 16494 bp, 12 predicted proteins | sample ArcOceMetagenome_3_FD_187444 | JGI IMG/M metagenome (GOLD analysis project Ga0209713, IMG submission 187444) | Marine eukaryotic phytoplankton communities from Arctic Ocean - Arctic Ocean- Svalbard ARC20M Metagenome (SPAdes) (version 2) | ecosystem: Environmental > Aquatic > Marine > Oceanic... | reverse complement strand
GGAGATCGAGGCGCGCTCGAGGAGGTCCTGCTTCCACCGCTGGGTTTGCCAGCCGCTGCCGCCGCTCTTCTTCTCCTGCTTCTTCTTCGCGTGGTACTCCTTCTGCAGGACCTTCATGATGGCTTCGTGCGCGGCCGGCGGGCTGCTACATGCGCGGCATGACAACCTGGCCCAAACCATCGCGGACGTGCTGCAGAGGCGCAAACAAAACCAAAGGTGGGAGCAACCAATCACATTGAAATCAAACCCAACCATCACACTAGTACACGACAAGGCATTACAGCCGTTTCTCCACGAGATTCTCCACACGTCTTTGTTGAATTATGTAAATGCGCTGCAGGTGCAAGCCCGTATGAGATGTGGGAGTGTCCATGGAGTTGGCGCGCTCCACGGCGGGCGTTGCGCGATCCTGAGCGAGCGCAGCCGCCGTTCCGGGGGTGCCCCGTGTGTGCATCCGTAGCTGCAGCACGGGCGCGCGCACGCGTGCCCGTCTTGGTCACGCCAAGATCATCGGAGGGCTGCTCCATCTCCATATTGATCCCGCCGGGTGACGTAGGCCAGCACAGGCACTGCCAGGCCCCTGCATGGCTCCATTTCGGCACCCGCCGAGGCGCTTCGGCCCAAAGCACACGCTGCCATCACCCCGCAAATGGCGCCAACTGGTCGATTTCTACGCCGTTCTCATTGCAGACCTGGCGGTCTCGTGTCTTTACAGCCTCACGTCCTCAATAGCAATAAAAGCCCCTTCAAACGCACGCGATAATACCCTCACTTCCCTCAATATCGCCCTTCTCAATGTTACGTCACTGCGGCGCGCGCCCCTGCAGCGCGTTCACCTGCGCCCACGCATTTTGCACGGCTCTCTCGAGCCGGCTGGGGTCCTGCCACGCCCGCTCATCCCACACCGTCGTGAAGGGCGGCCCGCCTGGCGAGGCCATCACCGCACGCGGGCCGCGCAATGGTGACGCCCAGTCGGTGCCGTATGCGGCGGCGGCGTGCGGCCGCATCACCTCTGCCTGCAGCGCCGCCAACTGCAGCTGCGCGTCGTGCACATCCCACGGCGCGCCCGCCGCGCCAGGCGCGCCCGCCAAGCCGCCAATGCCGCCGCCCAGGCTGCTGCCGGGCACACGGCCGCCGGGGTTGCCCAGTGAGCCGGGGCTTGAATAGCCGCGCTGCGCCATGAGCTCGGTGTGGCGCGCCTGTTGGAGCGCCTCCATGGCGAGCGCCAGCGCCGCCGACTGCTGCACCAGCGCGCCGCGCGGGTCGACGCCGCTGCCGTCGAGCGCGCCCGGGCTGCCGAAGGTGCCGCCGCCCGCCGCCCACTGCGCGCGTGCCTCCGCCTGCGCGTCCGTGAGCCGCTGCGCCACTTCCAGCTGGCGGTTCTCCCGCTCGCGCTCAAGCTGCGCCTGCGCCGCCGTCTGCTGCTCACGCAGCTCCTTGGCCTCGTCGGCCGCCTTGCGCGCCTCGGCCTCGGCCTCCTCGCGCGCCTGCTTGAGGCTCTGGGAGCTCTCCTCTTCTTGCTTGCGCACGAGGTCCGCCGCCGCCTTCGCACTGCTCTCAGCGTCGGCAACCCGTGCGTCGCGGGACGCGCGCTCAGCTTGCCACGCGAGCCGCTCCGTCTCGGCCGACGCCTCGAGTGCGGCGTTACTCGCCTGCAGCGCCTCGAACTGCAGCGTCAGCCGCGCCAAACTCGCCTCCAAACTCGCCTCCGCACGCTCCGCCCTCAGCGCATCGAGCTCCGCCCGCAGCTGCGCGATCTGCTCGGCCTGCGCCGCGAGCTGCTGCTGCAGCTCTGCGCACTGCGCCCTCGCCCGCTTGAGCTCGGCCGCCGTGACGTCGGCCTTCGCCTCGGCCTCGCGCGTCGTCAGCGCGTGCGTCACTTCCCTTGACTCCGTCGCGGCGATGCCCGCCTGGAGCCGCTGCTGCAGCTCCAGCACGGTGCCCTGAAGCCGCTGCTGCAGCAAGCCCGCCTCGCCCCGCGTCTTCTCCTTCTCCTCCTGCTCGGCCTTGAGCTGCGCGCCGAGGTTGCGCACGACGTCGTCGAGCATGCGGCGCGCCGAGCCCAAACCATCGGCCTGCTCGCGCGCTGCCACCAGCTGCGCCTCGAGTCGAGAGGCGTCGTCCTGCGCCACGCGCGTCGCGTCGCGCGCGGCCTGCGCCTCCTGCTGCGCCGCGCGGCTCGCCTGCCGCTCCGCCTCCAGCAGCGCGGCCTGCTCAGCGAGGCGTTGCTCGGCCTGCGCCGCCTCCGCTCGCACCGCCTCGAGCTGCGCCTCGAGGCTGGTGGCGCCCAGCGACGCCCGTCGGATCTCGCCCTCGTGCTCGCTCTGGCGCCGCGACAGCTCCTCGGCCGCCTCGGCCCGCACGCCCGCCGTGCCCGCCGCGGTGACGAGCTGCTGCTGCGCCTGCGCCTCTCGCAGCCCCTCCAGCTGCGCCTGCAGCTGCTCGAGCTCGCCCCGCTGCCTCTCGCGCTCACGCGCCGCCGCCTCGCTCGCCTCGCGCAGCCGCGCTTGACCCTCGGCCTCGTGCGCCGCTAGCAGCACCGCCGCCTCCACCGCAACGGATTTCCAGGGTGAGGAGCCGACGCCGCGCGCCGGCGTCACCGGCGTCGGCGCACCCGGCAGCGGCGGCGACGCCACCGCGCTGCTGCCGAGGGCGGCGGCGGCGCGCCCCTCGGCGATGCTGAGCAGTTGGAGCTGCTGCTGCAGCTTGGCGCCGAGCGCCTCCGACATCCGCTCGAGCGCAAGCTGCTGCTGCTGCTGCTGCTGCTGCGCCGCCACGCCCGCCTGTGCCGCCGCCAGCGCGCCGCGCGCCGCGGCCCGCTCCTCGCGCGCCGTCGCCGCCTCGTCGTTGGCCCGCGCCGCCTCGTCGTTGGCTCTCGCCGACTCGTCGCGCGCCGCGTGCGTCGCTTCGCGCGCCTCGAGCTCCGACGATCTCGCCACCTCGAGCTCGGCGCGCGCGCTCGCCAGCTGCTCGATGGCCGCATGCCGCTCCTGCCTCGCTTGCTCGGCCTCCCGCCTCGCTTGCGCCGCCTCCTTTTTCGCTTGCTCCGCCTCCTTCTTCGCCGCCGCCACCACCTCCGCCTCGTCCCGCTCCCGCTGCAGCCTCGCCGCCTCGGAAATGGGCGGCGCGAGGCCCGTGGCGGCGGTGGGCGCGCCGGTGGCGGCGGCGCCGCGGCCGGAGCGGCGCGCCGCCGCCTCGATCGTCTCGGCCTCGAGACGCTCCACCTCGCGCGCGGCGTGCTTCTCGAGCCGCAGCTGCAGCGTCTCGGCCGACGCCGCGCGCCGCTCCTCCTGCAGCGAGTCGAAGAACTCGAGCAGCTCGCCGCAGCGCATCTCGGTCGCCTCCTGCAGCCGCAGCATCGCCGCGCGCTCCTCGTGGTGCCGCCTGCCCTGCTCCTCGAGCGACGCCGCCTGCCGCGTGAGGCTCCGCACCTCCTCGCGCGCCGCCGCCAGCTGCACCGTCGCCTCCGCTTTCTCCTCGGCGCTCACTTCGCGCTGCCCGTGCGCGCGCTCCGCCTTGGCCTCCGCCGCCGCCGCGCGCTCGTGTGCCTCCTTGAGCTGCGTTGTGCTCTCCCTCGACTGCGCCGCGAGCGACCCGGCCAGCTCGGCGCGCTCCGCCGCGCCCGCTGCCCGGTCGGCCTCCGCGCCGCCGAGCTTGGTCTGCAGCACCGCCGCCTCCTGCGCCGCCTGCGCCCTCCTCGCCTCGGCGGCCACCGCGCGCTGCTCGGCCGCTTCCAGCTTGGCCTCGAGCGCGCCGCGCTCGGCGTCGCCGCGCGCGAGCTGCTCGTCCTGCGCCGCCTGCAGCACCTGCACCGCCGCGAGCGCCTCGCGCGCCGCGGCGCCCTGCTGCTGCGCGCCCTCCCAGTGCGCGAGCAGGCCGCTGCACCGCTCCTCCGCCGCCTGCTGCAGACGCAGCAGCGCCGCCTTCTCCGCGTGCTCCAGCTCGAGTGCCGCCTCGAGCGGCCGCAGCTTCGCCTCCGCCTCGAGCGCACGCACCGTCGCGTCGGACGACTCGCCGGCGGATGCCGCCGAGCCGGCCGCCGCGGCCAGCCGCGGGGCGCGCCTGGCCTCCTCGAGCGCCCGCGCCGCCTCGCCGCGCGCGGCGTCGGCCGCCGCCTGCGCCGCCGTGAGCGCCTGCCGCGCCTCGGAGCGCTGCTCGACGGCCGCGTCGCGCTCCGACTGCAGCGCCGCCAGCCGCTGCGCCTGCTGCGCCTTCTCGGCCGTCGCCGCCTCGAGCTGCGCCTCCGTTCGGCGCGTCATCTCCTCGACGGCGGAGAGGTAGACCTGCGCGGCGGCGAGCTGCTCCGACGCGAGCGTGCTCTCGAGGTGCAGCTTGTTGCGCTCGGCAAGCAGCGACTCGCAGCGCGCGGCCGCCTCGTCGAGTCTGGCCTGCAGCCCGCCCTGCAGCTGCTGCGCCTCCGCCAGCGCCGCCTCCGCCCGCACGGCGCGGCTCGCCTGCGCCGACGCCTCGGCTCTGGCGGCCGCGAGCGCGGCGCCGCCGGACGGCTCGTGCGCATCGAGCTCCGCCAGTGGAGCGAGTGGCATCGGCCGCGAGGCAATTGTCAAGAGTGTATTCTCTATGCTGTGAAAATGTGAATGCACAAGTTTTCAAGTTTTCGCGTTTTCTAGAACGATGCCTCACCGGCTAATGGCGCGCGTCGGCCTCTGCTTCCTCGCCACCGCTGCGGCGTTCCAGCCTCCTGTCACGCTGGTGGCGCCTCGCGCATCATCGCCACACCGGCGCGCGCCCGACCCTGCGGCCGGCTTCTTCGACGAAATGAGAAAGGGCTTCGACGCCGGAAAGAGCCCACCGTCCTCTCCGCCGACCGAGAAGAAGAAGAGTCAGAACAAGTTTCTCGAGGCTCTCACGTTTGTCGATGATGGGGACACTGTCCAACGTATTTCTGGACCACCGTCTTTCTTCCAAGCTGTCAAGGCTATCGTGAGTCCCGCATCTTTGACGATCGAGGAGCGCGTCGCCGCCGGCGAGGGCGTCGTGTGGAGCGCGGACTTCTCGCGCGCGTGGAAAGCGAGCAATGGCTTTCCAAGTTATGAGCTCTCAGTCGCGGAGGCGAAGGAGCTCTTGGAGGAGCTCTCGCTCCCCATTCCTGCCGAGGTGGGTGGCGATAGTGCGTAAATTCCGTAATTGTCTGCCAGCACCATATAGATTGAGATACACCACTCCCAGACGTCTTATCGCACACAAACCTCATGCCCCAGGATGTGAGGCAGCTGCCGCTGCGCGTGCTGCAGCGTTGGGTGGACGTGATCACTGTAGGCTCGCTTGTGCACGCACGTCAGGTTCCCGGCGTGCGAGTCGTGCTCGACTCGTGCTGCGTCGACGTGTCTCTTAGTGTCCACAAGTCGTCGGATGCGGCGACGGCGCGCCCGCAGTCGCTACTGGTATGCCTCCCCATCGCACGGTAGAAGTGGCGATTAAAAAGCTAACTTTTACTGCATACCCTACTGCATTGTTTGAAACTACGCAACACGATCCGCCCGACGCTCAAGACATGCGCTACTTCTACGAGGGCACGCGTTGCGAGCTGCTACCCTACGTCACGGTCGCAACGCACACAAAGCACCGCGAGCGCTTGCGAGACGCCTGGAGCTACTGGGGCCGTGCTCATGTCAATGCTGTCGGGAATAATGGCTTCTCCGTTCTAACAAACGATGTAAGGATATCGAAGTATGCGATGCCAGCAGACGCGTGGGATCGTGTCTCCTTTCTTTCGGCGATCAGCCACTCCTACTCGTCTCCATCTCTCATGCGCGTCATAAAGCATTGGGCGAAGCAAGAGCCGCGGTGGTGCTGGTACCTTCTGGTTGATGATGACACGCTCGTGCTGACGCGCAATGTGCCTCTGCAGCTCGCGCCTTTGGATGCTGAAGTGCCGATACTGGCCGGCGACGGCCTGCAGTGGTGCCGGTGGTTGAGAAACTGCGGAATCGTTCGGTTCATGGAGTTCATAAGTGGTGGGCCTGGGCTCATCTTCAGCCGGCGGCTCGTGGAGCGCATTGCCCACAACACGAGCATGGCGCTGACGAAGCCAAGGCTCGATAACAGGCCTCAGCACGATATGTTCCTGGCGGGTGCGATCAAATATCGCCATGCCAAGGACGGCGGGATGCTGGTGAACTTGCCTGGCTTTGTGCAGGCGTACTCCGGTGCGTGCCCACCTAGGCGACCAACGACCCTGGGCGACCACCGACTCACGTGAGCCACACGGTCGCCCGTCCATTGTCTCGCAGGCGAGGACGTCTGCTCCCTCGCGTCCATCCATCTCAATATGCGCAACGGCACCGACCGGGATTGGTACTCATTGAGTGAGAAGTTCGACTATTCGATCAAGGTCGTGCCAGCGGAGGAGGACTATCGCAACATTACGGGCAGCTCGGGTAATGTTGAAGGTGGGCAGCTCATCTTCAAGGCGTTGCTGCAGCAATTGCATGCACGGTTCGCTCGTGCCTCACGATGGTCGAGCTGGAAGATGGCAAACAAGTGTGAGAACGAAGGCCAACTCACCAGCCGTGCAGACATTGAGAGCGTCTTTGAGCCACTCCAGCTGCCCCGGCCCGCCCAAGCGCAAGCCCAAGCGGCGTCGAAGCCGTTGGAGCGAGCCCATTGAGGACATTCTTGACGCCGTCTTCATCCCTCATCCGAATTGCACTGGCGATCATCTCCAGGGCGATCCTCTCAGATGAATGGAAGGGCAAATGAATGCCGCTATTGGCTATTGAGGTATTAGGTAAATGTGCATATGCATGCAGAACATCTCTCGAACGGCTGATGAACTGATTGTAATTGTGCAGGCGCGTAGGTTCGTGACTCCGCGAAGCACCATCGAAGCCATGAACGCGCTCGTCTCGACGCAGCGCGGCTCCCTCGCCACCCTCGACTCCTTCCTGCGCTGGCATCTCGACGGCGCGGGCTTCGACCGCGTCTACCTCTACTTTGACGACCCCGCGGTGGACGCCGAGGCCCTCGCGCTCGCTCGCGACCTGCGATGGGCAGGCCGCGTCACCGTCCTCGAGGCCGACCACGACTTCCGCTTGCGCGAGCGCTACTCGGCGCTGCCGTCGTGGCGCGACGTCTCGTCGAGCGTCGCGTCGATGGTGCAGTCGCGCCAGCGGCTCAACTGCGAGCACTGCCTGCACCGCCTCTGCGCCGCGGCGGGCGTTCGCTGGCTGCTGCACATTGACGCGGACGAGCTGTTCATGCCGGCGGCCGGCGAGGGCGCGCGGACGCACTTTGAGCGGCTCGAGGCGCAGGGCTGCTGGCAGTTCACCTACCGCAACCTGGAGGCCGCCGCCACCACCGCGGCCAGCGCGGCCGCCGACTACTTTGCGGACGTGAGCGTCTTCAAGCAGCACGAGGACGCGCTGCCGGCGGGCGCGCTCACCGTGCCGGGCAGCGCGTCGCACTCGGCGCTTAAATACTGGCTCGAGCGGGCGCAGGCGCGCGTCGGGGCGCCCGTGTGGTTCTTCTTCTACTCGAATGGCAAGGGCGCCGTGCGCGTCCCGCCAGAGCGGGCGGAGGCGGAGGCGGAGGCGGAGGCGGGAGCGGGGGCGGAGGCGGAGGCGCGGGACGAGGAGCGGCTGGTCTGCGCGGGCGTGCACGGCTGGGCGCGCGGCGGTGCCGACGACGGCGCCTGGATGCGCGCGCACGCCGACGGCTGGAGGACCAACCTGCCCAAGGTGGCGCGGCGCTCCGAGCTGCGCAGCCTCGACGAGGCCGAGGGTGCGGTGGTGCTGCACTACGCGTGCTGCACGGCCGCGGCCTTCGCGGGCAAGGACTGGCGCGCGCTGGGGTACCTCGGCGGGCAGGGCGGCCCGTGGGCGCAGCGGTGGCACCAGATGCAGGCGCAGGCGCAGGCGCAGGTGCACGGCGACGATGGCGGCGAGGGTGCGCGGGCGGCCGCGGGCGAGTTGCGTGTGGATACCGCCCTTAGTGTGGAGGAGGAGCACGGCGCTCTGTTTGGGCTGAGCGACGGCGCGCAGCTGCGCAGGCACGTCGCGGCGGGCGTGCTCGTGCGCGAGACGCGCGCGGCCGACTTCCTTGGAGGCGGCGCCAGGCGCGACGCTGCCGACGCCGATGCCGATGGTGCCGATGCCGACGCCGACGCCGACGCTGCCAGCGCCGACGGCGACGCCCACGCTGCTGGTGCGAATGGCGACGGCGAGGAGGAGGATGAGGCCGATGACGACGCGAGCAGCAGCAGCAGCAGCGTCGACGAGGAGGAGTATGCGCGGCTGCGCGAGGAGGCGCATGCGCGGCGCGCGGCGCGGCGGCAGCGGTGGGTGGAGGCGGGGAGGCGCCTCGAGAGCGACGGTTACGCCATCGTCGACGACTTCCTCGGCGCGAAGGCGGCGGAGGCGCTGCTGCGTGGCGTGCTGGCGCTGTACGAGGGCAGCGGCGGCGATGATGACGGCGGTGGCGGCGGCGGCGGCGGCGGCGGCGAGGGCGGCGGCGAGAGTGGCGGCGGCGAGAGTGGCGGCGGCAAGAGTGGCGGCGGCGGCAAGAGGCGCCCCTCGCCGTTTGTGCGCGGCAAGACGGGCGGCGGGCGCGACGGCAGGGGCGAGAAGCACGCGGCGCACGTCGTGCGCGGCGACCAGGTGGCGCGGCTCGGCGAGGGCGAGGAGGGGCGCGTCCCCGGCCTATCCGCGCTGCTGCGACAGGCGGACGAGCTCGTCGCGGCGATGGCGGCCGAGGCGGCGCCCGCGGAGACTGTCGCGGAGCTGCGCCGCGTCGCGTCGCGCTCGCGGCCGATGGTGGCGTGCTACCCGGGCGGCGGCGCGCGCTACGTGTGCCACCTCGACAACCCGGGCGGCGCGCAGGCCAACGGCCGGCTGCTCACGCTGCTCGTCTATTTGAACAGGGACTGGTGCGACTTCGACGGCGGCATGCTGCGGCTGCACCGCCCCGCCGACAAAGGCGGCGACTGCGTCGACGTCGAGCCGCTGCTCGATCGGTGCGTCGTCTTCTGGTCGGACCACCGCACGCCGCACGAGGTGCTGCCCGCGCACAAGCAGCGCTGGGCGATCAGCGCGTGGTACCACCATGGCGACGAGACGACACAGGCGGCGGCGGCGAAGGCGGCGGCGGCGGCGAAGGCGGCGGCGGCGGCGGCAGCCAAGGGTGGGGACGAGGAGGACGACGAGGGCGGCGACGGCGTCGGCGGCGGCATCAGCGAGGCCAGCTTCGGGAACACGACCGAGGAGATCGAGTCGTTCCTGCTGGCGATGCTCGCGATGAAGGGCGGTGGTGGCGGCGGAGCGGCGGCGCGGCCGAAGAACGAGGAGTATCGTGAGAATCTGCGTAGTTGGTAGTGGGCTGCTAGGATCGTGCGTAACTGTAGTTCTTCCTGTGTGACACGGCAATTCTCGTAAGCAGATCCAGATGGGAGAATATGGGAGATGGCGCGCGTTTGCGGTGTGATGGCAACGTTGATCTTCTTGGAATTCCGACTTCTCCGCAGCTTATTCGCGATCGTGAAAGTTAGAGTATGTGCCTCTACCCCCTTGCCAGCCCACTGGCTACGGTCCTCTTCACGGCCATGAACTGCGTGTTCTCCCTGAGACACTGGCGCGAGGAAGCAGGAGAAGTCATGCCATCGGAGTGAGATGTTGTCCGGTGTATCGTAGGCATGATTGTAGGCCTCTCGTAGCACACCAGACAAGCTGAACACACGTCGAGGACCAGGATGCGTGTGGTTGCTACTACATGTCGTTACATGGGGTTGCTACTTCAGGGCTTTTTTTTTGTTGTTGCGATGGACCATAAGACGTTGGCTTGCCTTTGGTGGTTCACCCTCTGCCACGCTTGGTGTGAATTTGATTGACACAAACAATCAAATCGTGCGCACGAGTAGCACCGCGCTCGCGCGCCGGCACCATGTGCTGGAACGCGCCGGTCAGCCTCTTATTCGGGCTGCTCGGCCTGTGCTGCGCCGGCTTCCTCTACCACGTCGGGAAGAAGGCGGAGGCCGGCTTCCCGACGCGATGGGGCCGCGACTGCAAGTGGCACGCCCTCTTCGTGGCCAACGTTGCGTGCGTCGAGCTCTCCGAGTTCATAATCTGGCTCAACGTCCTGCCGTTCTGGCACGAGCCGGGAGAGACCCAGAGCTGCCCCGTCTGGAACAAGATCGGCACCTTCGGCGTCTTCACCTTCGGGTTTGCCAACTGGTCTTGGGTCATCGGCGTGTGGTGCGCCGCGACGTGCGGCGGCGAGGCCTGGAGGAAGCTCGGCTACGGGGTGTGGAAGTGGTTCGCCATCGTCACCAGCGTCTTCTGGTTCTTCTCGATCTTCATCGGCGAGGCCTTCGAGGTCGGCGTCGAGTACGTGGCCGACGTCACCGAGGAGCGGCTGGCCGCCAACCTGACGCGGCCGCTGTACTACCGCGTGTACGACGACCTGAGCCCGTCGTCGAACAAGCACTCGCCGCTGCTCGGGCTGACGGGCGTGCCGATCAAGACGTGCTCCTTCCAGGAAAAGGGCCTCTACCCGCACCTGCACTGGCGGTTTGCGATGGCGCACGTGCCGTGGATGCCGTCGATGGGCTGGACGTTCTTCGCGACGATGTTCCTGCCGTTCTTCTTCTACGTGCCGCGGCTGCGCGCGCTGATCATCCTCGCGTGGGGCGCGGCGACGTACATCGGGCCGTACATGATCCTCCCCGTCGAGGAGACCATGTCGGTCTTCTGATGGCTCGGGTTCGGCTTTGAGATCATCTTCATCGCCGAACCCTTCTACAGCCCGCCGCTGCTCGCGATGTTCCCGCGGCTGGCGGACGTGCCTGTCGACGGCGTCATGTCGCCGCGCGTGCGGCCGCACCGCCTCTCGCACATCGAGGTGCCGCCCGAGGTCTCGGGCAAGATGCTCGTCAAGACCAGCACGGGCTCAGGCAGCAGCAAGGGCGCGCTCGTCGAGATGGCCACGCCCTCAGTCTAGATCGGGCCGCCGCCCCTCGCCCCTCGCCTCTATAGCCGCCCCGCAGTCCCGCCGCCCCTCTCTCGCGCCCCCGCCCCTGCACGACGGTCAACATGATGGCGCGCTGCCAACACCGTGAATCGGAGCGCAGCGCTGCCGGAGGCCACCGTCAGTGCGAGGGGTGGGAAGGTCGCGCGTGGAGGTCGCGTCGGGGTCACAAGAGTAGTGTTCGTGTCAACGATTAGAATCACGACAATTAAAAAAAGCCCCGATCACAAGTCGTCGGAGTTGTCATCATCATCGGTCTCGACATCAGTCTCGCCGTCATCGCCAACGTGCACGGCTAGCGACGCCCGCACGGCGTTGAGCGCCTCCTTAATCTCCTGCTCGAGGCCTGCAGGGGAGAGGCGAGGAATCTTTAGATGCCGGAGCGCTGGCATTGCACCGGCCTTGAGGGCAGGGATGATTGTTGCGATGCCATCGCTGCTGAGCTGATTCTTGTAGAGAGAGAGCCTCGTGAGCGCCTTGAAGTCGTCCTTGCCGAGGTCGGCCATCAGCGAGGCCACGCCCTCGTCGCCGATGTCACAGCCCCAGAGGAACAGCTCCTTGAGAGCCGGTAGCTTGCGCAGGGGCAACGCCAGCGCAGCCACGCCTTGGTTTCCGAAGCAGTTTCCACCGAGGGCGAGCATCTCAACCTTGGGCAGCGCGCCAGTGCGGAGGGCAAGGGCGAGAGCCTTCGTGCCCGCGGGCCTTAGCTTGCAGCATGTGAAGTTGAGTTCCACGATAGACGGGCCGGCGCCGCGGCCGAGGCTCTCGCACAACGTCTGAATGAACTCAGTGCGCTCGCCGACGTCATTTCCAATGACCTCGAGCATTCGCAGCTTCGGCAGCCAGTTGGCAAGGAGCACGGCGAGCACCGCCATGTCGTCGTTGGTGAGGTCCACTTCGGGGTACAGCTCTAGTTTGACCGCATCACGCAGCGTAGCGCAGCTACAATCCACGTATGTCTCATCATGGGTCCAGATCGCACCGATCGTATAGCACAGCGCCCTCGCCTTCGCGTGCCGCTGCTGCAGCACCTCGAGCGCCGCCAACAGCGGCGTCCGCAGCCCCTTGCACGTGCTGCTGAACGCGACGGCAACGACGGGGTGGAGCGGGTCGGCGAGGCCGTCGAAGATCACGCCCAGCTCGTCGTGGCTCAGCGCGAGCAAGAGGCAGCGAGAGCACGGGGATTCCATTACCGCAGTGTGGAAGTTGCGCAGCAGCGGGAGTAGCTCCGCAGGCAAGCGGCCGTTCTTCAGTTGGTCGAGCATCTTTGTCATCATGCGCTCCTCGTTGCGATACTGATGCGGTTCAGCGAACATGGCATCGGTGGAGCGCGAGCCGCCGCTAGCCGAGCGTGTCACGCGCGCCGCCATCGCCGCCAAACTTGTGCATGCGGCATGCAATAGGGTGTCGCCTCAATAGCCTCAATAGCGGTGGTGTTCACCCTTTATGTAATAGTCTGGCTTTGCGCCGGATACCCTAATCTTACTGACTTGCTTGCTTCCTAAGAGGCCGCGACCGCCGCCTCCACGAGTCCGGTGCCGCTGCAGTCCTCGATGTTGTTGCTCGCGAACGAGAGCCAGCTACGGATCGTGTCGTCGTCGCGGTCGATGAACCTTGCGCCCGCCTTGCTGCCCTCGTGGCAGTACTTGTTGTCCTCGATGACATTGTACGCGGGCACGCACGGGTGGTCGTCGTACACGTTGACGAGCTCGGGGTAGTGCGTCGAGTACGGCGGGGACGTGTAGTTGGCGGCGTCGAGGGCGTACAGGAAGCACGACGTCGAGGGCGACGGGTAGGCGGCGGTGCAGTTCTTGAGGCAGCTCGCGTGCTGCCAGTTGAGGCCGCGGTCGTCGAAGGCGATGTCGGTGTCGCACGCGATAAAGGTGTTGGAGTGGATCTTGTTGCGCCGCCCGCCGCCGAGCAGCACGCCGGTGGTGGCGTTGACGACCGTGTTGCCGTAGAAGTCGTAGCCGGACATCTGGTCATCGAGGTAGAATGCGTTCTGCGAGCAGCTCGCCTGAGCGAGCTTCTCCGTCGGCCGTATGTGCTCGAAGCGGTTGTGGCGGACGACGTTGCCGCGCTGCGCCCAGCTGCGACCGACGTAGAAGGCGCCGACGTCGATCGAGCCGAAGCACGCCTTCGAGACGGTGTTCCGCTCGAAGAGGTTGTCGTTGCCGCCGCCCTGGATGGCGGCGTGCGGCGAGTTGGTGATCGTGTTGTTGGCAAACGTGCAGCCGACGCAGTCGAAGCCGATGCCCGGCTGGTAGGTGCGCCGCCACCGCGCAAAGTCGTCCATCGTCGAGTCGGAGACGGTCACGTTGGCGTGCACCAGCGTCGCCCTGTCGCCGCCGCCGACCGAGACGGCCGAGCCGCCGCAGCCGTGCACCGCCGCGCGCGCCAGGCTCGAGTTGGCCGCGCCGCTCATGCTCACGCACGCGCCCATGCCCGCGTTGGTGATCGAGAGGTCGGAGAACGTGACGTTGGCGACGTCGGTCGCGCGCAGGCTGCTCTGCTGCGCGACGCTCAGCGTGAGGTAAGCGAACGACGTAAAGTTGGCGCCGTCGAGGCTCAGCACCGTCGGCAGCACCGACACCACCGCCGCGCCCTTGAGCCCGCCGACGCCGTCCAGCACGCCGTCGGGCGGCAGGAACCACAGCTCGCCCGAGGTGGAGTTGACGTAGTACTCGCCCGCGCTGTCGAGGAGCCGCAGCGCGTTGAGCGCGTAGAAGCGCGCGCCGTTGACCCACGGGTACTGCGGCGGCGTCGAGTTGTCGCGGCGGACGGCGTACCGGCCGAGGCCGCGCTGCCGCTCGATCGACGCGACCCGTAAATATGTGTCGCGCCAATCGAATCTCCAGAAGCCATGAAGCCACAGGTCGTCGCCGTCGGCGAGCGCCGCCGCCCACCGCGCGCCCGTCGTGGTCGTGGTCGTGGTCGTGGTCGTGGTCGTGGTCGTGGTCGTGGTGTTGCCGTCGTCGAGCGTGAAGACCCGCGAGTCGTCGGTCGTGCGCATCGCCTCGTAGCCCGCGTACCGCCACGTCCGCCCGTCGGGGGCGACGTTGGGGTCGCGCGCGAGCACCATCGGCGTGCCGTCATAGTACAGTTCCAGCTTGGCCTTCGGGTACGGGTTGGCGAGGCCGCCGAGGACGCTCGCATTGAGGCCGAGCGCGAAGAGGTTGGCCTTGAGCAGGCGGATGCCGGTCGGGCCGACGGCCGGCACGAAGGCGCTCGCGGGCACCGCCACGCCGCCGCTCAGTGAGGCCGGGGTCGTCGCCTCCGGGTCGGTGGTGTAGAGTATCGGCGCCTCTGCGGAGCCAGCGTCGCGCTCGTCGAGGGCGAGCGGCTCGTGCAGGTAGTGCGTGCCACGCACGCACACGCGACACGGCTGGCCGGAGTGCGGGCGGCCTCGAAGGAAGTCACGTGCCGCGTGGACCGTGCCGAAGGGCCGGTCGCGGCTGCCCGTCTGCTGCCGGTCGAGGGCGGTTGCGTCGACGTCGACGTGGACGGTGCACGGCTGCGGCGCAGGTGCCGAGAAGGCGACGGGGAGAGCCAAGGTTGCGAGCATTTCTGCGCTCGGCGCTGCCGCCTCTGATTGCCAAGGGTCGACCCAAGGTGATTGCTTTCGCGGCCGCGCCGCGTCCGGCCTGCTCGGCATCACCGGCTTCCTCTCCGCGCTCGCGTACGTCGCCTTCTAGGGCGGACACCACTTGTCATGGCGTACGTCACACAGGAGGTCGTCGCGGTTAGTCCGTACGTGGCGCAGGACGCCGTCGACGAGAACGACCTCACGATCATCAACTCGTGCTGCTGCATCACCCAAGCGCTGTACACGTCGTGCCCCGACTGCATCGGCTGCAGCGGCAAGGGCTCCTTGTGCTGCTTTGAGGTGGACACCTGCTGCAAGGTTGGCGCACCATGTCTCTGCTGCGGATGCTGTGGGTGCAAGTGCATCGAGCCGACGACGTGTCTCAAGCTCCAGAAGCAGTGCTGCTGCCTGGTCAACAACGTGGCGATCCCTTGTGACGATGAGATGCCGTGCATGCTCGCCCTTTGCTGCTGCAGCATGTACCCCAAGTGCGGATGTTGCATGAAGCAGGGACAGCTCACCGGGCGGCCCGTCGTTCTCGTGATGCGGCGGGTCGAGGTGGTCGCGGCGGCGGCCACGTTCTGAGCCTCGCCGAAGAAGCTCAACGTCGAGGGGTGCGGGTCACATGCGCTGCCCATGGCCAGTACTGCCAGTACGTTATCATAGAAATAAATTTTACTTGGAGGCTAACTAACGAAACCGAGTGTCGGTGCCCTCGCTCGGCACGCTGTCCGATGCGAGCCAAAACGCCTCCCCATAGTCGAAGGTCAATTCCTCGCCCGCTGCAATGGCCACAGCAGCATACAGATCGGCGCGCCGCGCGTCGACATTCACGCGCACGAAGAGGTTGCCTGTGGGTGCCAAGACCATGCCGTCGTAAGTGAGGCCAACATGGCAGGCCACGGGCGGGCACCTCTAGGCCTCGTGACATGCACGTCTGAGTGGCGTGCGGCTGACCGTGCTCGTCGTGATTCACGAAGCGTGAGAAGTGTTCGGAGTGCCGCCCGTCAATGCACAGGCCAGGCGTGAGCTCCAGTAAGTAGTCAGAGGAAGGCTCGACCTCCCGCAGGCCGGCTGTCGACACGCTAATGAGGCCCAGCGGATCAAACAGTGGTGCGGCCTGGCTGGCACTCGTGGCGACCACTTCGCCCATGTACCGACACACCCAACGGCCCGGCTCGATCGGCTCGGCGGCGAAGACGCCCATGCCCTTGTCGCCTGGCGCACGGCGCACCTCACAAGACGCCTCGATGGTACCTCGAGCGCTGCGCTGCGCGGCAGCAGCGTCAGCAGGTATGTAGCGCTCGCCGTAGTCTGGACCGACAGCCAGGAGTATGAGGGCTCGCACCGCATGCCTCATCGCGAGACCTGCTCCTCGACTCGAGTTCAAATGGCGGTCGACGAACCGCAATTCAATCAGCAGCCCCTGAATAAAAAGTTTGACAAAAGTAGAGTTTCACAGTTTCCACAAACTCAATAGCCTAAGAAAAAAACGGTCTGTAGATAAGACGGGAAAACCTATGGCTACACTCGCCCAAACCACAGACACAAACCGAGAGTGACTCAAAGTGACATGACCCTAAGAACACACAATACCACTCTCGAGATAACTATCGCTAAAGGTTCTGGGACTCACTGTTTCGCGTAGGCAGCTTCGTGCGCTGCAGGTGTAACGAGCGCGAGCGCGTGCGGGTTGAGATGGCGCGCGCTGCGGAGGCGCGGCGCGGAGCTCAGACCTACTCCCGCGGCTATGACCGCAGGGTCTCGCGCTACAAGTAGTGCTGGACGGCGAGGCGGCTGTGCGAGGGGCATGGCCAGAGCGCGAAGGCGCTATACAAAACTAATCGTGTGGCTACGGCCGCACGTCGCCGCGCAGCGCTGCGGTGGAGGGTTGGGAGGGTGGATGGGTTGTGCGGGTTCGGGTTGGGCGG
>Ga0209713_10001004_pt1 | contig 16499 bp, 12 predicted proteins | sample ArcOceMetagenome_3_FD_187444 | JGI IMG/M metagenome (GOLD analysis project Ga0209713, IMG submission 187444) | Marine eukaryotic phytoplankton communities from Arctic Ocean - Arctic Ocean- Svalbard ARC20M Metagenome (SPAdes) (version 2) | ecosystem: Environmental > Aquatic > Marine > Oceanic... | reverse complement strand
GTCTGTACTTCCTTCACATACCCAGTTAGCAGCTTCTGCTCCTTCTGCATGGCTTAGCGAGTGTATCTCTACCTTGTCCGCCACCATATAACTAGAGTAAAATCCAAGACCAAAATGACCAATTATATTGGCATCTTCTTTAGTATCTTTAAATTTTTCTACAAATTCCTCCGCACCAGAGAAAGCGATTTGATTGATATATTTGTCAATCTCCTCCGCTGTCATACCTATTCCATTATCGCTAATGGTAAGTGTCTTTTTGTCTTCATCTAGGCTTACGCTTATTTTAAGCTCGCCTATGTCACCTTTTATCTCGCCACGCTGACTTAATACTCTTAGCTTGTTACTAGCGTCTGTAGCGTTAGAAATCAACTCGCGTAAGAAGATTTCGTTATCCGTATAAAGAAACTTCTTGATAATCGGGAATATATTCTCCGTGTTTACTGAAACTTTTCCTTTTTGCATTTTTTACTTAATTCTTATTTGATTACCCAATATTCAAAGAGTAGACCAAAGACAATAGTGTGACACGGTGGCAGACGAAAGTTCCTTTATTAAGTTTAAATTTAAGATTCAACTCAAGTTTACACACCAGCAGAGTGACTAAGGACAGGAATAATAGCGTTACTGAAGAATGGAATAAAAGAGTGAATATAAACTCGGAACGCTGATAACTTTAGATTTAGTCATAGCTTAGTCTTATCCTTAGTCCTACTTCACCAAACGGATCTCTAACTGGAGAGTATACCGCAGTATGGCAGTATCCCCCACTGTATAGCTAGACCAAAGTGGAGCAGTTTTTTTAAGTGCCGGCCCCATAGCTACTAAATCGGAATCCTTTGCTTTTTTATTAGTCGTAGTTACAGTGATACTTTCCCAGTTTTGAGTAATGTGAGCCGTATACATTCCGGCCTTTTTCTTTTTCCAAGTATCAAATTTGAGAGATTCATTAAGCTTTCTGATGAGCAATGGTGACCCCCCAATGTATTTGGGTTCTTTTGTTTGTGCAGTATCTCCTAGATCTGATACTATAGAATCCTTTTGAGCACTCGCTAGTACTGTATATGTTATAGTTTCCACTTTTAATTGAGCGTGCACACTAGTACCTACAAAAAGTAACAAAAGGAGGGTTATAGTTTTTTTCAATGGCGTAAAAGTAACATATTGCAGCAAGGCATAATATGATTACCTCACCACATTTACCACACCACCTACATTTTGCCATTGCAAGTCTTCTGTAGTCTTGTATCGCATTACAAATGAATATACACCGTTTTGCACCACAGCACCATTGTAGGTTCCATCCCACCCAAAGGCAGAATCCTCAGATTCGAAAATTTTCTCTCCCCATCTGTTATATATCACTAAGCTATAGTCTTCAAAATTGATAAGTGTAGGTCTAAAAATGTCATTGAGTCCATCACCGTTTGGAGTGAATGCAGAAGGAATAAAACTCTTACTTACACAATCTGGTCTAACGGTAAATGAACCTGTACCCTCGCACCCATACTCGTTACTTACAGTTACAGTATAGGTTATTTGCTCTGTAGCTTGTATGGTTTTAGTAGTTTGCCCGTAAGGCATCCAAAGATATTGCATACCGGGGTTTCCAGCATCTAGCAAAAGACTGAAATTGCCACACAGAGTAGTGTCTTCCCCTAGGTCTACAGTTGGGTTATCGCTGAGAGTAAACAAAATAGTATCACGTGCAGTAGCACACTTATTAGATATGCTCACCCAATGTTCTATAGCTTGATATAATGTGACTGTATTACCTACACTTCCATTGGACCAGAGATAAGTCTCGTCGTTATCCGCCTGCCCTACGGTAAACTCTACAGCTTGGATAGTTCCACAAAAGACTTTGTCTTTTCCTAAATTTACCGTTGGAGTTTTAAGTATATCTATCTTTATACTATCAGACACTGTTCCGCAGTAGTTAGTTAAAGTAACCTTATACGTACCAGGAGCATCTATAGTAACTGCAGAATCTGTACTGCCAGTACTCCACAAGTAACTTATAGTCTCATCCATGTCTGCATCTAAAAGCAGACTTATATTATCGCAGAAGATACTGTCTACATGCAAACTAACGGCTGGCGATTCTACTATCTGTACATAGATACTATCTCTAGCTATACCACACTTATTGCTTGCTTGGGCCCAGTATACACCTTCGGTTGTTAACGCTCTGGTATTTGTCATCGTACCATTATCCCATAGATAAGCTTCTTTATTTTGTGTATTCCCTATGGTCAGAGGATAATTCATATTATCACAAAAAATAGAATCTATGCCCAAACTAACTTCTGGGGTGGTGATGAGAGAAAGAATAATAGTGTCGGTACTTTTACCACACTTATTGGTAGCACTAATACTAAAAGCAGAAGGGTCCATAACTAAAGCTGAGTCCAATAGAGTTAGATAGCTTAAATTCTGTGCAAGATCAGTAACCGTATAGTACTCCTCATTATTACGCAGTCCAAAAGTGAGCAGCAACTCTACATTATCGCAAAACTCAGAGTCTGCTGGTAGCGTTACTATTGGTGTTTCTAGCATAGTGATAAAGATTTCTGAAGAATCTGACCCACACATATTAGTAATTTTCACACGATATCCTCCCGTATCTGATACATTAATAAACGAACTGGTGTCTCCCGTAGACCAAATGAATGATTCTTCATTCTGAGCACTATCTCCACTTACTAGCTGCACACTTACAGCATCGCAGAACACACTGTCATCTAACATATTAGCCTGCGGTGTCTTTTTAAAATCATATACCACAGAGTCCCTTTTATTACCGCAACGTGGTGTTATTATATCTACAAAATAGGTTTGGGCTGAGTCTATCTGAATAGTTTGTATAGAATCTCCGGTACTCCATTTATAGGAGGCTAAAATAGAATCGTTTTGAGCATCTAAAGTAATGAGTGGTAATAAATCACAATAGACACTGTCTGCCGGCAATACAGGAACTATAGGAGAAAATTCTTTGATAAAATATATGGTATCTCGAACTGTGTCACATCCATAAGTAGCAGTAACCGAAAATGCACCTGTGTCTTGGGCAAAAATTACATTATTCGTGCTGCCATTGGACCAAAGTATATCTGCTCCAATATTCTTAGCATCTAAGATACTAAATATTCTATCACATTGTATGATCGTATCTAGCAGATTTAGCTCAATATCATCCGTGTAAAGAGTATCTCTAAATTTAGAGATAAAACCTGTCCAAAAATAGGAACCAGAAGATCCTGTTTTATTTTCTTTAAAAACCCCAGATGTAGTAGGATAATCTGAAGAAGCGGTAAAACCACCATACAAAATATTGGTGTAGCAACTAATCCTTTTCAGCTTATTAGCACCTGGCACTTCAAAGCTAGAACCACCATAATACGTACCATACAATAGCTTACTTCCTAGAAAATCTAACTTTGTGATAGTAGCAGAGGTATTCCAAGAACCTGCTGCGGATGAACTCGGGTTAGTAGAGAAAAGGGCATCTGTAGTCACAGGGAAATCTGTAGAACGTGAAATGCCACAGATAATCGGTTCTTCTCGTACATTGGCCGCTATACGAACATTGCTATTATATATAAATCCACTATAATATAACTCATCACCACTCCCACCTAAGTAAGTACTGTAATGGACATTCTGACCTCCTGGGTTAAATTTCACTACGACTATTTCCGCTCCACCATTGCTCGTTTTTTGATATGCATTTGAAGATGTATAGAAATCACTACTTCGAGATATGCCAGCTACATAGGCCTCATCTCGTTCGTTTACATATACTCCTTCGAACCAGTCGTCTCCTGTTCCTCCCATCATTTTACTATATTGAAGAGAATTCCCGCTGGAGTCAAACTTGGCAACAAATCCATCTGTGTTTCCTAGCACATTATAATTGAAAATAATAGATCCTGAAGTTACAGGGAAATTAGAAGAGGAAGTCTTTCCAACTATGTAAATATCTTTATTGGAACTAATATTAATATCATACGCCACGTCATCTCCGGCTCCACCGAAGTAAGTAGAGAACACTAAACCTGTACCTGTAGGATTCATTTTAGTAAGAAATGCGTCTCCTGAGTTCCAATAGTAGGAACTGGTGCTACCGCCATACGAAGACTGATAGCAACCAGAAGTAGTTGGGAAATCTGTAGAAGAAGTCTGCCCAGCTAAGTACACATAGTTAGAATCATCTATCACCATCGACTGTATTAGATCCCATCCATTACCGCTTAGATATGTAGAAAAGAGTAAAGAGTCGCCAGCTGAACTGAATTTAGTAACAAAACCAGCATAACCATACGAAAAGCCAGAGATGTTCCCTGTTTCGTCAAAAGCACCCGTAGTGATAGGGAAATCTGCACTCCTAGTAAAACCTGATACTACAGGTTCTTGATTATTATTCACCGCTAGTGTAAAACAGTATTCATATTGTGAACCTCCAAGATAAGAAAACCAGATTATGCTATCACCTTTGGGTGCCATCTTACACACGTATGCATCATAGTATCCGTTGGTAGAGGTGTCGTATGAATTAGTAAGACCAGGAAACCTATCATTCGTAATTCCAGTTACGTAAACATTATCAGCACTATCTATATCTAAATCATATACCCACGTATACCCATATCCAAACCCTGAGGAATTAGTACCATTACCATAGAAGTAACTGCTCCAGTCTACATAGATAGGATCTATAATTATAGTTTCTTGAATGCTTTCTAATTCAGAGTCGAAGGTTAAAATAGTACCATCTAGACTGTAGATTATTTCAACTTCCTCTTCACTTTCTTGCTTATAACTAAAGGGTTTTTGCTCCTCGATAGTACCCCAATCCGTCTCATATACCAAACTACCTGAATCACTTATTAGTAGGTTTCGTACTCCTGTATACTTTAATTCTATATCTGACAAGCGAGCATTTGGGTGAAGTATAAAATCATACTTAAGCTCACCATTGGTGTTCGTATAAAAGCGTAAATCCACATTGGGATATACGTCTGTATATAAAATTTCGTTGGCTGTGTTTTTACTCGCTCGTTTACTATTTGCTCTAAAATAGCTAATATTACTAGATTCTATATCTCCTATAGCCGAAATGGAAGCCGTATGAGAACCTAACAAGTCCACAGACCATACCAGATAGTCGAACAACATAGGCTCTTCTATATTCCCTGGATTATGAGCTCGTTTTACTTTTCTTAGACCAAAAATTATTTTGTCTTTGTAAAACTCTACACTAGCTGTGCTGCTAGCATACTTATAAGCAATATCCCCATCAAATTGGCCGTCGTTACGCTCAAAGGTACCATTAGATATACCCAACTGTTTACCTAGTTTGGATGCAAACTCTTCTTTAGAGGCCGTTAGGTTTTCACCTACGTTTTGCTGTGCAGCCAAAGTAAAAAATGCCAGAAAACCGATAACTGATAAAATTAATTTTGGCAAATTCATTACTTTACAAACATACAATTCAACTATTAGTCTCACAAGTAGGGTCAAACGTTGCATTCTTTTCACTTATTTCACAACAATTTCCCTAGGCTCTGACTTTAGGTTTTGCTATTTCACCTTTACTTGAGGAGATGTCAGCATTGTCAAATAAAATTTTGAGAGAGGTATTAAAATAGAAGCCCGTTTTCTGTACTATTCAATTTCGAGTTAAATCGGGTATGTCTTGATTAAATGAGTCGTGTATGTATTTTTGGAGTCCTATAATAATCAATGCTAAAATTAGTAACAAAAAATAAATGTATACTTCTGAGTTTTTCAGTCTTGTATGCCTTCATCTTCTTGCTTACTTTCTATCCGTATGCTAATGATGGGCCACGTGGCATCCACCAATGGGCTCAGTCTGATAGACTGGCACTTGCACTAAGATACATGGATGGCAATGCACTCACAGATGCGGCCACGCTATCTCTAAAAACAGATGACGGCCGAACAGGTGTAGAATTTAGTGGATATCAATACGCCATAGCTCAACTAGTTAGAGTAGGAATTGTTCCCAAAGCGTATCTTCCTTTTTTCTATCGTATCTCTACTTTTACCCTATTGTTTACTAGCTTTTTTATCCTTGTTTTTAGTTTACTAAAAAAAGAGAAAATTATCTTTAGATCTTTCATGCTTTTAGGCATACTCAGCTCTCCACTCCTCTTATACTACTCTTATAACTTTTTGCCCGATGTGCTAGGCCTTAGCCTCTTACTTTTTTGCTTATATCTATTCAATAAAGATTTTGAAAAATATCTATATCTCATTTTAATAGTAAGCGGACTCTCCCTGCTTATTAAGACCTCCTCAGGCATCTATTTCATTAGTTTTATGGCTATCTATTTTTTAAGGCATTGGAATTTAAAAAATATAAAGCATATAGGAATCACTATAGCTGCGGTTCTTTTAACAGCTCTCACTTTTTTACTTTATAAAAATGAAGCATTAGTTCCTTGGGCACTATTTATCGCTATAGCTTTTGGGATAGTGTACATAGCTACACTACTTACAGTTAACAATAAGAAGTTTACATTTTCTACTCTTATATTCATTCTAATAGGTTCGTTTGTAGCCTACTACGACATAGTACACGTAAGCCAACGCAATACTTTGTACTACTCCTTTGTATTCCTAAGTAATACAATGGAAGTAAAATCTTTGGCTGAATTTTTCCAAATATTTGATACCGCTAGTAGATTCAAATCTCAATATTTTAATGGAGCACAGCGACTAGTAATAGGCGTACTTTTTCTGATAGCTATGTACCGTAGAAAAAGCATTAGTCTTCGCAATAAAAATACGCAACTTGCACTCTTAGTAGGCACTGGTTTGCTTACTATTCTATTGCTCTTTGGGGTGCAGTTTATGAATCACGACTACTACGTGATAGCCACCTTCTTACCCATAACACTTTACTTTACATTAAAAGGAACCGCTTATATATGCGAGTATATTCACCCTCGTACTAGTATGGTTTTAGCAAGCATTTTTGCTCTAGTCTCCTTCTCACAAGGCAATAATGCTTATTTTAATAGGATGAGCGAAGTAGTTTGGATTAACAACTATGCAGAGTACTACGAACGAAACTGGCTTATCGGTGCTCAAGAAAAAGTAGATAAAATACTACCAGCCGAGGCATCTATCATGTCTGTATACTCTCAAGAACCGAATTTTGTACTGGTATACTTAGATAGAAAAGGCTTAACCATAAACTTAGAGGAGATGCAGCGTGCCGAAAGCCCTTTCACCCTATATCTGTATAGGCTAAATATGGACTATGTGATTTGCTACAGTAGATTTACAGATTGGTTTAAGCGAGACCAACCCATTTTTATTAGCAAGGCAGAGGTACTCTACTCAGACGATAAATTCACTTTATATAAATCAAATGGATATTGAAATATTAAGAGAATACTGCTTGGCTAAACCCTATACTACGGAGGGAACTCCTTTTGGTCCAGACCCTTTAGTAATGAAAGTACACGGCAAGATGTTTTGCTTATTCAGTATTTCAAATTTCGAATCTGTGAACTTAAAATGTGATCCAGAGAATGCCGAAGAAATGCGTGCCAACTATATCGCCATAGAACCTGGGTACCATATGAGTAAGAAACATTGGAATACGGTTAAATTTCACCAAGATGCTAGTGACGATTTCATACTACAAATGGTAGATGAGAGCTATAATTTAGTGGCAAACTCATTACCCAAAAAACTAAGAGAAACAATTAATAAATAATACAAAAAGCGGAGCTACATATAGAATTAGCACGCCAGTACTTTGTACTCTTACCAGAGAAATCTGTGTACTAAAAAGAGCAAAAAATGCTTTTCATAGCTAATGCATATAAGGGCAAAGCTAGCCACTTTAAAACCAATGGCATCTCGCTCAGTACAAACCATTTATTGAATGATCTAAATATTATTTTAAAAGCAATTAAACGCTTAAATCCTGTTAAACTTATATTCTTAGGAGACTTATATCATACCCATTTCAACATAAAAAAATGAGCTTACAGACAGCTGGTTAGGTGATATAGACTTAGAACTCATACTAGGCAATCACCATAGACATTCATTTCTTCGTTCTAAGTTACTCTGCAAAGAGGCTTACGAGCTAGATGGGATACTCCTATGCCAAGAACCTGCAGAAAGTAATATTGTACATATCTGTGGCCACCTATATCCTGCCTATAGTCTAAGCAGCAAGGCAACATATCAAAATGCCTACCTACTCTCTATCTACAACACAACTTATTTTACCTGCTTAAGGCTCGGTAAACGGAAACAAAATGTACAGGACATCTTAAAAATATCCAATGTAATTCTCTTAAGTGAAGATGGTTTAATTCGGATTTGAAAAAAGAATACTATTTGGTAAAGCTTACCATATACATCCCGTCAGCTTTCTGGCGAATACCATCAAAGGCTATCTCCTCTTCCATCTTCAGATCCGTATTAGCTAATATCCAATCACGTACTTCTTCATTTTCTTCTTTAAAAATAGAACACGTAATATAGTAGAACTTGCCTTCTTTTTTTAGGAATGAAATTGCATTCTTAACAATTGCTTTTTGCTTTTCAGCATACTTGGCTAAGCTTGCATAGTCGAAACGAGTAAAGTGCTCTGGTGTACGAAACCAAGTACCACTGCCGCTACACGGCACATCTGCTACTATGGTATCGAAGTAAGAATCTCCAATGATTTCACCACTAAACTTTACACTGTTAACTTCCTTGGTTAGGTCTGCTATACCAAAAGAAGCTTCATAGTGCATAGCTCTAAAACGAGACTTAGCATTTTCTATAGTGGCAGGTCGCATATCACTCAGGTAGAATTGCCCTTCTCCGCCAGAAGCTAGGTTTAAACTCTTGCCTCCTGATCCGCTACAGACGTCCCATAGCTTATCTCCTTCTGCTACAGGTATCTGAGTACAGATATACTGAGAAGACAAATCTTGCACTTGCATAGTATCTTCTAACCCTTGATTTACAGCTAGTTCTCTACATCCTATAGCTCCTAGATTACGCGGCTCTTTGTCCGTATGATCTTTGGCCCAGTTCTTTGGTCTATACTTCAGATTGGCAGCATCATTATAATGCCCAAACTGCTCCATAAGGTGCTCTGGCGGATAGAAACTAATCTCTTTCCCAGCCCATTTTTCAATGGCATCAAATGCATTGTCAGACTCAAAGAAACCTGGTTCTATACTGTAGGTTAGGCCTAACTCTTTACTTTGATCATTCCAATAGCTTTCATCATCAAAATGAAGTAATAAACCACTAATAAGTAGTCCGTCTTTTATTGGCATATGACCCAGAGTAAGCCCCATTCTCAAGTAGGTATAGCATATCTCAGAGATTGATTTCCTGTCTTTGGAACCAAACTTCTTGCTTTGCTTAAAAAAATTCTTAGCCGCTATGTGAAAAGGCTCTGGATACTCGTATCGCTCTAGCAACTGCAGAGCACTGCTAAATCTTGATCTATAATATCTCATGTTAATCTATTTTGATTGATCTAAGCTCCATTTCTCGGAGCTCAAATAATTGAATGTACTTATTTTGAAAGCACGTGTTTGTTTTGGTAAGTTTTATGTTGGTATTAGCATAGGGTATAGACTTGTCTTCTATAAACAAAGGAAAATATTTACCAAAGGCGTCTAACACCTCACAAGCAAAAAGCACTTGATCGTGCCCCATATAGGTGTACCAGCTGGGGTCATCTTTATAACTAGACCTATAGTTTTCTATTACTTGTGTAGTAAACTTATTGGGTACATTTGCTTTGTTGGTGCTTATATAGGTAATCTTAAGACGTTCCAGCTGGTTAAAGTCTACACTCGTAAAACTCATCCAATCCTCTGGACCTACAAGGGTTACTCTATCAGATTGACTCAGTAAACCTGTTACAGCAGAGTTCATATTGGTCTTGTCTTGACTGGTATTTACCACTACGTTTTCACCTGCACTTAGGAAGTCGTTCCAGTTCATATATCTAGAAAATGCTATTTTACTAAAGTCTATGTTTTGGGCAATACACTCATCTACTAGAGCTTGGCCAAAGCCTTTATCAAATCGCTTACCGTCTCTCACTATGATTAGCTTCTCGCCACTATGGGTTTTCTTAAACCATTTCAAAAATTGCATAGCCTGCATTTGATCAGATGGATTTAGATTAAAAACATATGGATTATTACTCCAAAGCTTATCTGTAGTAGTGATAGGCGAAAAAAGCGGAATCTCTTTTTTTCGGGCAAAGTATGCTGCTATACGTACTTGTGCCTCGTCGGTAGGGCCTATAATTAGGTCCATAGTCTCCATTTCTGGCTTGTTTAGCAGAAGTTTTAACTCACTAGTATCATTATCCGTATCATAAAAATGAAGCTTGTAGCTAGATGAAAGTTGCTCAATTTCTGGAATCGCAATTTTGACACCTTGGTAATATTCTAACATCAGCTCAGATCTACGCATATCTATGATACTGTTAGCAGCATCTGTATGAAAAGGAAGTATTATCGCTATATTAAAATTCTGGTTATGCCTAGGCACTTGAAACTTATCTCCTTTGAAAAAGACAGTAGCATAAACCAATGTTTCTTCATCTTTAACCTCCTTTTTATCTGTGGTATCTACATTATCATATATATCATCTCCTTTATCTGAATTCACAACTAGAACATCATCCACAGGCCACTCTACCTTTGCTGTCTTTCTGAAAGCTCCACAAGATATAAGAAGTAAAAGTATTAGGATGACTCCTAAAAGCTTATTCCCACTCAATAGTCGCAGGCGGTTTTGAACTAATATCATATACTACTCTATTTATACCTTTTACTTGATTGATTATTTTGTTAGAGACTGCCGCTAAAAAAGAATGGGGTAAGTCTGCCCAATCTGCTGTCATGCCATCTACAGAAGTTACTGCTCTAAGTGCTATTACGTTTTCGTAGGTACGCTCATCTCCCATTACTCCAACGGATTGTACAGGTAAGAATATTGCACCTGCCTGCCAAATATCATCATATATTCCTCTTACCTTCATTTCATTGATAAAGATAGCATCAGCCTCTTGTAAGATTGCGATATTAGTGGGTGTGATATCTCCAATGATACGAATAGCCAAGCCTGGACCAGGAAAAGGATGTCGCTCTAAAATAATTTTAGGTACACCTAGCTCCGCTCCTATGCGTCTCACCTCATCTTTGAAAAGTAAACGTAACGGTTCCGCTAGTTTCATCTTCATATCATCTGGTAATCCGCCTACATTATGATGCGACTTGATAGTGGCCGAAGGACCGTTTACAGATACCGATTCTATGACATCTGGGTATATAGTACCTTGCCCTAGCCATTTAGCATCTTCTATTTTAGATGCTTCTGCATCAAATACCTCTATAAAGGTATTCCCTATTATTTTTCTTTTAGTTTCAGGATCTTTCACACCAGCTAGACGGCTTACGAATAACTCGCTGGCATCTACACCTATTACATTTAGTCCCAATCCATTGTACGCATCCAGTACACTCTGGTACTCATCCTTACGTAGGAGTCCGTTATTTACGAAAATACCAACTAAGTTACTTCCTATAGCCTCATTTAAGATATAAGCTGCCACACTACTATCTACTCCACCAGAAAGGCCCATGATTACTTTATCATTTCCGATAGTCTCTTTGTAATAGGCTACACTCTCGCTTACAAAGTGAGCTGGAGTCCAGTCGCCTCTACATCCACATATATTCTTCGTAAAATTTTGTAATAGCTGCAGACCATCTGTACTATGACTCACCTCTGGATGAAACTGTACGGCGTACACTTCCCTATCTGTAAACTTATATGCTGCTACTGGAATACTATCTGTTTTGGCCAAAATAGATGTATTAGTTGGCATAGTGAGAATAGTATCTCCATGGCTCATCCACACTTGACTGCCGTCGGAGATTCCTTCTAGTAATTTATTTTCTTGTAAAATAGTAAGATTTGCTCTTCCATACTCACGATGATTTGATTTTTCTACCACTCCACCGTTTCTCGCTGCTAGAAACTGTGCTCCATAGCAGAGACCTAGAACCGGCACATCCAATTGCATAAAATCTAAGTCGGCTACCGGTGCTTCTGGCTGTGTGCAAGATGCAGGGCTGCCAGACATAATGATGCCTTTTAGATTTTTATCTAGTTTAGGAAGTTTATTGAACGGATGTATTTCGCAATAAATATTGAGCTCTCTTATTCTCCGTGCTATAAGCTGTGTGAATTGAGAACCGAAATCGACTATGAGTATTTGCTCGTGCATAAAAATGAACAGGCAAAGATATCAATTACTGTTACTAGCATAGACTACAAGCCCCTGCAAGTTATAAACAAGTAACCTAGAAATAATAGTTAGAGAACCGCTCGTATATTTATGTATTTACAAACTTGTATCCTACCCCACGTAGTGACAAGAAAAACTTAGGATTTTTAGGATCTTCTTCAAAGTATTTTCTAAACGCAAGAATGAAGTTATCTATAGTCCGTGTACTGGGATATACTGAGTAGCCCCATACTGTTTGTAGTATTTTTTCTCTACTTACTACTTCGTCTTTATTTTCTATTAGTAGCTTGAGCAAAAGAGCTTCTTTTTTGGTAAGGGAAAATTTGCCATCACTGCCTACTGCTTCATAGCTATCAAAATTTGCAGAATTCTTGCCAAAATCATATTCACTTACAGAATTAGAGCTGCCATTATCTAGCTTTCTATCTATCAGTTTATTGACACGTAGCATTAGTTCTTCTATGTTAAACGGCTTTGTAAGGTAGTCGTCTCCACCTTTCTTAAGTCCAAGCACACGATCTTCTGCAGAACTTTTGGCACTTAAAAACATAATAGGTACATCCGAATCATGCAGACGTATGTTTTCGCACACAGCTATACCATCTATATTTGGTATCATAATATCTAGTATTACTAGATCAAAACGTTGCTCTTTGAAGGTAGAAATAGCAGAAGCACCGTCATACCGAACTATGGGGTTAAAATCCTCAATTTCTAGGTTCAACTTTATGGTTTCGGCTAAATGCTTTTCATCTTCTACTAATAGTATTCTTTTCTTCGTGTTTGTGCTCATGTTTCTTTGCTTAACTCCCTTTTTTTTACTTTTACAAAGTAAAAAATTATAAATCATTTTTAAGTCAGCGGAGTATCACAATAATATCACGACAACTCAACTATAAACACAGAACCTCTTGGTTTATTGGCCATTACAGCCACTTTCCCACGATGCCTTTCTACAGCTTGTTTTACTATAAATAAGCCTAAGCCTGTACCCTTGGTAGTACGTGTTTCCTCATCTTGTACACGAAAGAACTTCTTATATATTTTTTTATAATCTTCCTTGGCTATCCCCACCCCTATATCTTTTACTTCTAGCACTTTCTTAGTCCCCTGCATATAGAGATTTACTTCGATAGGTTGATTATTGCTGTACTTAAAAGCATTCTCTATTAAATTATTAGCCACCATTCGCATAATGAAACCATCTCCTGTAAGGGTAATACCAGGTTCTATAGTACCCGTTATTTCCCCTTTTATACTCTGATTATCAATTACCTGATTTAGCATTTCGCTTAGATCTATTTTGGAGAGTGCGTATTGATATTTATCGTTTTCTATCTGCATAGAAACGAGCATATTCTCCGCCAGTTCTTCTAGTCTAAAAGTATTCTGAATACTATTTTCTATGAGTTCCGCTTTTTTCTCCTCTTTTACTTTAGGGTTTTTACTCGTTTGCAGCATTAGACGTATTGCTGCTATGGGAGTTTTAAACTCGTGGGTAACGCTAAGCAAAAAGTTGTTTTGTCTCTTATTGAGCTGGTAGATACTATCTATACTATAATAGACGCCATAGATACCAGAGGCCACTAGTACCAAAAGTAAAATACTCTGATAAAGCCAAATATTTCTTTGCTGAAAACGCTCTTCTTCCAACTGTTGCAAGTTGGTAGGATTGATACTCAGCTGCACTACCTTATCTATACCGACTGTAGCTATAGATGCTATATAACTATTACTGAATCGTTGCTTTATAAATGACTTAAGTTGAGTAGAGTCAAAATCTATTTGTAGTTGTTTTAGATAATACGTTTCCGTAGAATCTGCACCCAAATTACCATTTTTGGCATTTTGCATGACTTGCAATGTGCAGGCATTTAGACCTGCTTTCAGTATATCATTTTTTAACTTGTAGTCCGTGTTGGCATAGTTGAGGAGTGAAAAAGTGAGCCAAGCAAAAGCCGCTAAGATGTAAACAATTACTAATACTATGAGAACTTTTACACGCATTGTTTTAAAATTGAGGGCTAAAATACACCCGTGAATAAGAAAGACAACAACTTACCTAAAATTTCGAAGAGGACACTTAGCTTGAGAAACGGACAAGACCACGAACTCATTTGGGTAGCGTACCAAGGATTAGTGTACGACGTGACTCAAAGTAGGCTCTGGCGAGATGGCAAACACTACGAGCACTGGGCTGGACAAGACCTTACAGAAGAGCTTCAAGACGCTCCACATTCGGCAACTGTTTTTGATAGAATGGACTGTGTAGGTGTGTTAGAAGAATAACATAACTATAGCTACCTTTGCAATCTCCAATGGAAATAGGAAAAACCAACTTACTAAAAGCTGCTCGTACCACAGAAAACGGATGTTATCTCATGGACGGAGACGGAAATGAAGTATTACTGCCTAATGCGTACGTAGCAGAAAGTCTAAACCTAGGCGATGAAATCTCTGTATTTGTATACAAAGACAACGATCAACGCCTTACCGCTACTACTCTTACTCCTAAGGTAGAGCTAGAGCAGTTTGCGTATCTTGAGGTCAAAGATGTGAACAATGCTGGAGCTTTTGTAGATATGGGTATAGTGAAGCAGCTACTCGTACCGTATAGCGAGCAACCCGTAAAAATGGAAGTAGGCGAATCATACGTTGTCTTCTTTTTACTAGATGAAGAAACGGATAGACTAATAGGTAGTGGACAGATAGAAGATTTTCTATTTACCGAAGACCTAGATGTAGAAGAAGGTGATGAGGTAAAAATACTCGCATACAAACGCAGTGATTTAGGCATAAACGTAATAGTAAACGGACAATATCAAGGTCTTATTTTTAAATCAGACATTCATAAAACTCTTCAAATAGGCAATACTGTGACGGCATATATTAAAAAAATAAGAGCCGATGGCAAACTAGACATAGTACTAGAAGCAATGGGATATCGCAACATTATAGACTCTGCATCTAAGCGTGTGCTTGCTGAGCTACAAAAAAATGATGGTTTTATTCCATACACGGATAAAAGTAAGCCCGATGATGTACGTAATGTTTTTAATTTGAGTAAAAAGGCATTCAAAAAAGCATTGGGAAATCTATACAAGAACAAAATAGTGACTCTGGAAAAGGATGGCACTAGGCTAGTAAAATAGTTTTAGAACAAGTACCTAGCAACTAGCCTACCGATGTGTATCATTGGAGCGTCTTCGCTCTTTCTACCATCGTAGCTTATTATTACTTGTATATTATTGGCCAAGGTACGTTGGTAGCCTACATTCCAAGTGGTATTGTCTCCATTTTGCAGTCCACGAAGTAGTTCGTATCCTAAGGTAGAACGGGTATCCCCATCGTATTTTACTTTAATGTACTTAGCTCCTATATTCATCGTCCCTTTTCCTGCTTGGGTATACTTAAAGGTACCTCCCAATTCTATGTTTTCAGAACTTTCTCCTCCATACTCTGCTTTATTGGTAGCCTTATAATACTTAGTGAGCAGCTCAAATCTATAGGTATTTTTAATTACTAATGCGAGTTTAGGTGCTACTTCGTAGTATTGGTACTGGTAGCTTCTATCTGCAAAAAACTGACTTAAATACAGTCTATCTCCCTGCACTAAGCGTGTATCTAAAGTTAGTTTCCTTCCTATGTTTATACGTGTATTCAGTATATTGTCTTGTATAGATCGGCTATCAAATCCATTAGTAAGCAGCACTTTAGAGTTATTATTAATATAGGTATAGTCTATACCGTATCTCGGGTTTCCTCTATTGTAAAACAAGGTACTTCTAAAGCTTTGCGAATTACTAATGAGATTAGTATCTGTTAAGTTTTGCTGAATAGGATTAAGGAATTGACCTATGGAAGTGGGGAGTATCTTCTTATCTAATATGAGTGTAGTTAAACTATTAAATCTAGCCCATACAGCCTTCTTACTCGATTTTTGGGTATAAAAAACAGCAGGATTCAACTCAATAGTCTGACTTATTTTATTGCTATTGGTAGTAATAAATCCTGCTACAGGCGTGAATATTTTTATATAATCGGCTCGTGCTCTATCTAGATCAGACGCTACCTCGAACTCATTGAGTGTTTTAATATTATTGGTATCGTAGTCATTCCATATATACACCCCATTACCCGCTTGCACCTGCAGATACTGAAACTCTCGCCT
>Ga0209713_10001003_pt1 | contig 16500 bp, 14 predicted proteins | sample ArcOceMetagenome_3_FD_187444 | JGI IMG/M metagenome (GOLD analysis project Ga0209713, IMG submission 187444) | Marine eukaryotic phytoplankton communities from Arctic Ocean - Arctic Ocean- Svalbard ARC20M Metagenome (SPAdes) (version 2) | ecosystem: Environmental > Aquatic > Marine > Oceanic... | reverse complement strand
GCAAGCTCACCGACATCGGGAACTGTGGAACTGCCCAGTGAGGACACGCCTGCCACCAAGAAAGCAAAGAAGGTACAGGCTGCAAGCTCACCGACATCGGGAACTGTGGAACTGCCCAGTGAGGACAAGCCTGCCACCAAGAAAGCAAAGAAGGTACAGGCTGCAAGCTCACCGACATCGGGAACTGTGGAACTGCCCAGTGAGGACAAGCCTGCCACCAAGAAAGCAAAGAAGGAGCCTACCAGCATGAAAAGCCGGCCATGGTTGAGCAAAAAGCACAAAGCATTTCCAATAGGCTTCAGAACAGTGAGTTACAGAAAGGCCATATTTGAGCAGCGCTGAAGATGGGTTCACTGGAGTTACAGAACAGGCAGCAAAGCTGGGAGCCACAAAAGGTGAAGCATGGATTGACAGTCAAGACGTAGTGAGTCATCCCTTTGCTCTGCTAGTGTGATCAACTCAAGGGGGCAAGCCAGCATCATACGAACTTTGTGTGGTGTCATTTGAAGCAGTAAGTTGCACATGTCACAATTATAATTCGCGAAAATGTGGCAATTCATCCTTAATTACATGTTTTTCTCATCACGCTATGTTCTTTATGTAAACCACACTAACGCTTTGTGTATGAGGCCTGCAATGGGGCTGAGTTGAGATTGAATCAATCAGACTTGGGAAAATGGAAAAAGTCCGAGTTCTGTGGAGATGCGTTGAAACTTGTACATCGATTTGGTGATGCTTTAGGTGAACAACAAATGTAATGTGAGTCCCTCCGGACTTGCAAATTAGCCTGACACATCAACATATAGAAAATGCCCAGTGGTACAATCAATGAACAGTACATCATGTGAACTGAACAAGGTCAAGCCCCTTCCTGTAGACATGGCATCAGTCACAACAGCAGTGTGTTGTATGATTACTAAGCCTCATCCCAGCACATGGGAGCCCCATACTGGGTTCTCACATGTGAAATCAAATTCACATGGCATGAAGCAGCAGATGCCACATCACACCAGTGTCTTTCTTACTTTGCTTTGTAGCAACAAAACGAGACTGAGACATCCCATGATGGCAGGTAAAGCAAGCAAAGACAGATCAGCGCCAGACGATGGTAGAGCAGAAGGCGCGTCATCAGTCATCAGTTCTTTCTGTTGAAAGGCAGTTGCCCAATCATAGGACAAAGGAAAAGAGATTCAGCTGACAAAGCATGACGTGCATGTACTTGGTGTAGGATTGATTCTCATCAGATGTACAACTTGGGCTTCCACACAGAGTAGAGCAATCAGCAAACATGTCTTTCACTTGGAGGTACACGTGCCACCTATCAACCCAACCTTTCAGCCACCGACCATGGAGGAAGGGCTGAAAGTTCTCGATATGATTGAAAAAAGCCTTGCGTCTGGGCAACTGACCCACACAGTGGACCATTTCTGGAATCGCAACGATACAACCCTGTACTATCATGAAACATCCCTGTCATCACTGGCGAAAATCGTGGCAGATCAATGGTATGTGCGGCCAGGGCATCGCCAAGGGGGAAGACGTGGTAATGAGTTGGTTGCATTTGCCCATCGGCACAAACACCAGTGTACTGAAGGTTACGAGTTTACAACGCCCATCCGAACCCTGCAACAGGGAATAACGATGCATGTGTCTGTCCAGCTGATTGTGCGGGGTGACTGGGAAGACAGATGCAGGAAATCAGCCAATGATAACTATCAGCAGGCATTCAAGTTCAGAGTGGTCAAAGTTGAGTTGCGGGTGCGTGATTCGCCAAAAAAGGGTTGCTTACTTTATGGTGAGGTGAATTTTTAATTGCGAAGACATTGTCAATGTTGAAAGCCAAAAGAAGGCATTTGCAATAAGTTTTGAGTTGTTGAGAGCATCAAGCGAAAGTAAGGTTGGTATGCTTCCGGTGTTCCAGAGATATTCCCATCACAGTTTTGGAACCAGGTGTACATCCAGATGACCTGTCCTGGCAACTCTCATCTCAGCTTAATTTAATTTCATATGTTGTCTGGAATGGTTTGAGTTGATCACATCGGGGCTAGTGAAGCAAGCAATTATTATGTCTCAGGTGTTGCTTTTGGAGACTTGACAAGAACTTGGGTATTATTTTCCAGAGGGTATTTTGGGAACTCTTATTTTCAGCACAGTGACTCTGATTTTATTCAAGATGTGAGAACATGCAGCTGGCAATGCAAGGAATATGCAGCTGTCCCGTACCTTGGAATTACAGGGGCTTTTAGTTAAGTTATTAGTAGTGTTTCAATGGATCTCACTGGACATGTGAACTTTGTTGTGTATGTCATGCTGAGTAAATCTGTTTCATGTGGGTGGACTGGCATTGGCACAATGAGCTCCCAAAAGCATGATGGCAGGAAACACAAAGCGATCTCTTGATCGAAGAAACCAGCAACAAAGCGATCGCTTTGTTGCTTGCACACAAGGACTGCCAGTTGCTCCCAGAGAGAAGTTGAGATCCAGCAGCAATCTGAAAAAAAAAGGAATGAGGTTACAAGAGGGTTTTACAGGGCAATCTGGGCAGCTGTCTTGCGAAAGGCAAAGGCACCGACTCGGGCCCATTCCTGCGGGGCTGTGGCAGCAGAGGCCTGGAATTTAATTTGAACCACAGTTACTACAGCTTTGTTTCTGCAAGAGCTGATTTTCGACATAGTGCTTCACATTGCCTCCACAGAGATCAGTAGTAATTGATCAACACACCTATCAGTCCATCACCAACTAACTGGTCACTAAATTGGTCTGTCAAAGCAGACATGGATTTGATAGGGCATGTGCTCACTACATGGGTCCATCCATATAAATCATATAGTGCAGTTTGTCCATCAAATAACCTCAGAGCAGGACTTAGAGCAAGATGATGGCCCTTCTGGCAACACTGTGGATGATGCGGAGCTCACCTCTCAACATGCTCTTCTTGAGCAGGCCGAAGCTTCCTTTAGTTCAACTTTGGTCCAGGGGGGGTCAGAGGGGATCCTCATCATGGAATCTGAAATCAATTAGCTTAATCTTATCTTTGGCTCCCCCTCCTTTTTCCTTTTGATTCTCCTCATCCTCCTTATTCTCCTCCTCCTCCTCCTCCTCCTACTGGGCGGGACAGGGCCTGCTGGAATGATTCAGCATGCAGTGAAGGCGGGCATCACAAGGAATATGGACGGGAAGCCTGAGGTGAGGTGTAAAGGAGCTTCAGCGACAGCTTGGGGGGTGGAGTCAGGAGGCTTTGGGCTGGCTGCTGCACTGAAGGGCTCATTCAGCGATTGCGGCAGTAATTATTAGTCCAATAATATTAACGTAGAGGCCCCTGGCGGGGACGATCGGCAGTTTGTGCCAAAGAGATTATTGTGGATACATGCAGGATGGAGGCATGCCAGCCCTTTTTAGGGGTTCGTATCCTTTTTGTTTTGTCAAGGTCTTTTTAATAGGATGTCCTACCTTTGTAGGGGTTCCTATCCTTTTTGGTTAAGGCCTTTTTAATAGGATGTCCTACCTTTTAGGGATTCCTATCCTTTTTTGTTAAGGTCTTTTTAATGGAACAACATATGGGAGAATCTCACCTCCTTTTGTTAAGGCCTTTTCAAGCCATAAGTCCCCCTATCCTTTTGGGGTAAACAGCTCCTTACTGAAGCATATTTAAGCAGTTAAGAGGGATATTTAAGCATCTTTAAGCATCTTTAAGCATCTTTAAGTTCCTTTCATATTTAAGCATCTTACTGCGCCACCTGGACGCGATGCTGTGGCTCAAGAAAACACTGTTGTCCATCTTGAAGGGATGCCAGAAGTAGTGAGAGTGGGAAAGCGAGGGCATAAGTTCCTAGAGTACGATAGGCTCAGGGTTTGGCAGGCAAAACATAGGGCATTGAGGGAGCGTATCTGGCTAGCCAAACATCGGTTCTTGCAGAGGAATCCGAATAAACTTCCCTGGCCCATCTCCCGAGTTGATATAGAGCTGGAAGCTCAATCAGCTCTGAGGGACCAAGGGGATTTATATCGGCTTCAATTGCCAAGCTGCTTGATTTACCGTATAGGGCTTTGCTGGGCTCCCCAAGTAGCTCTCTTGTGTTGCCGTCTTAGGACCCTGCATCCTGACTGGAACGCCCTCCAGGTTTCCCGCACAGCCGTACGGTACCGCCTAAAGTGTTCTGTGGCTGTCCTTATAAAAGGATAAACCTGTGTGCTGTGTGCTTTAACAAAAGGATAGGAATCCCTTAAAAAGGCCTCAACAAAAAGGATAGGAACCCCTTACAAACAGCTCAAAAAAAAGGATAGGAATCCCTTAAAAACTCCTTAACAAAAAGGGGAACCCCTTACAAACAGCTCAAGGACAGGAACCCCTTACAAACAGCTCAATGTGCTAGTCAGAATATGGCCACACATTCTATGCGACAATGCACAAGCAGTGCGTACTCATTAAAATGTTAATTGTGTATGCTCATGGTTGGGGGCTTTTTCAGATGGGTCCTTGAATTGTTACATATTGGACCAGAGGCTGCATTAGTTGGCGCATTATTTGGCCACGCATGTACGTTTACTATCAACTGGTCTATCATGTTCACTGAGAGGGAATGCTCAATGGGTTCCTTAATCATTCCAGTAATCAGTCCATCAATTGGTCCAGCATTTGGTTAATCCATTTTCAACCAGTGTCCTTTGGTGGATAGGTACATCAATCAATCCCTGAAACAGTTCATCAATTGGTCCACCAACCAGCTCAACAATTTTGAAAGATGTTTTTCTATTAACTAAGGTGAGGCATGCTTGTCACATGTGAGACTCAGTGTCTGAAAGTGTGCACCTCAAACATGTCACAGCATTAACATATTTGCACATGTGTGTGGCTTGGCACCGACCCGGGCCTGAATTCACCAAGCTGGTTGGTCGTGATTGTTTCCAACATGAGCTGCAGTGATGCAAGTGATTGTTCAGATGGCAATTACATGCTCCCAGACTGTCATCATACAGCGTGGAATGCCTTCAAGGTTTTTGGTCGGACTTTGGAAAATACCAGACAGGAGCTGAGAGACAAGCAGCAAATTTGCAACTCGCAAAAACAAGTCATGGATGGTTTGGTTGAGCAGCTTAGATATGATACAGACATTTTTGTTTGGCATGATCGTTTTTGCTCATGACATGATGTGTTAGAGTGACCATTGAAGATATCAAGGCACCTTAAGCAGCTGCCAGGTCACTCAGAAAACTTCAAGAGAAGGAACATTACTGGAGCCAGCGAGACAGGGTAGGGTTACATGCATACAGAGAACTCACTTACGAACATCGTGCAACAACCAGTGCACTTGACAATGCAAGGGCTGAGTTGTCAAGCTGGAAACTGGAAGCAGAGGAGGCAATGATGAAAAATAAGTTGAAGAAGCAGGAGGTGTCCAAGGCTCACAACAATTCACTGGTTGAACAACTTCGCATGCAGAGCTCCGACCTTGCATACGCAAGGGAGGAGTCATCAATCTGGAAGCTCAAAGCATTACATTTGAAGGATGAAGAAACAAGATTGACACTTCAGAGGGAACAGGCTCAGTTGAAGGCAACTTGTGAGTATCAAATGCTCAAAAGTGAAGCTGAAAGTTTGCATGCTGGGTTTAAATCCGAATCACTGTGTCACTTGGAGGCATCAACTTCTGAGTATCAAATGATGAAAGGTGAAGCTGAGTGTTTGCGTGCAGAGTTTGCATCTGAATCACAGCTTGCAGTAATGGCTCAGCAAGTCGAATTGGAGGCCATTCGTGTTCGTGATGCACAGTACAACGAGACACTCCAGTGCGAAGCCCATGCCATTAAGCACCTCAAAGACGACCAGCATTGCCAACAGATGACCATCGATCTTTTGGTTGAGCAGCTGCATGGGGTGGGGAAGGCCAACCAAGCTAAGCGACATGTGGAGAGATGGTGTCGTGGCTCTCAAACAATCTGGACTGAGGACTCCGAAAGACCATTTGAGGCATGGCAGCTGCCAAATCGCATTTCAGCTACTGTGCCTTTACATGCTGCCCATAGTTGAAGAAGCTATCTGGAGCAATTATGTTAGTATCAGAGCTCTTGTTTGAGTATATATAAAATTTAATAAAGATTCAAAGTAAATGTTAATTTTCAGCAAATAGTAACATTTGCTCAGTTGACAATTGGACAAATGTTTTGCATTAAACTAAAGCTCAGTGCATGTTGTTCAGGGCACCATGAGAGTTTTTATGCCACCATGGTTTGGCTCGAGACTGTTCTTCAGCACTGACTTGATCACACCAGCGCACTGACACAGGCCGAACAGGGCATTGATACAGGAATTCATGGGGAAACAAAGGAGGGGGGCTGTCCAACCAGGTTTCACACAGGCAGCTAGGAGGGTGCGTGGAGTTGCAACTGTGAAAAAGCTGCCCAAGAACTACCCCTGCAAATATGATCTTATGCAGCCTCTTCCGTCTAGTGAGAAGGATTGCATCCACATGACTCGCGATGCCATGTGTCACACCACTGTGGGGAGCATCTCAGACCTTCACTGCCTAGCTGCAGCACTCAGGCACTTCACAAAGACTGACATCCCTTTAGCCCCAGTGTCTGTGTGCTTGGAAAAGTGCAAGCGATTGCTGGACAAAGTTGATCCATGTGCATGGAATGACTTTGCTGACCGCCAGGGTGGCCCCCTATGGCTGCTCAGGCATGGTCTTGTAAAAGTGATGTGGTGATGTCACAGGCAAGGACCTACAATCACCCCAAGCCATGGCACTGTTGCAGGCTATGGCTTACAAGGCAACAGCTGGTTAAGTGCAGCAAGGTTTGCAGAGATTTTATCCTGCACAGGTTAAGCCAGCAGCAGCATGCGAAGGTAGAAATGCTTAGTGTGTAGCCATGCATGTTTCACCAGCACGATGTTTGACAGCAGCTGAGCTTCTACATGATTCACAATGTGACCTGCGCAGTTGCATCCATGAATGTTCTCAAGCACCTTGAACCTTGGGAAAAAGAAACATGCGACTCAGTCAAAGAGCAGACAGAGCCACAGGATTTAGAAGAAACTTGATGACAAGCCATATATTCGTGTTGAATCGCTCAGTGGCAGTCATGTGTACTGTTGCTATAGTGTGCACAAAGGTTGGGATTGTGTTTCAGTGAATTCAAATCTCTGGGTATTCAGGCCTAACACACGCTTTGAACTGCTAGCATCTTACAGTCATTAGAGATTGCCAACGAAGGATAATTCTACCACAAATCTACCCAGGGCCCTGTGTGATAAAGATTTCAAAGGGGTTCACATTTCAGGCGCAGAATGATTGGAGCCGATACCAGAACTTGAATGATAAGAAGAAGGAGCCAAGGCCAGGATTAAAAAGCATTGGAATCCAAACAATTGAGCATTTACAAGGGTGTGGCAGGAGCCATCGTATTCAATACGTGTTTCATCAAGCCACCACAGAGTGTAGTGAGAGTGGTCGCATTCAACACACTTTTATAGTTTGCACTCAGTCCCAGTAAACAAGAAGCGCTAATTTTGAAATTCAGTGGATATCACACCTCGAAGTCCTGAACATGTTATCAGACAATAGTTGTATTTGGTCATTCTAATGCGGGATCCATAGTGGTTGGTTCGTCAGTCTTTCAGCTTCCTGATTCACCAACCATGACCAACTCGCAATAGGCTCAGAGTAGGGATTGTTGGAGAGGCAGGGGCATGCTATCTTACTAATTGTACCAGCTTCTTCTCAGGCCCGAATGCAACACAACGAGAAGCAGATCCCACTCCAGAAGCCGGAAAGAACCTTATGAGACAAGGCATCATCCTGAATATGATTAACTTTACTTTTTTGTAGAACTTGTGGGTCATTTGAGCCTTTTAGAAATCAATAATTCACTGCAAGTTTATCATCATCCAAAAACAAAGCATGCAGAGAATTCAGCACACTGCAGGTGGCAGTGGAATCATGAGCCAAGCTTTTCGGATTGGGCTGACTTGCATCAGGCAAGAAGCATGGGTGAAGGGTCAGCTTTGGCACAGGCATCATGCAGATGCAGAATGAATAAGTCTTGCGCTAACACATGGAAATCCTCATGTAAGCTCATGAAAATAGTTTGATGATGTTTGGGAGTGCTTGAATGTCACTCCAGTTCCCCAATGATGGCTGCTTGCAAATCTCGCAAATGGCATAGCACAAATCCGAGCAGGAAGCTGGGTGCAGATGGCTTCTGCAAGTACGACAGGCAATCCTGCAAGTTGTTACTTGCTGATGTCATTCATCGCATTTGAAACAAAAGGCAACGCGTTAAGCTTGGATCATGCATTTTAAAAGGGATGTATTGTTTGCTGGCATGTGTTAGATGAGCGAGACACTTGTAAATTTGGGCATAGACTTCGAGTGTGATTTTGTCTGTGTTGCCACTTGTATGGTCTTTTGTATTCTCGTGTAGCAACACCGAAGAGTCATCAAGAGTATCTGGCTTATCGATTTCGTGGCATCATTCATGAGTCAGTCTTCTCGCATTTGTTTTTGTTACACACATCAACGATTACGTTCAAATCTTATCAAGCCAACATTGTCTATGTTTACTCGTTATGGCAGCCTAATCAGGATTCCATGCATGGGAAAGGAATGAAATCAATAATGCGCTACGTAGATTGCAGCAACATGCCAAGCTTACATGTTTCTTCTGTAGCATTGACAGTGGAGCATTTTTTTTGTTTTCGCATAGAGTGTGGTGCACTGCAGTTCTGCTGCATTGCAGCAGAGTGTAGCTAGCATCGCAATGGTTCTGCGTGATGTCCCTGCATATGCGGGTCTGGTGTTTGCATACCTGATCACACCTGTACTGGGCAATGACACTATGATTGAGATCAGGTTGTTTCGTGGCAACTTCACCATTGCAGACCTCAGTGCATACTATCTGGATAATCTTCGGTTCATGGTTGTGCAAGGCCATATGCTGTCTGTTGGCATCAACGCTGTGGGACTTGGCGTCGTCATGCGCTTGAGTGACATGCAGTACATATTTGGGAGCACATGGCCTCAATTCACATGTACAGGCTGCAGAAACTTCTTTGCACGTGTGGATTTCCAGAAATGTGGTGGATGCTATCTCGCACGATACTGCAGCAAGAAGTGTCAGCGCAGGAGCTGGAGGGCAGGACACAAACTTGAATGTGGCCAGCTTGGATCTGCATATCGTGATGCTCGACGCGACCTTCACTGTTCGCATCTACCAGTTGCATGTGGATATCTGAGTGAGTATGATTATACATTATTCTGCCACCTGGTGAGGTTTCATGCACAGGAAGGGGTAGCTAGGTGATCGGACAGCGACTGTGTGTGCAATGAAAAACGCACACAGCTGTATGACGAAGACCGTACATGAGATTACATATAAGCAGCTGAATGCAAACAGTCATGACGATCACGTAAAACACAAAACTCATGTTGGATCGTGGATCGTGATGCATTGTATGATATATATATTCTTGAGAACTCACCAGTTATTGTGTTATCACAATGCGTATGAATGACGAGTGATGATTTTTAATGATTGCATTGTTTCCAAATTCTGAAAAAAACTATTGCTTCAAATCTCAATATTTTCAACATTTTGAAAATATAGTTGCTTGATAACTTAAACTTTTCAAAATGTTGAAAAAAGTGTTGTTGTAACTTTTAAACTTTTCAAAATTTGGAAAAACTATATATCGTATGTTTTTCAAAATTTTACTAAGTACAGGGACATAAGAGAGATTGGTGAAAGCAAGGATGATTTAGTCATTGTTGGTTGCTGCTGATTGTTTTTTTACAGGCACCGCTGCGGGCCTAATCAATTGCAGTGCGTGACATGATGAGCAACTCTCATGTTTTCCAGTGACTGTCAAGACTGCAATGGCTGATCTTGCACAGTCCACAATTACTGAGCGCAAGCCTCCAAATTACAAGCCGCTACAACCCAGTGGATAAAAAAAAGGAGCTGGATTGCAATCAGTGACTAAACATGGGCTGAAAGTCTGACACATGTTCAAATGAAAGTGGTTGAAGTGCACAGCTTGAAGAATTCAACACAAACATAATTTTGGCAGGCAAAACAAGGCATTCCACAATCAATTTTGGGTGACACTCAGCCTGATCAGCAACGCTGCAATACCCACATCCACAACAGCAACATATACCCACCATTGGTTATGGAGTAACAAGTAAGGTCACAAGCAAGTAACATCAGATCTTCTTTTAAGTATGGAATCAGCCCTGAAACACATTTGGAGTCACAAGGATCAAGCTTCACACTGGCCAGGAAGTGATGCGCAGTTACAACAAAAAGGACACTGGAGTGATGAATTGCAACGAGCTTTACCCTCAGCACCACTGAACCCTTTTTGGACACCCCTTACATAATGGACCCTGGGCCAATTTGTCAATTTCATGTTTTTATTTTTTGGGTTTTGCATCAATTGGCCCAGGTTTCAAGCAGCCTTGCAGAACATCAAAATGGCGATCATCAACCAATGTGTCAGAGTGAACGGGGTCAGACAGGCAGGATACTCAGCCTTGTGTTCAAGTCATTTTAAGCAAAGCCAATTTTGCACAGGACAAAACCTTCGAGCTGCTGGGGGCCGAGCAGGTTAGTTATGCTTTCCGCCAGTTGCTTATGCACCACTGATTGCAGTCAGTTGTTTTTGTTGGGAGTCGAACATGTCTTGATCAGACCAGACATGGTGGAAATTGCTGTGTCTAATAAGCATGCTGGCAAGCACCACATACATTATGGACCAGATTCAATCTTGAAAAAAGGTCAGATTTCTCAGCATATACCAAGGGATATCAAAGTAAACCTGCTATATCATGCTTTGCTGGCTCAGGGTGAAGATGCCTTGGCAAACTTGGGCTTACAAGGAAGCTACGCCTATTTGCTTCGATGATCTAAAGGGAACAGACAAAAGACGGATTGAGCAGGGACCTCAGATTTTGCACTATGCCATTGAAAATGTGTTCTAGTTTTAGCAGGACTGCTTTTGTTTCTGAATTTCCAGCATTGAGGTCTCTTGTGCGTACCGTGATCAGAAACACCGTCGGCGACAAAAACATGGCTGAGATGGTCATTACTGGGGGTTTACCTCCACAAGACATCCTGGAGTCATGCCTACAAGTTTGGCCCTTAGCTGTTCCACATTTGGAAGTTGCAAACAACTGAGCAAACAGCAGGTCCCCACAATTGAACTTGGCATGCCTGCAGTCTACTATTGTTGATTGATTTTCCAAGCCAGAACAAACAAAACTCCAATTGGGGATGGTTGCCAAAGCCTGGTTTGATTGATTGAGATGATTCACAGGCCAACTGAATTCCCAAGGTCAATGCCTTCGATGTCGATTGCTGGAATGATGCAACAGAACATCATCAAAAAGACTACTGGGAAGCTGGTCAAAATGGTCAAAAATGGAAGTACAACGGCCCACGTCTACATCTCAGCATTTACATGTTTCAGCATGTACAAGGGAAGCAGGTGTTGAAGACATGTCTCGAATTGCATCACTCACATTCACTTGTGTGTTATTCCACAATGGCCCATACATTAACATTAATTGCCATGGGGGGGTGCTCCATCAGATACGGACCCCCCATGGCAATTAATTGTATTTCCAAGGGGGGGTTATGAAATCCAAGGATCGGAGCTTAAAGAAAGCCCTTAGTGCTATATCAAAGCCTTGTGCTTTTTTCACTGGTCGCGATCATTGTGTTTCGTATGTGTTATAACTGTTTTTTTCAACACTATATACATATTATAGTTCAAGTTATATATTATTTTAATAAGCCTCTCGTAGGAGATAAGTGTTTGGTGTGTTTGTTTGCCTTCAGCTGCAAGGGAACGACCAGCCCACCCAACCTGTAAGTTCCAATTTTGACATCTTCTTCGGAGGTGAAGCTGCATCAGGTTGCAGTGGATATCATTAACTTAGAACAAAAATATCATGCTCAATAGAAAATGCATATTGCTTCCATGTGTTTTTTCAGGGGGCTGCAAGCACTCAATTCCCCGTGATGCCCAACTGTAGGGACACATCCGCAACAACGAGAGAGCCAAGGTCAGGGGCAGATCATGGCATTTTGGGCTCACACCGCACGTCCTGAGTGTGAATGCCGATGTGGCGCAAGGGTGAAGCTGCTGCGCTGTCAGGTTCCCAGTTAGCATCTGTTAACTCACTCCAATCAAAAGCAAATCATCTACTAGGAATGCTTCCTTATATTAATTCAGTACTGGGGAGTTCTGATTAGGTTCCTGACATTGTTGTTCCATGTTACTTTCATCATGCAATTGGCCTGATGAGGCATCTACTGCCACAAATGTGCCTGCCCCAAGCACATTGCGGTAAGCTGGTGCATTCCTCAGATGAGCTCCCAACAAGTCCACAGTCACATCAGGGTTTCCCAAAGATGGCCAGTCTGATGTGTTCGTGAGTCATCCTTATCGACTGCCAGCAGGGCTGAGAACAACATTGCCTGCGTTGCATGGCCAAGGGGAACCAAGAAGGCGCACTGCGCTGGAAAGCATGCTGATCAGTGCATGTCAGACACTGAGCATGTCCCACGAAGTCCAGGATTTTGCAGCAAGCCATCTCCATATGGAATCATCATAAGAATCTCGTAGCATTTCGCAATTCACATGAATTTTGCCATGTGGAAGGTGTGTTGCTCGTGGCTGCTAATATGGGTCTCATTCGAACAATTAAAAAAAAAATGTGCAAACAGTGTGAAAGCACAACGTGGGAAAAACATGTAAAGAAATAAATTGTGAAGCAACATAGAACCCCATGTTATCTACAATTGCATGGGCACAACTGCATATGGTTGCCATGTCGCAGAGAATGGACTTCATCCAACTACAGTTTTTTTATAAAAGTGGTTCATCAGAAACTGTGTTTACATGGAAAAGCCATGTTCTTGACAACCCCAATTAAGTTTATTGTCATATGCAATCTGCAATCTCTGGCAGCAAAGTCAAACAGTAATCACTAGTTGGTTGTGTGAACAAATGCCAAGATCACAAAAACAATGCCAAGGGCAGACTACACATTTGCTTGCGGATGGATAGGCGCAGACAGTGTGGCTACCTTAGCAATCTAGTTAGGGCTCCAAGCATGGAGTTGCATTTGCTAATACAGGGGCCCTACTACTTGCGCAATCATGGATGTGTCAGAACATCATCCCAAGAGTGTCATGAGGCCCAGCAATGTCCGAAACAAATTTCATATCTCCTACCAACACTGCTGGCCTTTTGATTCCCAGCACATTGTTGAAATTTGCAAAGTATAAAGTATGCAGCATGCAAGACTTGTATGGGTATCTCAACCAAGCAGTAAAATCTCCCAACCAGCATTGATTCAGGTTGTAAAGTTAACAAATGTCTGGTTTATTGTTTTGTTGGTCTACCCTCAGTTAATCCTGCCACACATCAGACTAGATTCTCTATTATATAGATGATATAGGGTTGTTTGTAGTGGCGCAGGTTTTGCATGACTCATGATCGCCAGCACACTTGCACTTTGTACTTGTTCAGGATATGCTCTGCTTTTTTGCTAAATGCAATGCTTGCTGTACCATTCAGCTTCATGGTGATCCTGCCTATGGTACTAAATGGTACATGCATAAACTTAGCGTGTTAACTTGTTCTAGTTCTATGTATGAAATTGAAATAGCCTGGTTGGTGTTGACTGGATAGCAAGAGCAGTTCTGGCAAGAACAAAAATATCATGCTCAATAGAAAATGCATATTGCTTCCATGTGTTTTTTCAGGGGGCTGCAAGCACTCAATTCCCCGTGATGCCCAACTGTAGGGACACATCCGCAACAACGAGAGAGCCAAGGTCAGGGGCAGATCATTGCATTTTGGGGTCGCACCGCCGCTTGTCCTGAGTGTGAATGCCGATGTGGCGCGAGGGTGAAGCTGCTGCGCTGTCAGGTTCCCAGTTAGCATCTGTTAACTCACTCCAATCAAAAGCAAATCATCTACTAGGAATTGCTTCCTTATTTTAATTCAGTACTGGGGAGTTCTGACTAGTTTCTTGACATTGTTGTTCCATGTTACTTTCATCATGGAATTGGCCTGATGAGGCATCTACTGCCACAAATGTGCCTGCCCCAAGCACAAATGTGTTGCTCGTGGCTGCTAATATGGGTCTCATTCGAACAATTAAAAAAAGATTGTGCAAACAGTGTGAAAGCACAACGTGGAAAAAACATGTAAAGAAATAAATTGTGAAGCAACATAGAACCCCATGTTATCTACAATTGCATGGGCACAACTGCATATGGTTGCCATGTCGCAGAGAATGGACTTCATCCAACTACAGTTTTTTTTATAAAATCACCAAAGAGTTTGTGTGGCGAGGCCTTTTGTGGCTAGTTGATTTTTGTACAATTCCGAACAAAATCACACAATTCCACACAATTTTACAACTCCTAAAGCATGTCTTCGCTTACAGTACTTGTATTCCACGAGGCCTGGAATGATTGAAAAGGTGCCAGGGTTTGTGAATCACGTGCACGCACACAATTCCATTGAAGAAGCACGCCATGGCACAGAAGCTCTTGAATTCCTTTGAACAGCCATGTCAGCCTCAGCTTTCATCTCGGAGCTGCGAGAAGCCTCTCCAAAAGATGCAAAGCGCGTTCTGACAACCCTGGAGCACCGCAAAGACGAGCTGAATGCCCAACGCAGGGCGCAAAAGGTGCCAGAAGTCACCGACGCTTGCATTAATTGCAATTCTTGCACAAAGGGATCTTTTCATGATTGTTTCCCTTCGCACATTCCTCTGCAAGGATTTTGCGGGCCCTTGCGCCCCAAACGATTCCTAACCAATTCTCTTGGGGGGGCTTTTTCAAAGCCCCAGAGACTTCCAACAAAGTTTTTGCGTGAGACTAGGCTCTTTCAAAAATGCCCACAAAGCTTTTGCAGCATCTGCTTATGTTGCAGCTCGTAAAATCTAAAGCCCCAGTGCTGCAAGCCTGTTCGAACAAGTTTTACATGGATGCCCAAAGCCAAGGGCATCGAGCTCGTCCACACCGGCATCATGCTGAAATTCAGCGCAGATGTCTCTATCACGGCATGCAGGAAATTGCTTGCTCGGGAGCTCAGAAAGCTGTGGTACAACCATGCCTGCCCGTCTGCAGCTTGGCTGTCGTAGATGGGATATGGTGAGTCATGGAAACTGTATGATGATCCAAAAATTGCTAAGGTGTAGCATGAACTCATGTCCAAGCTACGCGCCCAACAATCCTTTGACCTCCTTAATTAAGCTGTCTTGGATTCTCTCCCCAGCCTACGTCCAAAGTGGCGGCAGCCCAATTCAGGCCTACGACAGTGCGACAGGCAAGGCCGATGCTCGGAGGCACTTGAGTCACGCCAAAGCGAATGCTCCACGGATTACCTACTTGCCTTTGGAAAGAACTTGATGGCTTTCAGATTAGGGCCTCAAGTTATCATGTTTGTCTGAAAAGCCGGTTAAAGAGGCGCGGTTGCCATCTCGAATGATTCTCCTTTTTTTTTGAGGACCCAGATGATTTCGTGTCCTCCCTAGGGCTTTACTTCATTTGGGTTATGCCGAAACACAACCAACAGAAAATGGATCCCTGCAACTTCCTAAGACCATCTCGGATTCTCGCCTGGCTTGGTCTTGCAAGAAAGCTTGCTTTTACGGGGATTGCTCAGGTCCTCAAGCCTCTAAAGACAGCTGGTGCAAATAGAAGTCCGGCGCCAAAGTCAGAAAAGCGGTCCGAGGCTTCTGATGCTTGGAAGCACTGGGTTTGACCGGAAGGGGCTGCCTTAGGGATTACAGACGATTGCTTTCGATAGGAATTTTCTCCACAGCCAGTTTAAAGGGGCACAATTACAATCCCAGGATCTTGCCTTGCCTCGGGGTGCTCGTTTACCCTGCTATGCCAAGACAAATTGCTAGCATGTGCGTCATGGGCAGAATTCTCCACTCCAAGTGAATCTCTACTTTCCTGGTTCGACCTAGGTCATTTTGTGTCACCCCTAGGGCTTTGCCTTATATGGGCACCGCTGATCTATAGCCAAAAGACGAGTGATCCTTATGACTTACTGGGTACCTTTGACTTCTTCAGGCTGTCTTGGATCCTTCTCTCGGGCTTGGTTCTTCAAGTTGGATTGCTTTTGCCGGGCCTGCTGAGGCTGCCAAGCGCCCGAAGATAGCTGAAAAAAGAACTGAGCCAGCTGAGAAGTCCGAGGCTCCTGATGCTTGGAAGCACTGGGTTTGACCGGAAGGGGCTGCCCTAGGGATTACAGACGATTGCTTTCGATAGGAACTTTTTTTGCTTCAAGGTCAGCACATCAAGTTATTCAGTTTCTCCACAGCCAGTTTAAAGGGGCGCAATTACAATCCCAGGATCTTGCCTTGCCTCGGGGTGCTCGTTTACCCTGCTATGCCAAGACAAATTGCTAGCATGTGCGTCATGGGCAGAATTCTCCACTCCAAGTGAATCTCTACTTTCCTGGTT
>Ga0209713_10001001_pt1 | contig 16508 bp, 14 predicted proteins | sample ArcOceMetagenome_3_FD_187444 | JGI IMG/M metagenome (GOLD analysis project Ga0209713, IMG submission 187444) | Marine eukaryotic phytoplankton communities from Arctic Ocean - Arctic Ocean- Svalbard ARC20M Metagenome (SPAdes) (version 2) | ecosystem: Environmental > Aquatic > Marine > Oceanic... | reverse complement strand
AAGCACACCACACTCTCGCACTTGTGAAGACATATTCCTACACCTCGATCAGCATCTCAAGGAGAAGTAAGTTTCACGCCCTTCGTTACGCTGGTTTTACCCCTGTTGCAAACTTGAACTGATTGCACATCTACTCGCAAATTGTGTTGGTCACTCTCAGTCCCACTCGGCTCCCCGCCACTCCCGTTTCCGCTCCCCCCGCCACTCGCGATGGGCGGCAGCAGCGGCAAGGAGGCCAAGGACGGCGATGACGCGAAGCCCCGCGTCGTGGGCGACGCCCCCCAGCATGGCGGCGGCTGCCACTACCTCCTCATGGTGCTGCTCTTCCTGGCGCACGTCGTCCTCGTGCTCGGCCTCGCAATCTCGTGGTGGTCGGACATGGGCGAGGACCTCACCGATCGGCTCCAGGCCCTGTACGACTCCGAGACCAACACGTTCCATCTGATCGAGAAGGTCATCCTGTACTCGTCGATCTCCTCGATAGTCTTCGTCTTCCTCTACTACGTCCTGATGCGCTTCTGCGCGACCGCCTTCATCTTCACCACGCAGATCGCCCTCGTGGTCGTGCTCGGCACAATGGGCGCCGCGTGCTTCTACGAGTCGAGCGTGACCGACGTTGCGGCCGACGTGACGATCGCCGTCCTCATCGGCGCGCTCTGCTCCATCCTGGCGTGCATCGTCTTCCTGTGGATGTGCTGCAACTGGAAGCAGCTGCGTGCCACCGGGGCGATGATCTCGCACGTCAGCGGCGTCCTCACGTCGCAGCCGGGCCCGCTCGTCATCCAGTTCGTGCTCACCGCCCTGGCGGTCTTCTGGATCTTCATCTGCGCCTCGGCCACGCTCGAGGCGGTGCTCCTCGTGCCCGAGGCGGGCGAGGAGTTCGGCGACGAGGGCGAGGAGGACACCCTGAGCGACGGCGAGTACTACGGCGCCACCTACGGCATCATCCTCTACGGCTTCCTCGTGCTCTTCTGGGGCTCGCTCGTCATCACCAACATCTCGGTCGTCACGACGTGCGGCCTCGTGGGCACGTGGTACCACGACCCCGCCTACCTCGAGAAGGGCCCGCTCGGCTGCAAGCCGGCGGTGTGGGGCGCCTTCAAGCGCGCGTGCGTCAACTTCCTCGGCTCGATCGTGCTGGGGTCGCTGCTGCTCGCCGTCGTGCGCACCATCATCGTCGCCGTGCGCTACCTCGCCGAGAAGTACGGCAAGGAGTCGCTCGTCCTCAAGGTCGCGTGCTGCTGCGTGCTCTGCTGCCTCGGCTGCTGCGAGAAGTGCCTCGAGTGGCTCTCCGAGTACGCCTACGCGTACATGGCCGTCTACGGCACGCCCTTCATCACCTCGGGCGTGCGCGTCGTCGGCATGATGTCGTCGTCGGGCATGACCGCGATCGCGCAGACCTTCCTCACCGGCACCATCATCCGCTTCGGCGACCTGCTCGGGCTCGTTCTCGGCGCGGCCGTCGGCTGGCTAGTCGCGCTCAACGAGGTCGAGGACGTCAGCTCGAACGAGGAGCACGTCTGGATCGCGATGGCCACCGGCGCCGTCATCGGCGTCGTCATCAGCGACATCGGCCTCGCGCTCCTCAGCGCGGGCGTCAAGACGATCTTTGTCTGCTGCGCCGAGGACCCGCAGGTCCTCTGGAACCGCGACCCGGAGCTCGCGCGGCTGCTCAACCTCGCCGGCGGCCCCACGATCGAGGTGACCCTCGCGCGGCCGTGACCCGTGAGCGCCCGTGGGGTGAGCATGGGGTGAACGCATGTCGTCGACGGAGAGAGAGTTGCTTCAGAGTATTTGCCGCACATGCGAGTCGTGCGCAAGCCACAATCGAGGGCCGGGTGACGGGTGACGGGTGACGGGTGGGAGAGCCTGCGGTGACTTTTCACCGGCGAAGCTGCACAGTTGACTATTTGTCTAGCCATGTAAATTCTCTCGAGCCCACAGACCACGAACGCAGGCACCCCCTCCCCTCCGCGACTCACACGTGACTCAAAAGTACTGCCCCGACAGGATCGCGTTGATCCCGCCGAGCCACAGCCGCTTCTCGTCGACGGTCATCGCCATCAGGTAGAGCGTGCGCTGGCCGAGCACCACCTGGAAGCAGCGCGCCGCCTCCTCGTCGCTCAGCTTCTGCTCGCGCCGCAGCCGCGCCGCGCCGTCCTCGGTGTCGGGGTACGGCGACGCGTCGGCGCGCTCCACGACGCCGACGTGCTTCCCCCACGAGAGCGTGCCCGACGAGCCCATCACCTTGAAGAACTTCTTGTGGCGCGCCGCCGAGCTCTTGCCCATCAGGAACTTGACCATCCACGCGCCGCGGATGACGAAGGCCGCCGCCTGCAACCGGAAGTCGAGCGCCGCCATCTCGGCCTCGCTCAGTGCGTCGCGGATCGCGGCGTCCTGCATCTTCTGGCGCGCCGTCTGCGCGAGCTCCGCCAGCCTCCCCGCGACGGTCGTGCGCTCCTCGCCGTTGATCATCACGGTGTAGTACGGCTCCGACAGCTTGTCCGAGGGCTCGAGGCCGCCGCCGTCGTCGTCGTCGTGGATCTGCAGGATCGACGCCTGGTGCTGCAGCCCCTCCGTGTCGGTGTACTGCACCACCTGCCCGATCGCCAGCTCCATCCGCGGCGTGCCCGGCGAGTTGGGCTCGAGGAAGGACGGCATCGGGCAGAAGGCCGGCTTGCCGTCGGTGCCCTGCCCGATCGACTCGTACTCGATCGACGCGCGCGCGACGCGGCCGATGATCGTCCCCGACACCGACGAGTTGCGCTCGCCGCGCGTCTGTCTCATCGAGTCGGAGCTCTTGCGCACCGACACCGACCCCCTTGTGGACCCCCGGCTGGACGTGCCCTCGCCCTCGCCCTCGGCCACCTTGCCGTCGGCGTCTCCGCCCTCCTCGGCAGCGGGCGGCGGCTCGTCGGCGCTCTTGGCTGACGACTCGGCGGCGGGCGGCGGCGGCGGCGGCGGCACGGCGTTGGTACCCGGGGGCGGCGGAGGCGGCACGGCGTTTGTACCGGCGGGGGGCGGCGGCGCCTCGGGCGCCGTCGGCGCGGGCGCGGGCGCGGGCGCGGGCTCGGGCGCGGGCTCGGTCGGCGGCGGCGCGGGCGGCGCGCTGTCGGCCGCCTCGTCGGCAACCGCCGAGAGGGCGGAGGAGGCGGTCGAGAGGTCGCGCGGCTTCTCGGAGACGTCCGACTGCGTCCGAGCGGAGACGCTGCGCCGGTTGGGCGGCGCGGCGCTGCCGCTGTCTGCCGACGAGGTACGAACCATCGACGATCGCATCTGCATGAACTCCTTCGCTCCCGAGGAGGGCGCCTCGTCGTCGCCGCCGCCGGCGTCGCTCTCGGCCGTGTCGGCGCGCGGCCTCTGCAGCGACTCGGCGCGCGCGCGCGACACCGACTCGGCGCGCACGCGCGCGCCCTGCACGGTCTGCGCGATGATCGTCTCCTCGACGACCTCGAGCTCCTTTGCGGTGGGCGCGCTCAGCCCGCGCAGCGCCTGCAGCCACGCGGCGAGCTCCTCGGGCGCGCCCTCGGCGAGGAACGGCGGCAGCCGCAGCCGCACCCAGTTCGACGCGCCGCGCAGCACCACCTCGCTCACCAGCGTGCCGTTGGCGTCGCCGCCCTCGCCCTCGATCCGGTACGACGCCAGCGGCAGCACGGCCACCGGCACGTTGCGGCAGACGAGGATGAGCGCGCCGCCCACGAGCTGGCACGTGTGGCTCGACCAGCCGGCCTGCTTCGTCACCGCCTCGCCGCTCACCTCGAGCAACCCCTCCTTCTCGACGCCGTCGGTCGTGATCTCGTCGTCGCCCTCGTCCTCGTCGCTCTCGTCGTACTCCTTGATCGGCGACATCATCTTGTCGTCTCCCATCAGCATCGAGTTGCCGACGCTGACCGACAGCATCACCTCGTCAGTCCTCAGCTGCTCGCCACCGCCAGCAGGCGGCGGCTCCGACGCTTTACCGTCGGTCGCATCGGCCTTTGCCGGCGCCTCGGTCGGTGTCTCCTCGGCCGCGCGTGCTGCAACGGGCGCGTCCGGCTCGCCCACGAGATACTTGAGGCCCTCGACCCACTTGAAGAGCTCTGCGAACGGGCAGGAGTGCGTTGAATGCTGAGGGGCGTGGGGCCCTGTTAGCGGCGCGAGCGGGTGGCGCGAGGTGTGGGCTGCGTCGCACCCGCCTCCTTGTCGGTCTTGAGTGACACCTCAAACTTCTTGCCGTCTGCGGTGCCCACCAGCTTGAACTCCTTCTCGCCCACCTCACATATCTCCTGCACCTGACTCAGCAGCACGCGCCGATCGACCGAGCCGTCGGCGCCACCCTTGCGGAGCACAAACAAGCGCGACCCGGTCTGCTTGTCGAGCTCGACGCTGCACCATCGGCTGCTGCTCGAGAGCATCCCGCGGACGGACAGCATGCCGGACGGCCCGGCCTTCAGGTTCTTGCCAGAACCAAGCAGGTTCTTGCTCGAGCCGACCGACTGCTTGGAGGATTGTCTCTTCAGCATGGCCTAACAACCGGACCTGTGATTCACGGCGTTGCTTGCGCGCCCAAAACTCTGACAATTCACTTCGAGCAGCATCGGTGCGGGCACGGGCGCGGGCGCGGCACCGGTCCACTAGTCGTTGCGGCATGGACGACCTAGAGGCCCAGGAGGCCGCTCTCTTCGCCAAGACGGAGGCCGACGCCAAGCAGAAGAAGCGCTCGGCCGCCGCCTCGGCCTCCAGCAGCGGCGGCGGCGGCGGCGCCTCGCTCGCGCAGGTGCTGCAGTCGTCGGCCGACCCTCGCGCTCAGGCGCTGGCGTCGAGCTCCAACGCTCAGGACGTCGAGTTCCTCGTGTCGCTCCTCTCGTCGACGGACGCCGGCGTCCTGGAGGCGAGCACCGACGCGCTGTGGAAGCTGATCATCAACTCGCAGAATCGCGCCGCCGTCCACCGGCTGGGCGGCACGCGGAGCCTGCTGGCGCTGCTGGGCCACGCCGAGCCGCGGGTGCAGCGCGTCGCCGCGGGTGCGTGTGGCATCCTCGCGCTCGAGGCGGAGCTGCGCGACGCGCTCACGTCGGGCGGCGCCGCCGGCTCGCTCAGCCTGCTGCTCGGCAGCGCCAACGAGCGCGTCGCGGAGCAGGCGGCCCGCGCGTCGGCCAACCTGGCGGCGGCCGAGCCGGCGCGGCTGGCGCTCGTGCAGACGGGCACGGCGCAGCGCCTCGGGCAGCTGCTGACGCGCGCGCGCGTGCCGCCCTCGGTCGCCGAGGCGTGCTGCCGCGCCGTCGCCGCGCTCGTGGCCGGGTACGCGTCGGGCGCCGAGGGCGCCGCGGCCTTCTGCGCCGCGGGTGGCGTGCCGCCGCTGGTGCACTGCCTGCAGACGAGCGAGGCGGTGGCGTCGGGCGCGGCGGCCGACGCGCTGCCGCGCGCCGCCGCACGCGCCGCGCACGCCCTCGCGCTGCACGCGGGCGGCGCCTTTGCGCTGGTCGAGGCGGGCGCGATCCCGCCGCTCGTGCTGCTCCTCTCGGGCAACACGGCGCGCGACAGCCAGGACAAGGGCGGCGGCGGCGGCGGCGGCGGCGGCGGCGGCGGCGGCGGCGGCGGCGGCGGCTCGGCGGCGCAGCAGGCGGCGGCGGCGGCGGCGGCGACCGCGCTCGGCGCGCTCGGCGTCGTGCACGCGCACCGCAAGAAGATCGCCGAGGGGCGCGCGGTGGCGCTGCTGGCGCGCGCGCTCGCCGCCGACGACGTCGGGCTCGTCGAGGCGGCGATCAGCGCGCTGCGCGTGCTCGCGCTCGACCGCGGCGCCATCGGCCAGCTCGCGGAGAGCGCGGCGTCCGAGCCGTTGGTGCGGCTGCTCCAGAAGGGCGACGCGCAGCTGCGCGAGGCGGCGGCGGCGCTGCTCGGCACGATGGCGCTCCACCCAAAGGGGCGCGCGCGCGCGCTCGCGGCCGGCGCGGTGCCGGCGCTCGTCAAGCTGCTGCCGCTGCGGCACGAGCCGACGCAGGAGGCGGCGGCGCGCGCGCTCAAGAACCTCGCCTTCGACCCGGCCGCCGCCGCGCAGGTGACGCAGGCCGGCGGCATGCAGCCCCTCGTGCGGCTGCTGCAGAGCGGCAGCCCGACGCTCCACCAGGCGGCGACGGCCGCGCTCGAGGTGCTCACGCTCGACGCGCAGCGGCGCAGCAGCCTCCTCGCGTACGCGCCGCACCTCGCGTCGTGATAGTCGAGCCTCTTGAGAAAGAACAAATCGATGTTTTAATTCTATTTGTGACGCACGCTAAAGTAGGCGGTCCAACCTGTTCACTGTATTTGAGGCACGCGTCTATGTTTAGGCTGTTTAGGCGGTTAGCTATCGGATCGCCTCCGTGGTCACAGTTCGAACAGCCGGGGGGTCACACTTTTTCCCCCGCCCATTGACTCTCGTGATTCGTGTGGTTGCGGCCGGCACAGTGCTCGCAGAGTTGGAAGCGCACCCCGCCGCAACCGGCGACCGCTCGCAGTGTGTGGGATGGAAAAGACATACATAATCAAATTAATCACACAGATGTGGTCATAAATAGGGGGTGATATGGGGTGTGTGAAAACCCACTCTACGACTGAAAGCCCGGCGTGGCCTTAAAATGCCCCAAGCTTGGATAGCGCAGTTCTTCGTCTGGGAGGTGTGGGAGCGTCTGTTCGAGGTGCTGGGCCGTGTCAGGGACATCGGGTGGGGCTGCCGTGCCGGTGGGGCGCGCCGGGAGTGGCTCAGGCGCGCGTGGCTGGCCGCGGCGTGCCTGTACAGGCGCTGCAGTGGCACAGCAGCTCGCGTGGGAACTGTTAGAACTCAAAAAGTGCAAAACATGCAAAAAAGGCTCTAAACTCGCGCTACGGCGGGCGAGGGCGACGAGGGCGGCGCGCGCGCGACGCAGCCGTGGATGGCGGTCGACGCGGACCACGCGACCGACAAGTCGTGCACGGGCTGGCTCTTCTTCCTGGCGGGCGCCGCGGTGGCATGGGCCCCGGCTCTGAGGCGGTGCAAGTCGACTTGGACATTGACGGCGTCGCCGCAAGGGTGATTGAATCGGCATGTGACAGCTAGGATCTTCCGATTTCGAATGATTGGCTCAGGAGCGTCCGTGTATATCCTTGTACGGATGAACTGGTCGATGATCTCCAGTAGGTGTGGCGGATCGCAGCGCGATCGTGGCTCGTCCTCCGGGTTGAGCGGGCGCCGGAACCCCCACTCTGCCACCGCCAGGCAGTTGTCAACGACCTCGGTTGTCCAAGCCTCCTTTGGGAGATGGTCAATCGGAGACGGATGCCTCGGCGGCGCCATTGGGCCCGGTTCCGGTTCGAACTCCTCCTCGACCGACTCCTCAAAGACTGGCCCGGCTGTGGGCCAAATGCCAAGTGCCGTGAGCTGCGCCTTTGAAAACCCAAGCGTGTGGAGGAGCGGCAGCTGATCGGCAAACGCATCGTCTTCGATCGCCAAAAGGTCGGCCGCCATGTGATCGATCTGAGGGATCGAGCCGACTTTGAAACCGGTGGCGTGCTCTGCGAGCCAAGTGTTGGCGGCGGGCTCGTCGACGAGGTGTGCGATGAGCGCCCTCTGCTTTTGCACGACTTTGGCGAGCACAAAAATGTCCAGAGGTTTTGCGTCTTTTGCTCTGTCGGCGAGCACCTGTCGCGCCATGGTGTCTTCGACGCGGCTGGCGTTCTGTGCCTGCTCCGCTTTGAGGCGGCCGGTCAGCTCGGACGCGGCTCGTTTGTCGACTCCGCCCTAGGTCTGAGCGCGCACATAGTCCACCAACGAGTTCAACTCCTCTATGTCGAGCGTAAATATTGACACTGTGTACGAGTGGCTACCGTTGGCCTTGGTCTTGGTTCTTGGAAACTCAGTGGTGCAAGTACTATCTGCAAGCGCTTCGATCAGATCGAGAAGCAAGTGCAGACACGTCTCCGCCCCATCTCGCCTCGCTACTGCAAACCGCGAGATGACGCGCGCCAGAAAGGTCCATTCGAGGTAGTCCTCTTGACGAGGCAGCAGTGTCCTCTCCACATCGGGGACGGGCATTCTGAACGCAGCAGCCAGCTGTTTGACCGGCTCGCTGCTCACAAGAATGTCCCGGTACCGTTCAGGGGTCATACCTGCGGGTCTCACACGCTGCTGTGTCATGGCACTTTCAAACCGCTGAAGCGACATGGGCAGACGAGTGGCGGTTGCTTGACGATGCGCATTGTATTTGGCTCTGTACTTTGCCACTTCCTCTCTCCAAACAGCGTCCTGCATCAGTGAGCCTGTTCCATCAAGAAGCGACCTTCGAATTGCCTCGACTCGCGTGAGTGTGGCAAGTGCGCCGTCTGGATGCCCGGCGCGCCCATTCTCGCGATGGTCGCGGCGCTCACCGTCCCGCAAGCCTCGCGCTGGCCGGTCTTCTTCGTCGTCGCCTTCACGTTCGGGCTCATGGCCTTGGCGGTTCACAGGCCGGGGAGCAAGGGCGTCTACGTGTCCGGCGTCGAGATGCTGGCTGGCGCGCACTCGGACAAGTGGCACGCGGAGTTCTTGCCGCCCAACGTCCTGATGTGCGTCGTTTACGCGCTGCTCGGCATCGACTCGCTCAACCTGGTCGACCTCTCCTTCCTCAGCGCGGTGGGCGACTACGCGCGCGTGGTCCTCCCCGTCCTTCTCGCGCTCATGTGTGGTCCGCGATCTGCCACGGCGCGGGCCACCTTTACAACCCGGTGAGCACGATGACCGGCAACGTGCGCTCCACTGCTATGTTCGACGACGCCACCGAGCGCGCCGAGAACATGGTCGCTCTCAAGCAGGTTTCGGCGGGCAAGGTGCCGACCAACAAGGCGGCCATCAAGCGTGTCCTCTACCTCGCGATGATGGTGATGCGCAGCGAGGCGACCTACCTGTGCGCCGTCAACGTCATCGGCGCCGTCGTCGCGATCTTCGTGCCGTATGCTGCGGCGGGCTGCCCTCAGAACCCTCTGACCAGCAGTCGGAGGTAGCCTGCGACGTACTGTACGCGCGTCTGACCCCCCCTCCCCAAAACACGTGCCCCTTGAACAGGATCGAGGCGCGCGCCTTCATCTTCTTCACCATCGCGACCTACTTCATGCTGATGGTGCTGATCGTGCACCTACCCAACCAGCGGAAGCAGTTCCCCGACGGCCTCGAGATGTTCGACGGCCCGCACGTCGCCCAGTTGGCGGCCGGCTTCCTCTCGCTTGCCTCGCTGATGTTCCTGCTCTGGGGCGCGCTCGGCGTCGACTCGCTCGTCTACGTTGGCAAGGTGGGGGTTGAGGATGGGCTCGCCGGACGGCTCGCCAACGTCGCGCGCGTGCTCCTCCCCATCCTCCTCGCGCTCCTGTGGCTGACGATTACCAACGGCACCGGCCACGGCTACAACCCGGTGAGCACGATGACCGGCCACGTCCGCGCGACCAGCATGTTCGAGAACCGCGATCAGCGCGAGGAGAACCTCAAGTTCCTGACCGACGCGACGGGCGAAAAGCTGGGCGACGTGACGGCACCGACGCGGGGCGCCAGCCGCGCAGCCTGACTGACCTCGGGCGGCACAATCACTGAGCCTCGTCGTGCTCTGATAGATTGTGCGCACGGACCCACCGGCGACATGCGGCTACGCAGGCGGCCGGTACACGGGTGCCGCCAGCGGCGCAAATCCCTTGGTGTTACTGGTTTTGGTGGGCCTCTGGGGATTTGGGAGAAGTTGGTGGGAGAAGTTGGTGTGATGTCCGCGTGTTATTGAGGCTATTGAGGCGACGCGTTTGCCAGCGATTACGACATGACCCGTTTGGCGCCCATGCAGCCCGCCATTGTGCTGGTCCTCGTGACCCATAGACGGTAGCGCCGTCGGTGCACCCACAGTTGGTGTGTCCAAAATTTTGTGTGTCTGTCTGAGCGATTAAATTGCATGCGCGATCCAATTAGAAGTTTCACTTGTGTGTCGCCCGGTGCACGCCGCGTAGCCATGCTCGTGGTCTCCGCTGCGGCCTCCTCACCCGCTCCGGATCGCGCGATCATCATCTCGCGGCACGGCGTCCGTCGCCAGTTCCCCAGCTCCACTTTCAACTTCTCGCTCTACGCGCCTGGCAAGCACTTCGACACCTCCGACGAGGCATGGGGCGCGGGCGACGAAGGCATGGGCGTGCTCACGAGGCATGGCTACGAGGCGGTGCAGCGCATGGGCGCCTACCAGAGCGCACGGTACACGCCGCTGCTCAGCAGTTGCGCTGGCACCTTTGTCTACTGCGAGGAGAACATGCCTCGCGACGAGAAGACGGCCGAGGCCTTTTTCACGGGACTGGGCTGCGAGCCGCCGGAGCTGCATTCGGAGGGCGTCGAGTACCTCATCGACCAGGGCTCTCACGCGCGCGGCGAGCAGGGTCAGTGCGTGCTAGGCTCACAGGCGCAGGTGGAGGGTCGTGTCGGCGGCTCGGTTGACGAGTACCTGAGGCTCTACCGGCCGCTCATCCGCAAGATCGGCGAGGTGCTCGGCTGCTGCGACGCGTCTCTGTGTGGCCGAGCCGCCGGTGAGCCGTGCAGCCTCGACGAGCTCCCATCGGGCTGGGACGCGAAGCACTGGTACACCACCTTCGTCGGGCCGATGTACGCCGGCAAATACTTTGGCGAATGGATCGAGTTGACGATGCTCAATGGGATGGAGTTTGCGTGGGGCAAGCTGAGCATCGAGGAGGTGATGGAGCTGTCGGCGTTCGTCACGCAGTACCGAGCCTTCGAGTTCGACCTGCTGGCAGCACGCCCGTTCGGCTCGGCGCTGTTGACGCACATCGCGGCCACGCTGCAGGGGTGGGCCGTGGACGACGAGGCGGCGGCGTCCTCTATCGCGCACCATCCAGCGTCGACCACGCTCGTCTACTACGCGGCTCACGACACCAACCTGCTCTACTTGGCGGAGCTGCTCGGGCTGAAGTGGCTCGCCAAGGGATGGCAGCCGAATCACACGCCGCCGGGCGGCATGCTCGTCGTGGAGGCGTATGCACCGTGAGCCTCGCCTCGCCTGCGTCTGCCTCGCCTCGCCTGCGTCTGCCTCGCCTCGCCTGCGTCTGCCTCGCCTCGCCTGCGTCTGCCTCGCCTCGCCTCGCCTCGCCTGCGTCTCCCGCGCTCGCCCGCTGTCGCTGCGGCTCGTTCCAGCTCGTCCTCCCTCCGCCCGCAGGTCCAACCCGCTCAACCCTCTCGACGAGTGGCAGCTCGCAGTCTTCTACGACGTGCAGACCCCGCAGCAGATTCGCGATCTCACCACGCTCTCCGACGATGACGAGCACACGACGCCCAGCCGAGTGCCCGTGACGATTCCCGGCTGCTCTGCTGACGCGTCCTCCGGCCCACTGCTCTGTCCGCTCTCGACGTTCCTGGAGTTGGTGGGCCGCACCGTGCGCGCCGAGTGCATCACCCCTCGGCCGCTGCGCTCATTTGCAGAGAGCCTCCTCTATTCTGCCGCCGGCGGCGACGGTGGTGGCAGCGGCGGCGGCGACGGTTCGCTTACGGCGCTCGCCCTTGTCGCGGTGGCTGTGGGCTCGCTTCTTGCAGGCATGGTTCTCGATCGACTGCTGCACCGCCGCACCGCCTTGCGCGTCCAAAGTGGCCCCGCATCGGATGCGCCCGAGCACGTAACCACCGAGATGCTGGTGGCCGCGGCGGCGGCACGCTGGGCCGCCGAGGACAAGGATGAGACGCCCGAGGTCATCAGCACCACCGCGCAGGCGCTATGACGGCTGACGCGTTCCACCTTCTTGCCGTCTTGTTGCATCGTCGCGTGAATCGCGCAGTGGCAGGTAGGAAGGTGCTGACCAAGGAGGAGGCTGGCCATCTGGAGGAGATCCAAGCGGTGAGTGCCACTTGCCGGCCCCGCTCTTGCCTTTGCTTCGCGAACGACCCACCGACGCGTATGTGGGTTCCTCCCTTGCTCCTCCCCTCTGATTGCAGATCTCACCGTCTTGAGTGCACCCGACCACACGGCAGCTGTCTTCGACCGGGCCTCGCTGACACAAGGAACGCACATGCTCTTTGTCGGGCTCTGCGACACGGCTGCTGGTAGGGGCAAAAAGCTCCGACCTATTATATTATTCGTTGATCAATAAGCATGTGATATATTCGTATGAACACTGCAAGCACTGATACTTTACCAGTACGTAATACCTAATACACCGTGTAGCGTACGCGTATCATGGCATGCGCCAGTCCGCCGGAAGCCATGGGAAGCCATCCACTGCGTCGCAGCCGGCTGCAGCCTCATGGGGCTTGCGCGTCGTCTCGTCGCCGCAGCCGAGCAGAGCCTGGGCTGCTGCGCCCGAGCGCGTACGGTCGCGATTGACCGTATTGGAGAGCGACAGCTTCTCGCGTCTGGTGCCACGGATGGTGAAGTATGGCGCGTCGCCATCGTCGGTGGGCCAGCTCAGGCGTAGCCGCGGCAAGCCGACGGCAGCAAGGGCAGCGGAGACAAGGAGGTCATCATTCTGGCGGATTAGCAGCGCGGCGTATGCAGAGCATCGCCGTGCCGTGGCGTTGGGCAAAAGGAGGGGCAGCACGCGCTGTGCTAGCGGCAGCCGCAGCAACAATGCCCCGACCTGGTTGAGCACGTGCACTGGGTGAGCATCCACGTTGGCAGTGCGCGCATTCGCAGCTTTGACGTGATTGTTGTTGTTGGCGCTGCGTCGGTAGCAGCAGCTGCCGATGGGCAAATGGTACGGTCCGTGCCAACGCTTGCCGTCACACAGCCCTCCTGGCCCCGGCATCTGCATGCTACTGACTCCGTCAGGGCCAGCGTTTGGCCTGCTGTTTGAAACGCTGGCAGCTTCAGTCCTCATCGCAGAGTGCAGATTGAAACCACGGAAGCCAACGGCAGCATTGGGGTGCTCGAGGGCACCAGTGACGAGCCGGCATAGCATGTTGCCAGAGTAGATGTCGTGATCGTCGATGGTAACGATTGCCATCTCCTCCAAGGCCCGCGCCACTGCCGCCGCTGACGGCCCCGTCGACTCGGTCCGCATACTGGCATTGGCACGCAGCACAAATCGCCTTGCGTGCTCATGCGCGTTCAGCAGCGTCGGCATTAACTTGGTCAGCGGACCGAGGTCGCGTTGCACCCACCGGACCGTCAACTGCCCACGCGCCTGCAGCTCAGCAAGCGCCGGCGCGGTGGCGTGTAGCACTTGCGGTGAGAGCGTTGGCGTGCGTGCCAGATTGAGCACCACCTCGCTCGGCGGGAGGGTTTGTTGCCACAGGGCCTCCACCTGAGCTGCCAGGAGGTGGATGCGGCTGGGCAGCGAAGTCAGGGTCACTACAAGCGGTCCATGCGCTGCCGCCCAGCGGACTGAGCACGAGCCCGGGGTTGCGATGACTGTCCGTGCGGCCAATGGTGCGACCCGTCGCTGGCACCCGAGATCGAGCGACGGCTTGCAAAGGTTGTTCTTGACGCGTCTGTTGTGCTGCGCCTGCGCCAGCAGCGTGCGAGCCTGCCGCTTCGGTGGCGCGTGCGCCATCAGCCCGAGAGCCTGTCTTCTTGGGTAGGCGGGAGCCTGCCTTCTTGAGTAGGCGGGAGCCTGCCTTCTTGGGTAGGCGGGAGCCTGCCTGACTGGAGGAGGGGCGGAAGACGTGCTGCCTTGAAACGGTGGCCGGCCGTTGCACACGTCCGATTCATAGCTCGCGCCCAGACCCGCGTTGGCCGCGTTCATCTTTGCGAGGATTCTGTGTCGTGGCGCGCGTGCCTTGTCGAGTTGGTTGACGACGTTGAATGGAACCGACCTCCAGAATGCGCGGAACCGCAGGAAGTCAGAAAGGCTGCGATTGGCGGCGAGGGGAAAGGCGCGCGAGAAGATGCGCCAGTGCCGCTTGTTGACATGATGCATCCAGTCGCACGGCTTCCAGGGATCCACGCCCATATCATGGACGTTCACGCGTTGCGAGGCGTTCCAGAAGCAGAGGCCACCCCACGAGCGTTTGCTCTCGTTCCAGTGCATCTGATTCATCCGTTTCGCGAAGCACGCGTTGAGCTCCGACCACATTGGCTTGCCGCGCACGGGGGGGCGTGTCTCGTCACAACTGCGTGAGGATGGATGCGCCACGCAGATGGGGCTCTGACTCTTTGGGAGGCACGGCGAAGACACCTCTGCTTCTGATCGTCGCGACGGCGACGAGAAGGATGCTCTGGGTTGCACGGACGCCGCCTCTTGCAACCAGCGCTGGCGGTGCTCCACGAGAACTGCCTGAAAGTAGGTCTGGTCATATCCGCCGTTCGGGTGCATGCTGGCTGTCCATCTTGCCACCAGATCAACTGCAACCCGGTCATGCGGCCGTATGAGCAGGAGACCAGAGTTGACGGTCTTGCTGGTTGCTTGGGCGGACAACGCGCACGACTCATCCGCAGCCATCGGCATCAACTCGACAGGCACAAACCGTTCAAAGAAGACATCGAGATCGACGTACAGGAGCAGCTCGGATGTGGACATGCTCATATGCTGCCCAATGCAGAGTGGTTTGTAGAACTTTGCAAAGGTGTCTGCATGCAGCTGCAGCAGCCGATAGTTGTGCCTAGCAGCGTACAACGGCACCGTCGCCACATACAGTGCGTACGACCTGTAGCTAACCTTGTCGCCGAGCTGCAGCAGTTGCACTCGTGCATCACGTGGCCCGACGTCGAGTCGAGTCGATGTAGGGCACGTCGTCGGCCTTGGCCCTGGAGTCCCAGCTTCCGACACTGATTTCGAAGTGACTTTGCTGGTCCGTCGCCCACCAATGCCACCCATCCAGCTTCGCCAGTCCCGTTGCGCCGGCTGGCGAGGCTCGTAAGCTCTGATCGCGCCGAGTCGGCTGTGGCCAAAGGCACCAACGCCGACGCCGCTGCCCTTGGACTGGAATCCCGACATTGCGCGCGAGGAGATGTTTCGGGCCGAACGCGAAGAACTTCTGCATGTTTGTATGCAAGAAATCTGAAAAATAGTCCACACCCTGAAAGCATTTTTCAATCACGATTTTGGTAATTATCCACACGCACTCATTAGGCTATCCTCTACGGCACATGTTCCATCCGGTGTTACTTACTTACTTACTTACTTACTTACTTCACTCGCGGAACCCCATGGTAGACACAGCACACTCTTCACTCGACAAAAATACAGCGCCGAACCCATGTTGCAGTTCTCGATCAACTCGATCGACGGTCGAGGAGGCTCGACGTGCTGCATGAGGGACTGACCGTCGGCAGGTTGGTACAGGGTGTAGGCACGTGCTCAGGTGCCGTCCTAGATGCCCCACTTGTCTATGGCGGCCTTCTCGCGCTCCGAGAGCTCGAGAATCTCGCCCTTGCGGTCTGCGTCGAGGCCCGCCCAGAAGACAGCGCACGCGTCGAGCATCGCGTTGGCCGCCTCCTCGAACTTGGCCTCGTCGGTGATGCGGCCGGCCGCGTAGGCCTCCTCCAGCTCGTCCATCGTGTGCGCGGCGTGCTGCGCCTCGAGCGCCTGGTGGAACTTCCAGAACCCGAGCGGCGACTTGTGTGAGACGGTGCCGTCGGGCAGCGTCACGCCCGGGCCGTCGCGCTTGTTGAGCTTGGAGAAGCCGTCGACGAGGTCGTCCCAGAACCCGGCGTTCGCCCAGTGCTCGATCGCAAACGAGGCGCCGAGCGAGACCGAGAGGTCGTCCGAGCCGTAGATGTCGTACAACTGATCGCAGAAGTGCAGCGTGGCCGGCGTGCCGTGGCGCCGCTTGCCCATGTCCTCGAAGCCGAGCCCCATGCTCTTGCCGACGTCGCAGAGCCACTCGAAGTGGGCCGCGCGGTTCGAGTAGACGCCGCCCTCGACGGTGCCCGAGGTCGAGACGATCGACGGGTCGAAGCTGCCCGTGACGTCCTTGGACTTCTTGTTGGCGGGCTTGAAGACGACGCCGATCTCGTTCGCGAGGATCTCCTTGCCCTCGCGCATCTCATCGAGCGTTGGTGCGTTGATCACCTTGTTGAGCTGTGCGAGCAGGAAGAGGTTGGAGAAGACGCTGAACTGCTTCACGAGCTCCTGCGACGCGGTGGGAGCGACGTGTGGCTCAGCAGCGGTCGCTGGCGGTCATCCATGGGCACGGCGCGGCGGGTCACGGGCAGCCATGCACGGGCACGGCCCGGCGGGTCACGGGTGGTGATGCACGGCGCGGCGGCGGTGGGCACACACCTGGGCCTGCTCGATGTCGGCATCGCCGCTCGCAAACCACTCGGTGTAGTCGTTGCTCTGGACGATCGGGTGATCGGACACGATAGTAAGCGCCTTCGACGCGAAGGGCGAGAGCTTCTTGTTCGTCGTGGTGACGGACATCGCGGGAGCGAACGCAGGCAGGATAGTCAGCATCTTGGAGTGGACGATTTCAGTGACGGCTCCTCCGATGACGGGATGGCTTCAAGTTCCGGGTTTTGGCGCCGGCCGCGCCGTTTGCGGACGCGTGCTTGCTTGCACTTGTATTATACTCAGCAGACGCAACCTAGGCAAAATATTGAGTCACAGAATCGCAATGATCCAGGGTTTCGACG
>Ga0209713_10001000_pt1 | contig 16510 bp, 7 predicted proteins | sample ArcOceMetagenome_3_FD_187444 | JGI IMG/M metagenome (GOLD analysis project Ga0209713, IMG submission 187444) | Marine eukaryotic phytoplankton communities from Arctic Ocean - Arctic Ocean- Svalbard ARC20M Metagenome (SPAdes) (version 2) | ecosystem: Environmental > Aquatic > Marine > Oceanic... | reverse complement strand
CGCCTTTGCGACGGCCACGCCCTCGTGCAGCCGTCGCAGCCAGACGTCGTTCTCGTCGTCCGACTCGGCGAGCACGTCCGAGTACAGCATCGCGACCTCCAGCTCGGTCGCGCTCGACTCCTGCGACATCGGACCTTATGCGGTCAGGCCTTATTTTCTGAGGCCTGCCTTTTCCAGGCCTCAATCCCTTTTTGCACACTCAACGCCGCTCCACGTGCTTCTCCCCCTCACTCTATTATAACCTTTTTTTGTCGCGATGGCGCAGGAGCCGAACGGTAGCGCTCCTGGAGCACAGCACGCGTTCAGATGCGCCCGCACTGATGTTCGATTCAGACACTCCTGCGAGGGCCAATGCGACAAGGCCGGTTTTGTGCTGAATGCCACGAGGCGCGCCACGCAACTTTACGCTGGGTGCATGCAGATCGATTGCATGCACGCTCGCCGCTGCCAGATGTCAGACCGAGGCAAAGAAGCTCTCGCACGGCTGCTAGGCATCGACGCCGAGCGCTTCGCTGCCGAGTACCTGTTCAAAAAACCTCACCTGAAGCAGCTCTCCGATGCTGAGCGTGCGGCGGCGCTCGCCGACCCGGCGGCGCCGATCCATCTGCTCGACCTCGCAGAGGTGAAGAGGCTCCTGCGCAGGCGTGAGCCACGTCCGACGCGCTGGCTCCACGATGTGGATGCCACACGCTACATCGCCGGACGTAGACAGGCACTGGCCGAGGGCAACGGCGAGGTGGACGCAGCGGCGGCGTGGAAGGCCTTCGAGCGCGACGGCTACAGCCTGCGCATGGTTCACCCGCAGCAGTGGCACGCGCCAGCGTACGAGCTGTGTGCCTGCCTGCAGGAATTCTTTGGCTTTGCATGCGGCTGCTCCTCATATCTGACGCCGCCGCGCACGCAAGGCTTCCCACCGCATTATGATGATGTGGAGATCATTGTGCTGCAGCTCGAGGGCACCAAGCGCTGGCGGCTGTACGAGCGACCCGACGCGGCCACCGCGCCGAGCCCGCGCGTGACGACCGAGTTCAAGCAGGAGCAGCTGGGGCCGCCGACCGCCGAGATTGTGCTCGCACCGGGCGACGTGCTCTACTTCCCGCGCGGCACGGTGCACCAGGCGATGGCGCAGGACGAGGCGCACTCGCTCCACCTCACCTTCTCGACGTACCAGCGGCACACGTGGCGCGACCTGCTCGAGGCGGCGCCGCTCTCGGCGGAGGGACGCGCGGCGCTCGCCTCCCTCGCCCAGCAGCAGGACGCGTGGGTGCACACCGACCTTCCGACGACGCTGCTCGACACGCACACCGTCGGGCGGCCAGACGCGGCCTGGCGGCGGTGGGGGTCGCTGCTGATCCAGCCGCGCGTGCCGATGCAGCTGACGCGCGAGCTGTGGCGGTGCAATCGGCTCGGCCAGGCCGTCGACGCCCTCGCCCGCGCCTACCTGGTCGACTCGCTCCCACCGCCGCCCGATGCCAACGGCAAGGGCGGCGCCGACGTCCCGACGTTGCGCGAGACGACGCGGCTGCGGCTGTGCGCGCCACGCTGTGCGCGCCTGGTCGATGAGGAGGCGACGGGCGGGCGGCTCGAGGCGTGGGACGAGTGGGGCGAGGAGGACGGCGAGCAGGAGGAGGGCAGGCGCGAGGACGGCGGCGCGGGCGACGACGACGACGACGACGACGACGACGACGACGACGACGACGACGACGACGACGACGACGACGCACAGCCACGAAGCAAGGAGCCTCGGCTCGTGCTCCTCACCAACGTTGCCAACGGGAGGGCGTTCGCGTCGCCGTCGTCGCCGGCCTTCGAGGTGCTGCCGAGCCTCGCGAGCTCAGTGCTGCAGCTGCTCGAGGCCGAGCCGCGCCGCGGCGTCGCTGTGGGCGAGCTGGCGGCGCACGCGAGGCCGCAGCTGCGCGATGACCTGCTCGACCTGCTCGAGGCGCTGCTCGAGCATGGCGTCGTGGTGCCCGCGACTGCCGCCCGCACCGACGACACCACGCACAAGACCAAGCACGCAAAGCGGCAGCGCGTCGGCACAGCTCATCGCTGATGTCTCTACGTCATACTGTTTGAGGATATACGCTATTAGACATCACCACCGCCTCATTCGCACGCGCCCTCGCCCTCGCCGAGCGGCCACGTCCGGTTGGCGCGGTACTCCTCGGGCAGGCTCCACGCAAAGGGGCGCAGGCAGCCGGTGAAGCGCGTGTTCTCGGCGTAGCTCTCGAACTGCTCGATGAAGAAGCCCTCGACCGAGCTCAGGTCGGTCTGCATCCCCGTCGGCGCCGCGCCGTCGCCGCGGAAGTGGTCGCGGTGCGCCCAGAACGTGAAGGTCTCTCCGGGGCGGCGTGCGCTCGGGTAGCGCCGCGCCTCGTACTGGGACGGCTCGGCCTCGATCACCTTGTAGTGGAGGTAGGCGGGCCCGCGCACCTGCTGCGCCTCCGCCGTGCGGTGCCAGTCGTCGAGCCAGGCGGCACCGAGCCGCCGCCACGGGGCGCGCAGCCCGGCGGCGGGCAGCGTCACAAAGTGTTGGCTCGCGTACTCGACGCCCGGCATGTCGTGGAAGAGGCGCCCCTCGAGAAACGGGTGGCCGAAGCCCTCAAACGAGTGGTGGAAGTGGCGGAAGCGCTGCTGCACGAGCGGCGCGCGCCCGGCCTCGTGCGCCGCGCGCTCGCTCGGGTGCGGCAGCACGTGCAGCGCCCACCAGAAGACGTGGTCGGCGCCGTCGGCCTGCGCAGCGGCCGCCACGCGGCGCGGGTCGTGGTAGAAGAACTCGTCGGGATGGCAGAGCATCACCCACACGCCGCTGCCAAAGAGCGATCGGATCCGCGTGTGCACCACGCGGCGCAGCGTCTGGTCGTTCTTCTTGGCGTCGCGCGCGAAGGCGGGCTGCGCGTCCTCGTGCATGTAGTGCAGCCGCAGCGGCGGCGCCGAGCGAGCGACGTGCTCGCGCACAATGTCGCGGCTCGCGTTGCTTCGGCTGCCGTCGAGCAGCACCAGCCCGTCCAAGAGCGCGCCGTTGGCCTCGAGCCACTCGCGCAGCACGTTCTCGTCGTCCTTTGTGATCATCAGCCCGACGACCGGCACACGGCCGGCGCTGCTCGAGGCGCCACCGGAGGCGTCGGTGGCGCAGGACTGCTCCTCGTCGCCACTACTTCCAGTGGCAGCCGCCGACGCCGCTGGAGCGTCAAAGATGCTACGAGGGCCAGGCAGCCGGCCGAGGACCAAGCCTATGCCCGCCTCGAGGCTCTCTCGCGTCTCCGCTGACAGCTCGCTCGACGCCATCACGGAATGGAGCTCGTCGAGCAGGCCGTGCACGCGCGGCCAGTCGCCGAGGTTCGTCGCGGCCGCCGCCTGCGGCCAGAGCGAGGCGGCGTGCTGCTCGATGGCCGACATGCGAGTGCAGCACAAGACGCTGAGTTTTTTGCCGTCATCGAAAGTATGCGAGAGGGGTTGAACCACCTCGGCGAGTTCGTTGGGGTCTCCTGACTGGCAGCTTAGGCAAAGCAATGATCTAAAGTATCTAAAGTACCAGGTCAGAGTGTAGAGGGGCAGTGCGTTTGGCTACGATGCTGCCTTGGCTTGGTTTAACTAAGGCCTGAAGGCCTGTTGTTATCTGTTGTTGTTGTTGTTGTTGTTGTTGTGGAAGGCCTGTTAGATGTAGGTGGTGCTGTTTTCAAAACAATCAGTCGTTCGTTGCCTAAATAAATCGACCGCGCTCCCCTCTCTCGACGGCTGCTGATGCAACAGCACGGCCTCCTCCCGGCGCTATCTTCCCCCACGAGGCCGCACCTCGTGCTGTGGGTCGTCGACGACCAGGGCTGGGCCAACATCGGCTACAACAACCCGGGAAATGTGCACACGCCGGTGGCCGACGCGCTCGCGGCGGACGGCGTCGTGCTCGAGCGGCAGTACGCGTTCCCATGGTGTGCGCCGAGCCGTGCGTCGTTGATGACGGGCCGGCTGCCCTACCACTGCGTCCAGACGACCTACTTCGTTGAGCGTGGGTATACCTTCCTGCCGGCAAAGCTCAAGGAGCTGGGCTATGCGGCGCACGCGATAGGCAAGTGGCACCTCGGCAACCTGGCGCCGTGGCAGACGCCGGTGGGGCGCGGCTTCGACACGAGCTTTGGCTACCTCTCGGGGACCGAGGACCACTGGACGCAGTGGCAGGGCACCGGCCATGACTTCGGGTGTGAGGGCGTCGACCTCTATGCTTCGACCCAGCCCGCGTACGGACGCAACAACACCGGCTTTGGCTCGCTCACGCACGGCGCCGAGGCGGTGGCGGTAATCGCCGCACACGACGTGTCGGTGCCGCTCTTCCTGTTCATGGCGCTGCAGGTGATGCACACCCCGGCGCAGGTGCCACCCGAGTTCTCGGCCATCTACCATCGCACGGGCAACTACACCAAGGCGTACGCAGTCACCAACGGCATGGCGACGCTCGCGGACGAGGCCCTCGGCAACGTCACCGCCGCGCTCAAGGCCCGGGGCATGTGGGAGACCACCCTGCTGGTGCACACCTCGGACAACGGCGGGCCCACCGGCCGTCGCGCCTCTCGCGGCTCGGCCAACAACTTCCCGCTTCGTGGCGGCAAGTTCAATCTCTTCGAGGGCGGCGTGCGCGTGCCTGGCTTTGTCGCGGGCGGCGCGTTGCCGAGCTCGGCGCGCGGCAGACGGCTCGAGGGCCACGTCCACCTCTGCGACTGGTATGCGACCTTTGCGGGGCTCGCGGGCGGCGACGGCACCGACCTGCGGGTGGGGCTGCCGCCGCCCGACTCGCTAGACATGTGGGATTACCTGACGGGCGCCGCGTCGCACTCTCCGCGCAAGTGGACGGTGCTCAGCTCGCAGCCGGGCGAGCAGGTCGTCTACTCGGGCGACGAGTGCCGCCCCGCCGCGCTCTGCGGCCGCGACGCGGTGTGGAATGCGGCGCTGCTCGATGGCGGCGCGTACAAGCTCGTGCTTGGCTGGCAGAGCTCCGGCATCTGGCAGGGACCCACCTACCCCAACGCCTCGACGGACTACGACGCCGAGCGCGACCAGCCGGTGGTGTGCGCCGAGCCTGGGTGCCTGTTCGATGTGCGCTCCGACCCGGGAGAGCACCACGACCTCGCAGCACTCATGCCAGCAAAAGCCGCCGAGATGCGCCAGGTCCTCGCTGACCTCAACCGCACGTACCATCGCGAGCCGCGGGTCGGCGACCCGGGCTTTGAGCGAGACGAGAGGGCGTGCAAGGCGTACGTGGCCAGCCATGGTGGGTTCCTTGGGCCCTACTTGAACGATTGATTAGATGTCTAGACTCCTACCTAGACTCCCACCGTGGGCGGCCAGCAAAAATAAAGTAAGATCAAATACATGTAGTAGCATCAATACTATCAAGTACCCGCTAGGATCAAATATATCACGAGCCCCCTTTGGCCAGCTTGCGCTTCTTCCGGTTCTCGTCCTTCCGCCTGCGCTTCTCGCGCTTGCGCTCCAGCGCCTCCTCCTCTGGGCTGAGCGGCGTGGACCGCGGCGCGGGCGGCAGCGGCGCTGCTGCCTTCGCAGCGGCAGGCTTCTCCTGCTGCCCCGTCTCCTTCTTTCGCTTCTTCTGCGGCGGCTGAGATGCCGCGACTGCCGCCTCCTGCTCGCGCCTCGCCAGCTTGGCCTTCGCCTTCGGTGCGTTCTTCGTCGGCGCCTGAGGCGTGACGCCGCTAACACCGCCGCTCGCCGCGCCGTTGCCACCGCCACCGCCGCCACCGCCACCGCCACCGCCACCGCCGCCGCCGCCGCCGCCGCCGCCGCCGCCACCGCCGCCACCGTCGCCGCCACGCTCGAAGCGCGCCACAAAGAAGCCATGCGTGGCGTCGTCGACGCTCGCGCGCACGCACATCGCGCCGGACGCCGCCTCGGCGAGGCCGCGCGTCGGCCACGACGGCAGCGCGCGCACGAGCCGCCAGCCGTGCGCCGCCTTCTCCTTGAGCACCGCCTCGACGACATCCTCGTTCTCCTCGCGGTGGATCGAGCACGTCGAGTAGACGACGCAGCGCATGTCCGGCATCGACATCGCCTTGGTCACGATGGCGAACTGGAGCGCCGCGAGGGCGCGCAGCCGCTCCGCGTACTGCTGCTCCGTCTCGCCGCCGTGGTGGTGGCCGCCGGCGCCGCCCGAGCCCGAGCACGACGGGTCGCACAGCGCGTGCGTGAAGCCCGCGTGCTGCGCCGGCTCGGCCGCCAGAAAGTCGGCGAGGCAGCAGCGGACGTGCGTGGCGCCCGCGCGCCCCACCTGCCTCCGCAGCGTCGCGAAGCGCTGCGCGTTGCGCTCAAAGGCGCAGACCTCGCCCGACGCCGTCACCAGGCACGCGAGCTGCGTCGTCTTGTTGCCCGGCGCGGCGCACGCGTCGATGACCTTGGCGCCCGGCGGCGGCGAGAGCGCCCACGCCGGCAGGCAGGACGCGCGGTCTTGCAGCACGACCTCGCCGCGCTCGACGAGCGGGTGGCCGTGCAGGTTGGTGCCCGGCGGCAGGACCAGCAGCGACGGCAGCAGCGGGTCGGGAAGCACGGCGCCGTCTCGCCACATTGTCTTTGCCGTCTCGGCGGCCGCGCTCAGCCCGTCGACGCGCTCGAGGTGTGACAGCACCGCCTCGACGCTGGTCTTGAGCGTGTTGACTCGCACGTACCGCGGCAGCCGCTGCTTCTCCGACGGCTTGGCGACGGTCCCACCCACATCAGACAGCACCTTTTCCACCAGCGTGCTCAGTGTCGCCTTCTGCTCGCCGACCGCCTGGACGACTGCTGACTTGGCTCCACCCTTGATGCGGCCGCCGTTGATGACGAGCTCGTATGTGAGCACCATGATCATCCACCGATCGGCCGCGAAGCTGCCGAGGAGCGTCGCCTCGGCCTCGAGCGCCGCCTCCAGCGTCTCCTTGTGCCGCATTGTCTCGCTCACCAGCGCGAGCACGGTCGGTCGGAGGCTGTCGGGCATCGCGTGCTGGTAGAGCGTCGTGCGCACGCCGCCGCTGCCCTGGTCGACCTTGGCCAGCACCGAGGCCGCATGGGCGTACACGGCGACGGGAGCGCGCTTGTCCTTCATGCTGGTGGCCACGCAGCCGTCCGCATAATGCATGCAGATTACAATTGTTTGCACCCGTACTGTTGCCTGTTCATCGCGTCTACTGCGCGACCGACGCGAACGCCCATGTCGTCGGCAGCTTCTGAGGACGCCCTTCGCAGCGCGGCCTACGCCGCGGGCCAGGCCTTGTCGACGGCGGCCATACGAGCGGCGTTAGCTGCTGCCGAGGGCGACCTCGACCGAGCGCTGCAGCAGTGCGGCCTGCCGCCACGCGAGCCGACTCCTCAAACTGCGCTCCTGTCGCCAGTGAGTTCCAGCTCATCGGACACTGTGGCTGACACATCGCCAGAACATTCGACGCAGTCGGCACCCGTGGCCAAAACAACAGCTCGTCCGAGCCAAGGTCGTGCCCGAGGGTGGCCTTGGGACTTACGCCAGAACACCGTCGGCGCCGTGCTCCTCGCCGTCGTGTGCTGCATAGGATCGCTCGCCATGTACCAGTACCTGCGCGTGCTCGCTGCTGCGCTGACTCTGCCGGACACATCCGACTGGCTGCTTGGAGCCTGCGATGTGGTGGCCCAGCCAGTCCTCCGGCACCATCCGTTTCTCCGACACGGCAGCCAGCTGACGGCGTACCGCCTCAGCGTGCCCGTGCAATTGCACTTGGACGAAGGCACCTTCGTGGCCACGGTCGCGCATCGGTACACGTCGGACGAGTTCTTCGACGCCAACAACCCCGACGAGATGGGCGCGCTCGTCGACTTGTTGGAGGGATACCGCACCACGCGGCGACCCATGGACTGCTACCACGACTCCTCAACGGCACCTGCTGCGAATGACTCGCTGTGCGTCTCGCTGACGCTCGATGCGCCGCCCGACATCAACTGGTCCGCCGCACAGACGCGCCTGGACGTCATGCTGATCATGGCGATTCCAATGTATGTCTTTACGCTAGCAACGTGGGTGTACTGCATGTGGGTTGTATTGTTGTAGCTCTCGGGTTGACTTGTGTCGGTCTTCAACGAAGAAGCAGCAAGCCAAACGCGCGTTCACGGGTGCAAGGCAGCGCAGCCGCCGCGCGCAAACATGACCCACAAGGCAACCCAGCCGATTCCTGGTGTCGCGGCGGGTCCCGCGTCTACTCGTTTGCTCACTGATCGATGGCAGCGAACGCGGCGCCCGAGGCTCCCATCTTCTGGCCGCACGAGCCGACGGCGGCTGAGCAGCGCGCGGCTCGTGGGCCTGCGCCCCCGCTGATGAGCCGCTTCCTGAGCAAGGGAAAGCGCCGCTCGGCCAAGGAGCCGGCGGATGTGTTCGAGGCAATCGGCTCGCCCAAGCCGCGCAACCCGCCGTACGTGCAGCCGTTCCTCGACCCGCCGCATCTACCGGGCGGTCCGTCCTGGCCCGGCCTCGCACAGGAGGGTCAGCTGTACTATTCCGTGTGGGCGCCCTACGCCAACACCGAGGCCGAGGGGCAGGAGCAACCGGTGACGGGGCGACACCTGGCGGACTCGATGCAGCTGATCGCCACGTACCATCGCAAGCATGGCCGGTATGCCGAGGCCGAGGGGTCCTTCCGGCAGGTCCTCGAGCTCAAGCGCAGGATGTGCGAAAACAGGCCCGAGCCGCCGGTGCATTCCGAGCTGGCAGACACGCTCAACGACCTGGGGCTGACGCTGCTCAAGCAGGGCGGCAGGAAGCTCAAGGAGGCGGAGACCGTCTTCCAGGAGGCTATCAAAATCCGCGTGGACGACAGCAAGCGCACCGCCTTCCAGGAGGTCTATGGCGGGCCGCGCAGACCCTACGACCCCGACACGGCCGTCGCATTCAACAACCTGGCGCTCGTGCACCTGAGGCAGCGTCGCTTCGCCGAGGCGGAGTCGGGCTTCAAGACGGCGCTCGAGCTGCAGCAGTCCGATGGCACCATCTACCTCGGCGCGCCGCTCGAGCTCTCCAACATCACGCGCAACCTCGCGACGACGCACCGGATGATGGGCAAGGAGCAGCTCGCGCAGGAGGGCTTCCAGCTGGCCGACTTGTGCTTGGAGGCTTACCACCGAGGGCTGCGGGGAGAGCAGCCCATGCATGTTGCGAGCGACGAGCGGCTCGCCAAGAGTGATGACATCTTGGTCTGATGCGGGCGACCCGTCTCCTGGCCTCGCAGCCGGTGAGCGAGAGACTGTGGCACCCGCGTGTGTCATGTCAGGCGTGTTTCTTTGGTTTGGATGTCCACACAAAAAAGCTGAAAACGTTTGAGGGTAGTGTAGCTTTATTGCCGAAACAACTCAACACACAGCTATCTAACCCGCTAAACGCTAGCTAGATGCACCCGGGCCGCGCCCGATTCTTTGTGGGCTGGCCGCCAAGCCAGCCCTGTGGACCGAACGGGTCAGTCAGTCTCCAGGGTCCCAGACCCTGGTGTCGTCCCACTGGGAGACGGAGCGCTCGGAGCACTCGCAGCCATTGGCTGCTATCTTGGCGACGAGGACGTCGAGGTTCCTGAGGCGCGCGGCCCCAGCTGCCTGCTGGCGCAGGGTTATCTTCACCGCGTTGGCGGGCGCCCTGAGGCGTAGCCTGTCGGGGTAGCGTCGCCGGAGCTCCGCAAGTTTCTCGCAATTCTCTATTTCCAGATTGGCCGTGCTGCTCTTCGCTTTGCTCTTCGCTTCCGTCCGCAGCTCCGGCTCCCCTCGCGTTCGCTTGTACTGGTTCAGGCGCTCGCGCTGGGTCATATTCTGCGCCCCACCGTCGGGCGGCGGGGCTGCGCGCGCGCCCGCGGCCCTCTCGAGCTGCTGGGCGGCGCGCTGTATCCTTTGCATGGTTGTGATGCTGCCCACCGTGATCGTGACCCCGGTGGTGCCGTCTTTGGCGAGGTGGTGCCCAGCCCGGCTGATCCCTCTCCTGAGCGCGTCCTGCTGCGCTCCCTGTTCTGTCTGCCTCGTCAGGGCGTGCGGCGGCACCGAGGCCCCGTGCGTCGCTTGCGTCGGCACTGCGCCGCGTGCCCTCAGGCGGCCACTCTCCGTGCCGTCCTGCCCCACGTCTGTCTCCTGCACGACCCACCCCGCCGCAGGTGGCTGCGAGGCGGTCTTCTTCACCCAGGCGCCCACGGTCCTGATGTGGACGCCAGGCGCGACACCTTCGGCGCCTCTGGCTCTCAGTATGTTGAGGCGCGGCCCCGCCTTCTGCATGTCGGCCACGCCCGTGAGCACCCACAGCCTCTGGAACTGCGCGCGAGCCCCCTGGCTCCGCCCGTAGATCGCCCTGTGCTCCGCCCTGGCGTGCTCGTACTCAATCCTCGTCTGCATGCGCAGCTTGATCTCGCGCAGGACGTGTCGACTCGTCGCGCGCTTCGGCTCGCGCGGCGTCTTCGCATGGTACGCCGCGTGTATCCTGTTCCTTGCCCCGTGGATCTGGCGGAGGGCGACGCTGTGCAGCAGCCGCCACGCAGGCTCGAGTGCCTCCGCCATCTCCTTGCCCGGGCCTTCCCCCTTGGGCCGCATGCCCATCACCGTGAGCAGCGGGTCGCTCACGTCGAGCGCCTCGCCTGTCGTCTCCGTCCAGGTGCACGCGAGCCGTGCCCAGACCTCTCTGGCGAGCTCGGGGCACTCGTGGTGCTCGTGGAGGGCTCCCTCCTCCACGCGTCGCCCGGCTTTCAGGCACGCAGCGCAGAAAGCTTCCTCGCCCTTGCACTTGTTCTTTCCCTGCTTATGCCCGTGGTGCGCTGTCACTAGCAGGTGCAGCTTCTCCTCGCTCGGGATCGCCCAGTGCATCGTGCCGCGCGCAATCTCGTGGATCCTCTGCTCGCGCTGCGCCCCGGTGAGCCCGCTCACCATGCACTCGTAGCGCCCCCCTTGCACGAATACCCTCGGGTCCTCCCATTTCTGCGCGGTGAGGGTCAGCCTCACGTCGCGCGTCTTCGCCTCATCGACGCAGGTGATCTTCGGGCCGGCGCCGCTGACGTGTCCAGCCCTCCGCCTGCGCCTCCTCTCCTCCTCGCTCGCCGTGGCCGGCATCGTGACGTTCGTGGGCCACCTCCAGGCCAGCAGCCGCGCGTCGGGGACTGGCGGCTGCCCTGGCGGCGCGAGCAGTTCGTGTCTGTACTCGACGGCGAGGGCGAGTTCCAGCTCTGCTGGCGTCTCCACCGGCAGGTCCGGCTCCTCCTCCTCGTCCCACACGACCAGCTCCCTCGTGTGGCACGGCGTGGAGTCCGCGCGCGCTGCTGGCAGCTGCGCATCCTCTCCCGTGGCCGTGAGCCTGCCCGTGCTCGGCTCCTCTCTGTACACCGTCGCGGGCACGGCGGTGTCGTCCCGCCTCGCCCGCGCCTGCGCCCGCAGCACGCGCCCCCCGTGGCTGCGCCACTCGCCCTGCTGCACCCTCTTCGGCACCGGCCTGCTGAGCGTGTGCCCCCACCTGCGCAGGTTCTCCTTGATGTCCTTCAGCCTCTTCGTGACGTTGGCTTTGGCGTAGCCGCCGTGGAGCTGATCCAGCAGCCTCGGGTGTTGTTCCACGAGGGCGTCGCAGTTGGTGGCGACGCTGCCGCTGCTGGTGAGCACGTGTTCTACCCGCGTGATGCCCGCACGCGCCCACCTGATCATCTCTTCCTCCTCCCACGCCTCCGCCCTCCCCTTCTTGGGTTGACATTCCAGGATGGGGTTGAGCAGCAACGGCTGCCGCCGCAGGTCCTCTGCTCTCATGTTCTCTCTCGGCGTCGTCGCCGTGTCGTCGCCGCCGTCCTCGGGCGCGAGGTACTCGAACGGCGGCATCGCTCCGAGTGCCTTGAAGGCTTGGCGCGCCTCGCCCGTGATGTGGCTTGGCGGGAGGCGCGCCACTTTGTCAAAAGTGAGTCTCAGGCCGAGGAGCTCCCTGCCCATGTCCATCTCGGGGTACGCCAGGCGCGCCGCCTGGGCGTAGTAGTGCTTGTATGGCCTGTGGCTGCCCCCTCGCAACGTCTCCACGAGCGGCGAGGCCCATGTGGCCTGCATGTGGGCTTTGGCATCCAGGAGACCGATGCCGAATGCCGTGCGCGGCTGCTGCGCCTCGGCCGCCGTGAGCGGTCGTGTGCGCCCCAGCACGAGGCCGCTGGCCGCCTTCTGGAGGCGCGCCAGCTCCTTGTCAATCGTGCCCTGGCTGTGTGGCGCCGTGAACTTGAGCGTCGCCAGGGCCTTCCCCATGATCCTGCCGGTGGCCTGCGCGAGGCGGCCGCGGCTCGCGATGGGCAGCGAGCTGGCCTGCAGGCGGGCGGCCGTCTGCTGGGCCTGCGTCACCGCCGCATCCCAGGCCGCCGCCACGCCTTCCTCTCTTCCCAGGACCACCCCGTGCCACTTGTCGGGCAGGCTGGCGGTGCCCTCCGACGTGATGTCGTGCACGTGCGCCTGCGTGACGCCCCGTTCCCTCAGGAGGCGCGCCGGCTCGGTGCCTCCGCCAATGTCAAAGGCTCGCTGCTCGCCCAGCAGCAGGATGATCGTTTTCTCGACGTTCATCTTGTGGTGCGAGAAGGCCTCGAACCTCGACAACACCCTCATGAGCGGTGGGATGGAGGCCGGGGTCCTCACCCCCACCATGGTGTCGTCCACCAGGCCGCGCTCGCGGAGGGTGCTCGTCTCGCTCCCGCTGACCGGGTCGCGCCCGTCGTGGTCCGGAATCGGAATCCCCTCTATCTCTGGGTCTTGTCGGATCATCCGCATCTGCACCTCTTGCACGAGGATGTACAGCAGCGGAGAGAGCGGGCAGCCCTGCTTTACCCCCGACATCTGTGTGAAGCTGCGTCCCACCTCGCCATTGAGCTTCACCGCTACGTTGGCCCCGTTGTACAGCGTCTTCACCGCGTGCACGAGCTCTGTCGGCAAGTTGAAGGCCTGCAGGACCTTGAACATGAAGTCATGTTGTAGTCTGTCAAAGGCCTTCTCATTGTCTAGGAAAAGCATGAGTCCCCCGTGGTGGGGTCTCCGCCCGTTTATGTCTCGCACGGTGTCCCGTATGAGGTTGACGTTCTCGTCGTACTTTCGCCCGGGCGAGAAGCCCGTCTGCGGATCCCCTACGATGTGGCTCACCGCCAGGTTGAGTCTCTGAGCGATGCATTTTGCCAATATGCGGTACTCGAGCGTGGTGACCGAGATGGGTCTGTATTTCGTCGGGTCGTGCTTCTCCCCTTTGTTCTTGAAAATGGGAGAGAGTATGGCCTGCCGCATGGCGACCGACAGCTGGCCGTCGGCCAGTAACTCCTTGTAGAGCTCGCTCAGCAGCGGTGCGATCTGCTCTGCGTTCTCAATGTAGAACTCGAGGGGCATATCATCGCACCCTGATGTGCTCCCCCTGGCCAAGTTCCGGATTGCTATTTCAATATTTTTGGGCTTGATTATGCTCTCGATGGTCAGCGCGTCCCTCACCTTCGTCGGCAGCGCCCCCTCCGTCTCGTGCCTCAGCCGGCTCAGCACCGCGTCCCGGTCCGCCGCCGCCTGCGGCGTCGGCTCGAGGCGGTTATCGAGGTACGTCCTCCAGAAGCGCGTGCTGCCGTCGAGCACCCCTTTCTGCGTGGTGAGCTGCTCCACCGTGCTGCCATCGCCCCGGGCCAGCGGCACGTCGAGCCGCGTCACCGGCTCGGCCCGCGTGCGTGGCTGCGCCGCCTTGCCGGCGCCCTCGGCCAGCATCTGCTCCTCAAAAGCCTCCTCTGCGTCGCGCCTCCGTCTGGTGTTGTGGCACATCGTCTGCAGCTGCTGACGTCGCTTCTGCAGGTTGCTCGCAGAGGCGAGGTACTTGTCACCTGGCGCCGTCGCGGTCAGCTTCTTCTCCAGCCTCGCCACGATGGTGCACAGGCTGGCGCGGCGCATCCCGTTCTGTCTCGCGGCCTGCCGCTGGCGGCGGATGCACTCGTCCTTCAGCTCTGTGTGCAGGTCGGCGAAGGCGGCCTCGCTGCCGTGGTCGTTGCCCGGCGGCCCCGCCTCCTCATTTCTTGCCTGCATGCCTGCGAGCTTGTCCCTTATCCACGCCCTCACGCCGTGCGCGCGCAGGGTGGACCTCCTGATCGTCTGCACGGGCGGCGGCGCCTTGAACGTCGTGGCCCTGAACACGATCTGCACGGCATCGTGGTCGCCCTGCTTGAACGTCTCGACGCCGGCGCCTGTCTTCGCACGCGACACGTAGCTGAAGGCGAGCGCCTCCCTCGCCACGTGCCTTACCGCCACCACTCCGCTTGCCCCCGTCAGGTCGCGGCCGGTGGCGCGGAAGGTGTCGAGGCGGCGCCTATCCGCCCGCTCAGCCTTCCCGTGTGTGTATTCCCGTCCCGCAGGGAAGAGGTGCCGGTATACGTCAATGGCGCCCCCCATGACCTCGTCGAGCTGCTCCAGTGCTGCGACGGCCTCCGGGCCCGGCGGCGTGCCGGGTGCTTCCTCGTCTCTGGGGTCTAGCACGAGGTTTAGGTCTCCTGCCCAGAGCCGGTGCGCCTGCCGCCACTGCCCCCCGTGCTCCAGCGCGTGCTCCTCCGTCGCAGCGATGACGTCGTCCGTCAACGTTTCCAGGAACTCTACCCTGTCTCCGTCGTTGCCGTTCGCCGGCAGGTGCGCGGCAAGGAGGTAGACGGGCCGGCCGGCGATCGTGATGGCCACCATGGCGGCCTTCCCGTCTGGTTTCGCATACACCAGCCCGTCGCCTGGCCGCGCGGCGACGGTGGAGGCGACGGCGATGAGCGTTCCCGTGCCCATTTGGTGCGCCGCCCCCTCCACCCTCGGTGCGCCCCACACGCGGTGCCCCTGTGTCTCGAAGCCCGCGCTCAGCGCACGTATCTGCGCCTCGTCGCATCCCGCCTCAGAGACGGCGACGACGTCGGTGACGTCGAAGGCGATGTCACGCAGGAAGGCGCGCGCCGCCCCGTGCTTGCCCAGGCCCTGCGCGTTCACATACAGCAGCTTTGTGTCCCCCAGGCACGGGTGGTCTTCCGCGCCGGCGCGGTATTGCAGCGCTGCCGGCGCGGGCCGCGCTGGTGGTGGCACCTTCAGCGGGCGGGGCGGGCCCTCCGCGTCCGGCACCAGCACCGCAACGTGTGGCTCCGTCGGCTGTGGGCTCGTTCTGTTTTCTCGTCTCAGGTAGCACGAGTGTGGCGCTTTCATTCTCCGGTCACACGCGCAGCACACATAGTAGTATTCTGTGTTGTAGGCTTTCCCGACCTTCTTACCGCCGCCCCCGCCGACTTTCGTGGCGTGCGAGCCGCACGCGGGGCAGTGCGGCTTGCTGTTTGGTATGTACGGCTGCCAGGGCAGCTGGTCCATGTCCATGGGCGGGTGATCGCAGCCATCCACGTGGGTTCTCATCGTTGTGAGCGCGACGCCATCGGCGCCCGCCACTGTGCTTATCGCCGTGGCGGTCCACCACTGAGGCGTCGGTCCGCCCCTGTCGTGCCATACCGCGATCCGCTTGCCATTTTGCGGAGCGTTCGGGAAGGCGGGCGGGGTCTTCTTCGACCGCTTGGCCGCCGGCTCCGGGGCTGTGTTGCCGTGTAGGGCGTGCATCAGAGCATTCCACGCGCGGTGGGTCATCGCCCAGACGTACGTGTATACGTCCGGCCAGCACCTCCCGTGGCGGAGTCGGCGGTGTCCGCTCGTGCGCATGCGCACGGCGTCCCCGGAGGGGCGTGGCTGTGTGGTATCTACAAAAAAATCGGGCTGGCGCCCCTGTGCTGTTCTCCTATAGTCATGAGTGGGCGGGAGGTGGGTGGGCCACCCCTGCCTCCCACTAGGTCTCAGCATCCTGACATGGGACTCCAGGCTAGGCTCGGAGGCCACTGCCACGGCGAGCAGCACCCACATCATGCCCCATGGGCATCTTCCCTCAGTCGTGTCTCGCTGCCGCACGGTCTGCCGCGCCCGCCGCCTCGCTCGCGCTCGGAGGGCTCGTGGCCGGTCTCGTCGTGCTCGCCCTGCTCGTGCGGCCGGTCCGCGAGCGGCGCGCCGTCGCCCGCGGGCCCTCCCACGTGCGCCTCTCCCGAGCCTGCGCCTGGCGTTCCGTCGACGTCGCGTCTCGTAGTTCGCTGCTGCTCCCGGCTCGTCGCGAGGCGCGTCAGTACAGACTGACCCAGGGTCGCCTCGCGCCGCGCCTGGGCACGCAGTTGTGGCTCTGGGGCCAGCCGGGTGCTGCGAGGACGGGTCCAAGCATCTACCCCGGCTTTGTGTTCCAGCTGCCGCCGCACGATCCAGTTCCCCATACGCGGACGTATGAAGCGATCTTGCTTTGCGGAGCCTTGCGCGGGGCGCGACCGAGGTCTGCCCCGCGCCCGTCTCTCGGGTCGCCACGGCGGCAGATGCGTCGGTCGTCACCATGGATGCGCACAGATCAATCAAATTTTTTCCGTCGGCGCCGAGGCTGCACTGCCCGCAGTCGGCTCCAAATTGGCAACGAGCCTCGCACTGCGGTGATTTCTGTGAACAGCGCCGCATGCCACGAGCGAAAGCAGTGGCCACG
>Ga0209713_10000999_pt1 | contig 16512 bp, 10 predicted proteins | sample ArcOceMetagenome_3_FD_187444 | JGI IMG/M metagenome (GOLD analysis project Ga0209713, IMG submission 187444) | Marine eukaryotic phytoplankton communities from Arctic Ocean - Arctic Ocean- Svalbard ARC20M Metagenome (SPAdes) (version 2) | ecosystem: Environmental > Aquatic > Marine > Oceanic... | reverse complement strand
TGTCCTCATCCCTAGGGTACGCCCGTACTCCCAACCCGGAGCATATGCTCCCACCGGGAGCACGGGGCTCATACACTTACTCTACCGGCGAGCAGCTGCTTCAGTGGCGGCCAGGCAAGCAGCGGCTCGTACCTGGGAGCATTCGCCACCAGAATGAATCATTCGAAAAAGTTTCAGTTTTTTTATGCAAAACATGCTGCGAACCTGTTTTCCAATGTTGCGTCGTGCCTTGTCCGCAACGCTCCTGCTCGCCTTGCCGTCTGGCGCCGCATCGACGGCGCCGTCGCCTCCGGCACGCATCGCCGCGCTCGACAAGTTCCTCCTCTTCGACGTGATCTTCCACGAGCAGCTCAACAAGCAGCGACGCGCTCTCATGTTCTTTCTCGATCTCGCCATGAAGACAAAGCGCACCTTGGTGCTGCCGCGCGCGCGGCTGCTGCGGAAGAAGGGCTTCGGACAGTTTCATCCAAATGCGGACTACGTGCCGTGGGGCGAGGTGCGCTAACTGCCAGCCAGCCAACAGCCACTGGGCCCGTCCACGCATCCCAGCGCCAACGGCCCTCTGTGTGAACAGCTGTTCAACCTGACCACGCTCAACCGGGTGCATCCCGCGATTGAGATTGACGAGTATCTGCGACGGCGTCCTGCCGTCTCTCAGCTTGTCCTGATATCGCACCATGGCTGCGCGGCCACCCACTCTCCCGAGGAGGCCGACTTCAACGGGCTGCGCTTGACGGCGCAAAGCAGCCTGTGCCACACTGCCATGCAGCACCAGGGGCCGGTGCTGCAGAGCAATCCGGCCGAGTCTATTGCCTTCTCCAATAGCGTCGATCAGATGCAGTACCAGGTGGGCTGCCGCATACCCCGCTGCCCCTGGGCTCTGCGCAGCAGTAGCCGACGCGCTTGCCGCCTCTCGTCGCCGCCAGGGCGCCCTGCGGCTTCGGCCTTTCGTGCGCTTCGAGCAGTCGACCTATGACGTGGCTTCCGAGTTCGTGGCACGCACGTTTGGCGCCGACCCCTTCCTGGCCATCCACTGGCGGCGGACAGACTTCCTGCTCGCCCGCCGCACGCAGAGCGGAGTGCTGCAGGACGCGCGCCAGATGGCCGCGCACGCGCGCCGCGTCATGCAAGAACACGGCGTGCGCCATGGTGCGGCCCGCCGCCTCGCCCCACCGTGAACGCACACCATCCCGACGCACACGCGCGCCGGCGCCAGCCCGCATGCCCCTTTGCTGTGCGGCGCGGCAGTCTTCCTGGCCTCCGACTGCGACGACGCGGAGGAGTTGCGCGTCGTCCAGTCGCTCCTCGCGCCGCAGCGCTACCACGCCCCGCCGGTGAGCCCCTGCCTCCGTGCGGCCCGGCCGCGCCGTGCACCGTCCCCTCGCCTCATCGCCGCGGAGCCGTGGTGCGGATGTTGCGCAGGCCGACCCTGATGACCTCAAGGCACGCGCACTCGCGGCCAACGTCGAGATCGCCATCTGCGGCATGGCCGAGTACTTTCTGGGCACCAAGACCAGCTCGTTCACGCTGGCCATCGTGGAGGAGCGGCAGGCAGTCTTTGGCCAGGCCGCAGGCACAGCAGCGGAGATGGACCTGGACGGCAAGGCGGTCGTGCAGCGGGCCCCGACTCGCCTCGCAGGTCGTGAGCGAACGGTCCCCGCGCCTTTCAAGGATGAGCTTTGACCCGAAAGACGGTACATGTACATGTTGTTGCCCCGTGGAGGTGGAGATGCAGCAAGTGCCGCGTGATAAAGTGACGGGGGCGCCAGCTTCGCCAATTGAGCATGCAGCCTCTCAACATTAAGGTTGTTTGCCTCGTGGGGTTTTGCTTTTGGTGTCGGGCGAAGCCACTGAGCACTGCGGAGCACACTGTTTCCCGTGGGTGGCGTCTTACTCGAGAGAGGTGGAGTTGCGAGAAATTTATTTAGTTTATTTGAGAATGCGGTCGGGTTCAAAACTCCCTACTGTGACCGCCGGTGCTGAGTGTCGGGCTCACTGCTGGGTCGTCGACTCCGGCGGCTGCGCGGGCACACGGTCGTTGTACGTCGCCGTAGCAGGCGGGGCCGTCGGCGGCAGCGGCGGCGGCTGTACAATCGCGCGGTCGGCCACATCCGGGGCCACCGCAGAACCTTCGATGCGCTTTTGCCGGCGCTTCTTCAGGTAGACGCCACCGGCGATCGCGAGGGCGAGCACGACCGCGAGCAACACCACGACGATGATAATCACGATGGGCACGCCGGACGACGGCGGTGGTGGCGAGGGTGGAGCCGACGGAGGCGGGATCGGGGGCGGCAGGTTGCAGCGGAGCGTGCCGTCGGCGTCGTACAAGCAGATGAGGATCAGGCCGATCGACACGCCGAGCGCTGAGCTCCACTCGTCCACAGCAACCGTCTCCAGCTCGCTCACGAGCTCCTGGGGCGTCTTGCCGTCGGGCGCGGTCAGCTGGAGCTCGGCTACCGTATCGGCGTCGCTGAGCTGGAGCCGTCGTCCCGCCGCCGCCTCTGCAGCGCAAGGACGAACCAGCATGTAGACGCCGTCGGGCGCAACGCCAAAGGGGTCGACGGCGGTGATCGATCCAGCAATCAACAGCGGCATCGCCTCGTCGTAGGTGGACACGCTCAGCTCCGTGAACAGCGACGGGCAGTCTGGGTAGAGCAGCTGCATCTGGACCGAGACGGCATTGCTGAGGTCGATTGGCGTCGGCGGCGGCGGCGGCACGCGCAGGCCTCCGCAGTACGCGTAGAGCGGGTCGTCGTAGCTATTGTTGTAGATCTGCAGGGTGTTCAGGGGGTTGTAGTAGACGCGGTCCGCCTGCGTGCAGCCTGCGTAAATGCAGGAGCCGTCGTCGACGTTGACGTTGGGGCCTCCGTAGTTGTACCACGCGGTCGGGTCCATGCAGCCCAAGATCTCGCGAACGCACTGTGTCTCCTCGTGGACGCCCACGGTGGGGTCGTAGTTGAAGTACTCCGAGTCGCCACAGCCCGAAAAAAGGCAGGCGTACGAATCGTACTGCGCCCCCGACCAGTAGTTCAGCGCCACTGAGTCCGTGCAACCAATGTACGCGATCTCGCAGTCGCTTGGGCTGTACTCGGACGTGGCCCACGACTTGTAGTTGGGCGCCCTCGAGTCCATGCAGCCGGTGAGGATGCACGTGTTGCCACCCGACGCGGCCAGCGGGTCGTAGTTTGCCGCCGCGTTGTAGTTGACCGCGCCGTCGATCAGGCACCCCTCGATGATCAGGTCGCAGCCGCCGTTGAGCACGACGCCGCAGTCGTCGCCCGCGACGGACCCGTCGGGGCAGGCCACGCCGGCGACGGGCGTGGTGGCAGAGGGGTTGTAGTTGGGCGCCCTCGAGTCCATGCAGCCTTCGATTTGGCAGGTGCCGTCGTCGGCCTGGGCATTCGAGTTGTAGTTGGCCGACTCCGTGCTCGTGCAGCCCAAGACGGGCATGACGCACAGCTCCAGCGCGGCGTTGCCGGTGGGCGTGGTGGCGAACGACTCGTAGTTGAAGGCGTACGAGAGGGTGCACCCCTGGTAGAAGCACGAGCCGTCGTCAACCTCCGACCTGTCGTTGTAGTTTGTGTACCGGCTGTCGGTGCAGCCCGCCGCGTAGCCAGTGCAGCAGTACGCGTTGTCAGAGGGGCAGCCCACGGCCGCCGCGTTGTAGTTCGACGCCGCCGGGTCGGTGCAGCCGTAGACGGGCGGGTAGACGCAGCTGCTCGCCTGGTGCTTGGTCGCGAACGACGTGTAGGTCGTCGCCGTCGTGTCCATGCAGCCCAGGACGCCGGTGCAGCCCTCGGTGGCGCAGGAGCCGTCGTCCACCGTGGCGGTCGAGGAGTAGCAGACCGAGTCCGCGCTGGTGCAGCCCTTGATCTGCCCGCTGCAGGCCGTTGGGTCGCTCCCATCCACGGTGGGGTCGTAGTTGGCGTCGGACGTGTCCATGCAGCCCAGGACGGAGAACACGCACGAGCTGTCAAAGGTGGTGGCGACGGAGTCGAAGTTGGTCGCCACCGGGTCCGTGCAGCCCGTGACGATCACCTGGCCGACGCACGTGCTGGAGATCGTGGCGTACGACTGGTAGTCGGTGTAGGTCGAGTCGGTGCAGCCCTTGTAGCCATTGGTGGCACTGGGGTAGGTGCACTCGTTGCCAGAGTCGGCGGTGGCCAGCGTGTCGTAGTTGAGTGCGCTGGAGGCCATGCAGCCGAAGACCTCGTACTGGCAGACGTCGTTCGTGTCGATGTTGGCCGACGAGAGGTAGTTGGACGCGAGCGAGTCCGTGCAGCCCTCCACCGCGTAGATGCAGCCCGAGAGGGACGTGGCCAGGCTATCGTAGTTGAGCGTGCCGGTCGCGATCGTGCAGCCCGGCACCACGTACTCGCAGGCGCCGCCGGGCTGCGACGTGGCGGAGACAATGTAGTTGGCGGCCGCGGGATCCATGCAGCCCGAGACGGCCACAATGCACGTTCCGTCGTCCTGCGTGGCGGTCGAGTCGTAGTTGACGGAGTCGGGTGAGAGGCAGCCGGTGATGGTGTACTGGCAGCTGCCGTCGTCCACCGTGGCGCCGCTCACGTAGTTGGCGGCCGTGGGGGTTGTGCAGCCGCTGATCGAGTACGTGCAGGCGTTGGCGTCGTGGGTCGTGGCGGACGACAGGTACGAGGTCGCCAAGGGATCCAGGCAGCCACTGCTGCTCTGCAGGCGGCGCCCCATGTCCGGCGAACCGGCCTCGACCTTGGCCAAACGCCGGGAGGACGCCGGCGGCGAGGGTGACGGCGGCGGCGGCGAGGGCGGCGGGGAGGACGCCGGCGGCGAGGGTGACGGCGGCGGCGGCGAGGGCGGCGGCGGCGAGGGCGGCGGCGTGGGCGGCGCCGGCGGCGGCGAGGGCGGCGAGGGCAGCGAGGGCGGCGGCGTGGGCGGCGGCGCCACGGGCGGCGGCGGCGGGGTTGGCGAGGGCGGCGGCTTGGGCGACGGTGGCAGCGCCGGGGACGACGTCGTCGGGCAGCACACGATGCTGGGGTCGTAGGCCTTGTCGTACTTGGCGCAGGTGGCCTGGCAGTAGTTCTTTTTGACCCACCAATGGTTGTACTTGCACCTGCAACGTCTCGTGGCTAGGCGTCCCCTCGCAGACAAGGCCGCCAACTTTCCGGCGGCGCCGTTGATGAGTGCCTCGGAACAATAGTATCCACCGTTGATCTCGTTGAAGGTTTGGGCCGAAAGGGAGGGGTTGATAATCGGATCCTGGTAGCTGCACAGCAGCCCGAGTTTCTTTTTGAGTGTGGACTCGCAAGTGTACTCCGTCCCATCGTAGTCGCCCTTTTTCTGGACCCATTTCGGCACGATGTCGCTGCACACGGTGCAGGGAGGCGAGGGGGGCGGTGATGGCGAGGGCGGCGGCGGCGAGGGCGAGGGCGGTGACAGCGGCGGCAGCAACGGCGGGGGCGGCAGCGACGGCGACGACGGGGGCGGCGAGGGCGGCGGCGGCAACGGCGCCTTGTCGGGTGCGTACGGCGACGGCGACGGCGGCGGCGACGAGGGCGGCACCGAGGGCGGCGGCGGCGAGGGCGCCGGCGGCGGCGGCGACGGCGGCGCCGCGGGGGGGACTGGAGGAGGCGAGGGCGGGGGAGGCGACGGCGGCGGCGCCGGCAAGGGCGACGGCGGCGAGGGCAGCGGCGGCGGCGGCGAGGGCGCGGGCGGCGAGGGCACCGGCGGCGGCGGCGACGGCGGCGGGGTGTAGGTGCACAAGGACGACGCGTGGAAGCTGGCCGTGGGGTCGTAGCTCGCGTAGGTGGAGTCGAGACAGCCAGCGGTGGTGCAGACGAGCCCCGGGCACGTGGTGAGGTACGCGGTACAGGCGGAGGACCCAGAGGCGACCGAAATACTGGGGCAGGCGACGGGCGCGCAGTAGTCGTTCACGGTCGCCTCGGATTCGTAGTTCAACGCCGTCGAGTCAGTGCAGCCGTACGTGACACAGGTGCCGCTGTCTTCGGTGGCCTCCACGTTGAAGTTGTCGGCTACCTCGGTCATGCAGCCTGGTTTGTTATTGAGGTCGCAAGTGTCGGCCGCAATGGAGGCATCGGAGTTGTAGTTGACCGCGTTGCTGTCGGTGCAGCCCGAGATCTCGCACAGGCTGGCGTCGGACACGATCGTGAGGACCGAGGTGCTCGTGCATCCGTTGTAGTTGTCGGCAGTCGAGTCGCAGCACAGAGACTTCGTGTACTTGCACACGCCACCCGGGTTGTCGGTGGCCGTGGAGTCGTAGTTGGTTGCGTCCGGGACGTTGCAGCCGTAGACGGGGTAGACGCACGTCCCATCGTCCCTGCTCGCGGCCGGGTCGTAGTTGGTTGCGGTCGACGACGTGCAACCGGCGATGGAGTAAATGCACGACTTGTCATCCGTGTTGGCCACGGAGTCGTAGTTGCTCCCGGTAGGGTCGGTACAGCCCAGCACCGTGCAGGGGCACCGCTTGGAAGTGCGCGTGTCGGAGGAGACGACGTCGCAGTCCTGGTTGGCCACAGCGTCAAAGTTGAGCGACGTGCTGTCCATGCACCCCTGCCTCGCGAGGGTGCAGCTGGACTCGACGGTGGCGGTCGAGTCGTAGTTGAGTGCGAGCGGCGACATGCATCCTGGAATGGCATAGATGCAGGTAGCGTTCGTCACCGGGCAGCCGTGCATCACCTGGCCGTCTGGCACGCTGCCGGACGAGGTTGGGTCCCGGTAGTCCTGATACCGCGGCTCGTAAGCGACCAAGAACGCAGCCGCCGCGGTCTGCACGCTTGCGGGGGCGGACAGCCACGAGGTGAAATTGGTTGTGCCCATGCCTTGGCCGACTTGGATCGCCACCGCGTCGCAGAAGGCAACGTGCTCCGCGAACAGACCGCTGGCAATCGGGTTTTGGGCCGCGGGGTCCTCGCACGGCAGGAGGACGGGTCCGGGGAACTCGCAGCTTTCGTCGTCGGCAGTCGCGTTCGAGTCGTAGTTACCGGCGTTCGGATTGGTGCAGCCAAACGAAAAGAGGGCGCAGTTGCCATCGTCCACCGTCGCCGTGGAGCTGTAGTTCGTGGCCGTGGAGTCGGTGCAGCCAGGGATCTCGAATGTGCAGCTGCCATCGTCCAGCGTCGCGTTGGGGTTGAAGTTGGTCGCCTGGTAGTTCTTGCAGCCGTAGACGTTGTACGTGCAGGTGCCGTAGTAGTCGAGCACCTTGGAGGAGCCGCAGTAGGCGTCGAAGTACGGGACGACGATCGTGCTGAAGGAGCTGTTTGCGACGCTGCCGCACGCCAGGTCGAACGTCGCCTTGGTCACGGCGGGGGTCAGCTCGCTGAAGGCCGAGTTGATGGCGCAGCCGCTGGAGGAGAGGCGGCGCTCCGTGGTGGGCGTCGAGATGGGCGTCGCCGGCGACGGCGGCAGCGAGGGCGACGACGGCAGCGAGGGCGACGACGGCAGCGAGGGCGACGGCGCGAGCGGCGACGGCGGCGACGTCGGCGGCGGCGAGGGGGGCGACGGCGGCAGATCGGGCGAGGGCGGCAGATCGGGCGAGGGCGGCGACAGCGGCGAGGGGGGCGGCGTCGTTGGCGGCAGCGGCGGCGGCGAGGGCGGCGGCGGAGGCAGGCCCAGGGCGGACGTGCACGCGTCCTGGAAGCACGGCGGGATTGCGATCAGCTTGCTCTCCTCGGCGGCCGAGTACGAGGTCGTGCCCTCGGTCACGGTCAGGTAGAAGGTGCCAAAGTCGCCGGGGAGGACCACACAGCCGCCGGTGTCGGCGGAGGCACTCGGTACGTAGTTGACGGCATACTTGTTGCTGCAGCCTTCGACGTACGGAATGCAGCCCCCACTGTCGACAGTCGCGTTTTCGTAGTAGTTGGTCGCTGTGGAGTCGGTGCAGCCAGGTTCGGGGAACGAGCAGTAGTCGTTGCCGTCGCCCGCGTTGGCGAGGCTGTCGTAGTTCAGGGCCGTCGGCTCGCGGCACCCAAAAACCATTGCCGTGCAGTTGGTGGGGGTGTCGTCCAGGTAGTTGCTCGCAACGTACCAGTACTGGGTCGAGTCCGTGCAACCAATCGTGCCCCCGGAGCCGCCGTAAGCCGCGCACTGGCACTCCCGGTCGCAGGCATCGGTTTCGAATACCGTCGGGATGTCGCCGTACAGCAATACAAAGTCCGTCACGGTCTTCGTGGGGTTCAGGTAGAAGTACCTCATGTAGATCGAGTTCGAGGTGGTTGCCTCCTCGGAAGGAGCGAGCTTCCAGCAGCCGACAATTGCCAGAATGCACGCGGTGGGGGTGGTGTCAATCTCATTGTTCACATCGTAGTTGAAGTACGGCGTACCATCTGGGGCGGTCTCACTGGTGCATCCAACCTGTCCGAATTCGCAGGAGCCGTCTTCCCTAGTAGCAGCGGGGTTGTAGTTTAGCGCATTGTCGACACTGCAGCCATAAATGTCAGGAGGGGAGGGCGGCGGGGGCGTCGGGGGCGGCGCGACGACGGCCGGCAACGATCCCACATACGACGGGACCATCGAGACGTAGGACAGGGCAAAGGAGGTCGTCGACCTGCGCAGTGAAGGACACGGCAACGCTCGTTGGGTTGCGGGCAGTGTGCGGTACTCATTCGGCCGCCAGGCGGCGCGATTGGGCCCGCCGCGTGGCTGGGTGGGAGGCGCACCCGCCCGCCGCCTCCGTCAGGATGCGCTCGTCGCCACCAAAGTCCTCGGACACCGCCTCGAGAACCTCTGGGCTGTTGGACAGCCGGCGCAGCTCGTCGTCACCGTAGGCGGCGGAGGCGCAGTCGCCGTCGGAGCCTCGGCAGTCAGTCAGCACTGCGCGGTGCAGGTCAGGGAGTGAGGTGAGGAGGGGGGGCGCATGTAACAGAGCTGCGTTGGTCAGCCGCCAGCCGCACGCTCCACGAGCTGTCGGGGCGGGGCAAGTAACAAGCGTGCCCGATGGTGGCATGCGGGCGCTCACCGTCAGCTGAGAGCATCGATCCATCCGCAACCGCGGGGACGAGCGACACGAGCAGTAAGAAGCATGCTGCGAGCAAACAGTGGAGGCGTGTCAGCCCTGCTCGGCCTCCCGAACGCGCCCGCCCAGCGGCCCGGGCAATGGCTGCCAGAGGCAGGGAGCTGCCAGAGTCCAGGACCCACTGAGACAGACCCTGTGCCATTTGCTGGCACAGCACTGCCGTGCAGGGCAGGGCGAGGAGCGCTCCTGCAGCTGGCATGCGCCGCATGCAGCCAAGGACAGTTGGGGACAGGCTGCTCTGTGTGCCGTGTCGATCTGAACGGCAGCGGCAGGGGCGGGCCGCACCTGATTGACGCATTTTTTGACCGGCGCCGTCTCTGGGACCCCAGAGCCCCACAGACGCAACGCGCGAGAGACAAAAGGCTTGCAAAGCAACTGCGACTCTGAGATAACCGCCCCGTACACCTGTACAGCCTTTTGTGTGCGTTGCTGTACCAAAAACCCGGGGTGAACTCGGCAATTTTCTTCCGCAGCGAACCACCGTTGGAGGCGGAGCAGCTGGCGGGTGGTGCGGGCGTAAGCCGGAGGCCGGCTAGCCCGGGATCCGTGCATGCCTGCGGGCTCCCTGCGGACAAGATAATAACGGCTGCGACGGGCCTGACATGCCTAAATCGCCTAGCAAAAACTGCTCGAGGCAAACTTGCGGGGAAACCTTCTAAAACCAACACGCACGCCTCCCCGCTCTTGGAGCACCTCTCGGGGTCAACACGGTGAAGCAAAAAAACGAGGGAGCGGGCGGGCTGAGGAGGCCGCGCCACATGTGCATGTTGCACACGTAGCGGTGCTGTTGCGTCGGCATCAGGGTGGTCTCTCTCGCTCAGTGATCTGCCACGCGGTGCGGGGGGAGGGCGGGGAGGTGCTGTAGAACACGTAGACAAGGTGCTGTAAAGGCGCCTGGCTCAGGCGCAGGAGAGGTGCCGCGTCAACTCGCAAAGCCGGCGTGCTCGAGACTTGGCGGAGCTGAGCAATGGCGGGCAGGGCTGGCACGCACAGTTGGTGAGGTCGGTGTTGGTGTCGGGCACGAGCACCGTGATGCCGTCGAGCTCTTTGGTCAGCCGGACGCACGCGGCGAGTCGTGACCTGCCACGGCGAACGAGACGTCAGGGCGACGAGCGCGGCCGGTGCGCGACAGGAGCCTCAAGCCGCGCGCGGACAGGCGGTGCCGGGCGCGGCAGACGCACGTGGGCTGCGAGTACTCCTCGTCTTTGTCCAGCAGCTCGCGCTCCTGCCAGCCGATGGGCCCCGTCTTGTCAAAGTACTCCTGCGTCACGACGACATGGTCCTCGATCGAGTTGGGCCCCTCGCCAAAGGTCACGTAGTCCCAGGGTACATCGGACGGGGTCCCGTGCAGCGGCAGATTGTGGTGCTTCGCGGTCTCGAGAAGCGTCCAGCCCGTCATGGCGGGCACGGTAACGCGCTGCTTTTGCTTTGCGAGGATGAAGGTGCACTGGACCCTGCGCGGCGGACGGACGGATGCAGCGGTGGAGTTGGGGGGGGGGCATGGCTGCGGCTGCGGACGCCGGCTAGGCGGCGTACGTGGACTCGGCCACCGTTGCCAGCCGCCGCGCGCCACGGCTCGCCACGCTCCGCATGGTTCCAGCAGGCCCACCGTGCGGTGGTGTGACACCATGCACGTAGTTAAAGGAGAGATAGATAGATAGATAGATATAGATTAAAACTAGAGAGATTGTGCGCATGTTGGGAGCTAAGAGAGCTCCGATGTGATTCCCAGTTTGTTTACGCTGTTTACGCGGTTAGCTTGCCTATCTCGAACCCCTTGCCGTTGCTAGACAGATCTTCAGATTGAATTCCACGGCTACATGTAGTTGCATCTTTCACAGTGAGAACCTCGCGTCATGTCGACGCCAGCAGGCGTCTCGGACACCCTGGTCTGCGAGTACTTCGCGGAGGTCGGCGTGCGCGAGCAGCTCGCGTCGGCCAACGTTGCCCGCGGCGGCGGCGGCGCGGCCGACGCGCTGCTTCGGACTGTCTTCGAGCCCAAGGTGCTGGTCCGCCTGCCGCGCGAGAACCGGCCGGGCGAGGGGCGGCAGTTTCCGGAGCTCGCCATGTTTGTGTTCCCTCATGGAGCCCGGCTGGTCACTCCGGAGGAGGCGATGGCCAACCCCATTCCGGTGGTCACCTCCTTTGTGCTCACCGCGGGCGACAAGTCGAGGATGTACGGCGCTTGCATCGTGTGGCACGAGCAGCTGCCTGAGGCGGTCTCGCTCACTTTCCTCGAGCAGCTCGACCTGCTGCCCGAGGGCGCCAAACCGCCCACCGTGCATGCGCCGGAGGCGATCTGCCTGCTGTCGCGCATGCCAGTCTTCGAGGGCCTCATGGAGTGCTGCCGGCAGCTCTTCCGCATGCGGCTGCAGGTGGCGCCGGCCCACTCCGCCCCGCCTGGGACCGCCTCCCTCCTCCCTCGGCTCGTGTCGCGCGACCGCGCCGCGCCGCTTGTCCTCATCCCCTTCCGCTCGCCGCACCGCAGGCTTCGGGAGGGCTTCCGGAGGAGGCGCTCGAGCCGCTGCTGACCACGCGGCTGCCGGGTGCGGCCCTCGCGCCCTCTCCCTGCCAGCGACGGCCCGACCCTGGCGCGCCCTTCCCCCGTAACGGCCAGCGACGGCCCCAGCTCCACGTGCTCACGCGCGGCGCGACGACGCGCCCGCCTCCCGCCTGCCCAGGCTTCAACAGCTCGTGCTCGCTGCCTCTCGGCAACGTCAACGTGCCCTTCTCGGTGCCCGCCGCCAACAACCTGCCGCACACGATGGCCGGACGCGACTTCCTGCTGCTGATGCAGTCGCTCGACGCGGGCAACCTGCTGATGCTGTGGGGGCTGCTGCTCACCGAGGCCAAGGTGGTGCTGCAGGCGCGGCAGCCGCACGTGCTGACGATGGCGGCCGAGACGCTCTCCGCGCTCCTCTTCCCGTTCAGCTGGGAGCACGTCTACATCCCGATCCTGCCCGGCCGGCTGCTCGACATCCTGCAGGCGCCGGTGCCGTTCCTGATCGGCATCGACGACGAGGTGCTCGCGGTGGCGGAGCGCACGCTGGCGGGCGGCATCCCCGACGAGGTCGTGCAGGTCGACCTCGACAAGAACGAGGTGCTGTGCGCGCCCGACGTCGCCAAGACGGTCGTGCTGCCGCAGAAGCAGTACTACAAGCTCTACAAGGCGCTCGCGCCGTACTGCCGCGCGCCCAACGCCGAGGAGCAGCAGGGCGGCAACGCGGCGAGCGCCTTCACGATGGCGCCGCCGCCCGACGTCGACCTCGCCGACCGCGCGCCGACGCTCGCAGAGATGAGCGACGAGGCGGTCGCCGAGGCCATCGGCTCGATCAAGGCGGCCTTCCTGCGCTTCTTCGTCTCGCTGATGGCGCGCTACCAGGACCTGATGGTCGTGCCGCCCGCCGAGATCAAGCAGCCGGCGGCCGTCGACTTTTTCGACGTGCGCCGCTGGGTGAGCCGCTTCCCGTCGCCCTCGCACGAGTGGCTGCAGCTCTTTGTCGACGGGCAGGCGTTCACGCAGTGGCTCGAGCAGCGGCTGGCGCCGCGCCAGACGCCCGAGCTCGAGGTGGTCTTCTTCAACGAGTCGATCGACGCCAAGCTGATGCGCTCGGCCAAGACGAAGCTGCTGACGCTGCCGGGCGGCAAGGCGAGCACGCCGCTGCTCTCGACGGGCGCGATGCCGCGCGGCGGCTACGCGGCGCCGCTCGTGCCGTCGCAGGTGCGCACCGTCTACAACGCGTCGATGATCGCGGCGCGGCCGGTGCGCGCGCAGCAGCAGGTGGCGCTGCTCGTCGTGATGGGCTCGGGCATGCACGAGGGCGACCGCGCCGCCGTCGCCGACTTCGAGGCCTCCCTCAAGGCCGAGTTCGCCTCCAACCTCCTCTGGTCGCGCGTCGACATTGGCGCCGCGCTGCGCACGCACGCGTGCGCGTGGCGCTCGGCGGCGGCGCAGCACCACTCGCCGCTGCGCGCGCACGGCCTCGAGAACGTCGACGTGCGACACGCGCTGCTCGACGCGGTGCTGTACGCCGACCCCGACTACCGCGCGAGCCTGCACGACGCGATGCGCGGCGCGCTGGCGGCGCTCGCGCGGCCCGACGGCGGCGCCGACGGCGGCACGCTGCCGCTGTGCGTCGTGGCGCACGGCTTCGGCTCGGTGGTCGCCATCGACTTTTTCGCGCAGCTGCACACGACGCTCGACGACGACGGCGGCGGCGGCGCGCCGCCGGTGGCGCCGCCGGTGGCGCCGCCGCCGCCGCTGACGAGCAGCGCGCGCAAGGCGGGCAAGGCGAGCAGCCGCAGCTCGCGCAAGGAGAGCGCGCCGCTCGCCGGCTCGACGCCGCTCGAGCGCGGCCAGACCCTCGCCTACTTCTGCACGCTCGGCTCGCCGCGGCCGCTCGTCGTCGGCCCGCCGGGCGCCGCGGGCGGAGGGGGGCCGAGCGGCCCCACGGTGCCCACCGCGTACATGACGGGCAAGTGGCCGCACCTGAGGGGCGGCTGGTCCAACTACTTCCACCGCGGCGACCTGGCGGGCTACCCGCTGCAGCCATCGATCAGCCAGGTGACCGAGGACGTCGAGTGCAAGCAGCGCCACGCCAAGGGCGAGAGCCACAGCGCGCAGAACGCGTACCTGCACGACCTCGTCGACTGCGTGCGCCCGATCGCGCAGGCGCTCTCGTGGGTCTGGCAGGACACCAACCAGAAGCCGTCGGCGCAGAAGTGGGAGGAGTAGCGCGTCGTTGTGCTGTGTGGTGCTGCTCGGTCGATGTTGGTTTGCTTTTTTTAGCTTTTATATAGGTACCGCCTCGCCGCTCGCCACGCTGCGCCCGGCGCGCCCTCGCTCGCGCTCATCTGACCGCACTACTAGGAACCGCCGCGGCGCCGCACCACTGTTCACCGCGCCTCGGCCCTCGGCCCAGCCACGTCGGGCTCATCGCCTCGTCCGAGCGGCTCGACGCACGCTCGCCCTACCAAGCTCCACAACCGGCCGGCTCCTTTAGGAACCCTAGATACTTTAGATCATTGCTTTGCCTAAGCCGCCGTGTGGGTGTAGATATGTGTTGTTTGTCTGTAGATCGGGATGGGTAGACCCACCTGATCTGCAAATTGTTTTTTCCCTAAGCCGCCGACACGACTAGCTGCTGTTAGGGTGTTGTTCTCAGTGTGCTCAGAACTTGGCCCGATTTAGCACTGAAGGAACTCCTTCTTTTCGATGCTCGCGCTGCTCGGCGGCTCGTGTGGCATCTCGGTCGACCAGCACGCGTCGCAGCTTTGTCCGGCCAACTGTAATGGGCAGGGCTTCTGCGACGACGCCACCTGCATCTGCCATCCTGGGTGCGCCGGCGCACCAGAGAGCCACGGCTTCTGAGGCCGCCCGCTGCTGACGCCGCCCGACCCTCCCCGCGCACAGGTTCTCTGGGCCCGACTGCCTGCTGTCGACATGTCCCAATGGCTGCAGCGACCACGGCGAGTGCGACGCTGGCTTTGGTGGCGCAGCGACCGCGCCTGCTTGCCGCTGCTACGAAGGATGGGGCGGCGCCGACTGCGGGCGGCGCCTGACGCAGGTGCGCGGCGTCACGCCGCCCGCGGCGGTGCCGGTCAGGCAGCCGGCCGCGACTCTACCAGCCGCCTCTCGAGTGCCGGTGGAGGAGCCTGCGCTCGAGCCTGCCGAGAACAGGCGCGACACGCCCGAGCAGCTCGTGCAGCTCGTGCAGCTCGAAGCTTCGACCACGGTCATTGAGGGCGCGTGCGCTCGGACCTGCCGTCAGAGCACGTGCGCCACATTCAGCGACGTCAGCTGCGCCGTGGTCGCCGAGATGGGGTGCATATGCGACGGCTGCTGCGCGTCCCCGCCGCTACCTCCCTCGCCGCCGCCGCCGCCCTCGCCGCCGCCGCCGCCTGCGCCGCCCTCGCCGCCTCCGTCGCCATCTGAGATGTGCTCCATGCAGTGCAGGCACAGCACGTGCGCCGACTTCGCCGATGTCGCATGCCCGCTCCTTGACCAGATGGGATGCGATTGCCGCGGCTGCTGCCTCGCCTCCTCGCCGCCGCCTCAGCTGCATACGCGCGCGAGTGAGGGCGCAGGCTCGGCGTCCGAACGCTGGAGGCTTGCCGCTGCCTCGGAGGGCCCCGCGGAACGAAGGGAGGCAGCCGCGAGGCCCAGCTCGATGCACGGCTCGACGATCATGGAGGAGGAGAGATGGCAGCCCGACGCGGCGACCGCGGCGGCCGCCAAGGCGGCGGCGGCCGCGGCAGCCAAAGCGGCCGCGGCAGACATCGACCTGGTGGCGCTGATGGAGGAGGCCGTTGATGATGACGGCGCGGCCCTGGAACAGGCGCGGCCAGTCGCCACCCCGACCCGCCAGGGTGCCGACGAGGCCGGCGCGTGCTCGGCGCGGTGCGTGCGGCACTGCCTGAGGGAGTGCAGCGCCGTCTTCCACCAGCACGGCCTGCCCGCGTCCGAGGAGTGCTACGTCCGCTGCAGCGGAGGATGCTTACCAAGGTGCTTGGTGGACGGCTTGAGCCCGGAAGACGCCCCGGATGGCAGCAGCAGTCTGTCCCAACACGCGTGAGACCCGGCGAGGCGAGGAACCGAGACGTAGCACAGAGTGAAACTCTGCCGGAGTGCGGGGCCAGGCGGCAGCCAGGCGCAACTTGTTGGAGGCGCAACTTGTTGGAGACCGCTACGGTCCAACAAGTCGACACACTTTTTACCTGGAGGCGTGTTTACTCGAGCGTCATCGAATAAACGGTAGTTACAAGGCAACAAAAACAAAGAACGGACGTTCTCATGTTGCCCGCGGCTGCCGCGCACTACGTCCAGCGGAGGCGTCCTGCCGTCGCGCCGCCGCCTCGATCTGGTGCTGCGCCTCGAGAAGCTGCATGGCGTCGCCCGAGCGGAGCAGATCGCGCACCGACCCCCACCGCGTCGCGCCCGCCATGCCGCAGCCGCAGCACTTGGCAAGCACGCCGCTCGGCCTGTGCTCGGGTGCGCCCGCCCTGGCGCCGCCGCCCTCGTCAGCCGGGGCGCCTGCGGCACTGCCAGAGGCCTCCTCCGGCTGCCTGCCGTCGTCATCGTCCGGTGGCGACGCCTCCCCATCTGCCGCCGCCGCCGCCGCCGCCGCCGCCGCCGCCGCCGCCGCCGCTGCCGCCGCGTCGCTGCTCGCCTGCTTGGTGGCGCCCTCCGTGTTCAGGGCGTTTGCGAGGTTGTTGGCGGCGCCCGAGAGCTTCGCCATCGAGGGTCCGGTCGATCGCTTCGGCACGACACTGCGGCGCATCGAGCTGCCGCCCGGGCTTTGGCTGTTGCGGGAGGAGGTGCACATCATTGCGTTCATGCGGCTCACTATGTCGGAGGCGAGCGCCGCGTCGCGCTCGCGCTTCGACTTCTCGCGGAGAATCTTCTGCTTGACGCCCGGGTAGTACTGCGTGACGCGGTCGAAGTCCTGCGCCGAGAGGATCATGCACTCGCAGTAGGTCTTCGCCTGCACCGACGCGTTGCGCTT
>Ga0209713_10000998_pt1 | contig 16528 bp, 13 predicted proteins | sample ArcOceMetagenome_3_FD_187444 | JGI IMG/M metagenome (GOLD analysis project Ga0209713, IMG submission 187444) | Marine eukaryotic phytoplankton communities from Arctic Ocean - Arctic Ocean- Svalbard ARC20M Metagenome (SPAdes) (version 2) | ecosystem: Environmental > Aquatic > Marine > Oceanic... | reverse complement strand
CAAAAAATGTATGCAAATCACCATTGATACTTTTTGAGTTATATGAAGTGAAAAGTTTCCAATAAAAAAAGGCCGGACTTATCAACCTTTTTAAACGAGAAAATAAGCATTTGGGTCTTACACAAAAACCCGACAAAAATTGAATTTCAAATAAGAAACGATTTTGATGAAATTACGGTTTTCAATAGAATTAATTGTAACTAAAAAGCCTATAGCTCAGTTGGTTAGAGCGTACGCCTGATAAGCGTAAGGTGAGTAGTTCGAATCTACTTAGGCTTATTATTGACTAGTTCGAAGTAACTGGTTAAATTTAAACCTATAAATGACTTTTAAGAAAAAAAAATTTAATCAAAAAAATAAAGAATTTTACTGTAAATTTCGGACCACAGCACCCGTGTAGTATTTCACTAAACAAAAGGCCGTATTCGTGTACGTCTTTCAAGCCAACAAAAGGTTGGGAAAATAGTGAAAGGGCACCTCAATCGGCGATTGAACGGTGTGAGCAAATGCTTGAAGAAGCTTTATCTAGGGCAGAACGCCTGGAATCTCAATCACTCTTTGATAGAGAATTTGTGGGTGAATCGTCAACGGTTTCAGTACCGGAGACTATTAAAGTTTTTAAAGTTCGAGTACTAGAAGAACTTGAACAAAAAACTACATTAGTTACCGATGGTGTCAGTGGCATCGGTACTAATGTAGTACAGGAATCGATCCAACAGGCATTACAGTCTGAGGAGTTATCATTCCTTAGCAATGCCACTAACTCTCTTGCTCAACAACCTGATCTTACGGATCTTGTTGTTGCTGTGATAGATAAATCTTCGCAAATGTAAGTTTTGAAAAAAGTACTTACCATTTATTTATGTCTTATTTATATTTAGTAACTTAATTTAAAATTATAAATGACTTTTAAGAAAAAAAATTTAATCAAAAAAATAAAAAATTTTACTATAAATTTCGGACCACAGCACCCAGCCGCTCATGGAGTTTTAAGGTTGGTGTTAGAATTAAAAGGAGAAGTTGTTGAAAGAGCTGACCCTCATATCGGTCTTTTACATCGAGGAACTGAAAAACTAATTGAGTACAAAAACTATGTCCAAGCTTTACCTTATTTTGATCGTTTAGATTATGTATCTATGATGGCTCAAGAGCACACATATTGTTTAGCCATAGAAAAGTTGTTCCATTGCCAGATTCCTACTAGAGCTCAGTATATTCGCGTATTATTTGCCGAAATCACTCGAATTTTAAACCATTTACTGGCTGTTGGATGTCATGCGATGGACGTTGGTGCAATGACTCCTTTTTTATGGGCCTTTGAAGAGCGAGAGAAATTAATGGAATTTTATGAGCGAGTATCCGGTGCTAGAATGCACGCAGCTTATTTTAGACCCGGAGGTGTTTATGCAGATATTCCTAAAGGCTTATTGAACGATATTTTCATTTTTGTCGAACAATTTAATATCCGATTAACTGAAATGGAAGACATGTTAACAGAAAACAGAATTTGGAAACAAAGACTTGTTGATATCGGAGTAGTTTCGGCAGCAGATGCTTACCAATGGGGGTTTAGTGGTGTAATGCTTCGCGGTTCAGGTGTAAAATGGGATTTGCGTAAAAGCCAGCCATACGAAGTATACGATGAATTAGATTTTGCTGTTCCGGTAGGAACTAACGGTGATTGCTACGATCGCTACTTAGTTCGAGTCTTTGAAATGCGTGAGTCTTTAAAGATCATTGAGCAGTGTTTAAATCAAATCCCGTCAGGAATTGTTAAGAGTAGTAATAAAAAAATAACTCCTCCATCACGAAGTGAGTTAAAACAATCAATGGAATCATTAATTCATCACTTTAAACTTTACACACAAGGTTTAATTATCCCAACAAATGAAACTTATACTGCTAGTGAAGCGCCAAAAGGGGAGTTTGGCGTATACTTGATTTCCAATAATACGAATCGACCGTATAGGTGTAAAATAAAAGCTCCTGGATTTAATCATTTACAAGCACTAGATTTCATGTCGAAAGGTCATCTAATTGCTGATGTGGTTACAATTATTGGAACTCAAGACATTGTATTTGGGGAAATCGATAGGTAAAAATTAAGATGAAAAAAATGAAATCAGTAAATATATTTACCAACGGAAGTTTAAATTACAACTTCATTGATTACGTTGATTTAGCTAAAAATAGGATATTTTTGGAAAAAGATTTTAGAAATTCTAAATTTTGTGTGAAAAAAAAGCTGTCAAACGTAACCCTTAATCAAGAAAATTTAAAATTTCGACATAAATTTTTAAAATAAGATGAATCAACAATTAGTTATTGCAAATTTACGTAATTTGCTTAAAGTCTGCCCTTTAGAAAAAGTTCAAGTCTTTAACGAAGATTTAATTATAGTAGTGAAGCCAAATGTTTTGTTAGATGTGCTTTTATTTTTTAAGTACCACATTCTATATCAGTTTGAAGTGTTAACTTGCATTTCAGGCGTTGATTACCCAATGAATAAATATCGGTTTAAACTAGTTTACGAATTGTTAAGTATTAGATACAATTTTCGATTAAGAATAAAAACATTTGCGCATGAGCTTATGAGTATCGATTCTTGTGACAATCTGTTCCTATCGGGGGGTTGGTATGAATGCGAAATATGGGATATGTTTGGCGTTTTTTTCCAAAATCATTCAAATCTAAAACGAATTCTTACTGATTATGGGTTCGAAGGTTACCCACTAAGAAAGGATTTTCCTTTAAGCGGTTTTATTGAAATGAGATATCATGAGACTCAAAAAAGAGTAATTAATGAATCAATAGAATTATCTCAAGAATATAGAACATTCACTTTCTTGTCTCCTTGGGAGTCTCAAAAAATTTAAAATATGAAAAAATTTTATCAAAAAGAAAAAAAGAATCGTGCAGACGTTTATGCGCTTGAAAATATTAGACTTATTTTAAAAAGCATTGTGAAAAATATGAAATTAGTGAATATCACACGTTGGAATGCTGTTTTAAGATTGTCATCCCTATCGAAAAAAGGTGCAAAAACTCGATTGGTAAATAGATGTATTTTGACTAGCCGTAAGGGAAGATCTACAAATTCTTACCGATTCTCACGCTTAGTCTTTCTTCGATTAGTACGTTCAGGAAACATTTCAGGTTTAACAAAATCGACATGGTAATTTACCCTTTTAGAACTAAAATTATAAATGGCTACACAAACACAAGCAAATTCAGTTTATCATTTTATAACTCGCTTCTTTTTTTCTACAAATCATAAAGATATTGGAACACTGTATTTAATATTCGGAGCAATCTCGGGAGTGGCTGGTACTGCTCTATCATTATATATTCGAATAACACTAGCTCAGCCAAACGGAAGTTTTTTGGAAAGTAATCATCATCTCTACAACGTAATTGTTACAGGACATGCTTTTATAATGATTTTTTTCATGGTAATGCCAACGTTGATAGGTGGATTTGGGAATTGGTTCGTTCCGCTTATGATTGGTGCACCAGATATGGCCTTTCCTCGAATGAATAATATTAGCTTTTGGTTGTTACCACCATCGTTGTTACTGCTGTTTGCTTCAGTTTTATCTGAAGCAGGAGTTGGAACAGGTTGGACTGTTTACCCTCCGCTTTCAAGTGGAACTTCTCACTCAGGTGGTGCTGTTGATCTAGCTATTTTCAGTCTACACCTTTCAGGAGCTTCATCAATTCTAGGAGCAATTAACTTTATATGTACTATTTTCAATATGAGAGTGAAAAGTTTGTCATTCCACAATTTACCTCTGTTTGTTTGGGCTGTTTTAATTACGGCTTTTCTATTATTGTTGTCTTTACCTGTTTTAGCAGGAGCAATAACAATGCTATTGACTGATAGAAATTTCAACACTACTTTCTTCGATCCTGCGGGGGGAGGAGATCCTGTGCTATACCAGCATCTGTTCTGGTTTTTCGGTCATCCCGAAGTTTACATCCTCATTTTACCGGGTTTTGGTATAGTTAGTCATATTATTGTTAGTGCAGCGCGAAAGCCTATTTTTGGTTACCTAGGTATGGTGTACGCAATGTTCTCTATAGGTGTTCTAGGATTTATCGTATGGGCCCATCACATGTATACTGTTGGGTTAGATATTGATACTCGAGCCTACTTTACCGCAGCGACTATGATTATAGCAATCCCTACAGGGATCAAAATTTTTAGTTGGCTTGCAACATTATGGGGCGGTTCTATCGATCTACGAACTCCCGGTTTGTTCGCAGTAGGATTTATCTTTCTATTTACAATAGGTGGAGTGACCGGAGTCGTTTTAGCAAATTCTGGTATTGATATTGCACTTCACGATACATACTACGTGGTAGCACATTTCCATTACGTTTTATCAATGGGAGCTGTTTTTTCTATGCTAGGTGGTGTCTACTATTGGTTTGAAAAAATTACTGGAGTTAGTTATTCTGAAATTTTAGGTAAAATTCATTTCTGGGGTTTCTTCATTGGGGTGAATTTAACCTTTTTCCCAATGCATTTCTTAGGAGTTGCGGGTATGCCTCGAAGAGTACCAGATTACCCTGATGCGTTTTTTGTTTTTAATAAACTTGCATCGTGGGGATCATACATTTCAGCGATTTCATCATTATTCTTCTTTTATGTTGTTTTTGAGGCGTTTACTTCAAATCGAAAAGTTATCGCGTCAAATTAATAATCAATTTTTAGTGGGATATAGCCAAGTGGTAAGGCCCTCGTTTTTGGTACGAGTATTACAAAGGTTCGAATCCTTTTATCCCAAATTTTTCAATAAAGTAATTAGCTCAACTGGTAGAGCGTCTCGCTTACAACGAGAATGTTAGTGGTTCGAGTCCGCTATTACTTATAGAAATGTATTTAATTTTAGTTTTTTTACCATTAATAGGATTTTTAAACGCTGGTTTATTCGGCCGAAAAATCGGTCCTCATGGGGCTTCTATTTTAACTGTTAATTGTTTGGTTTTTACGTTTTTTCTTTCTCTTTTCGCCTTTTATGAGGTAGCGCTTGTAGGGTGTTGTACATACATAAAACTGTCTGCTTGGATCAACTCTGAATTACTAAATGTAGATTGGGGATTCTTATTTGACAGTCTAACTGTGATCATGTGTTGTGTTGTTACGTTTGTATCTTCATTAGTACATATTTATTCAACTGAATATATGTCACATGACCCCCATTTAGCAAGGTTTATGTCATATCTATCCTTGTTTACGTTTTTCATGTTAATATTAGTAACTGCAGATAATTATGTTCAAATGTTTGTTGGATGGGAAGGTGTTGGGTTATGCTCTTATTTACTAATCAATTTCTGGTTTACTAGAATTCAAGCTAACAAGGCTGCGATAAAAGCTATGGTTCTAAATAGAATTGGCGATTTTGCATTAGTTTTAGGAATTTTGACGATCTTTATAAAATTTAAAGCAGTTGACTATGCAACAGTATTTGCTGTAACACCAATGTTTGTAGGAGAAAAATTTATCTTCTTAAATTCTGACCTTGATATGCTAACGGTGATCAGTTTGTTGCTTTTCATTGGCGCGGTTGGTAAATCAGCTCAGTTAGGGTTACATACTTGGTTGCCAGATGCGATGGAAGGTCCAACACCAGTATCCGCATTAATTCATGCAGCGACAATGGTTACTGCTGGAGTTTTTTTAATCGCACGAAGTTCACCTGTATACGAATACGTTCCAAATGTTTTAAATTTTATAACAATCGCAGGTTCTTGTACCGCCTTTTTTGCCGCTACGGTTGGGTTACTGCAAAATGATTTAAAACGTGTAATTGCTTATTCAACATGTAGTCAGTTGGGTTACATGGTATTTGCATGTGGTTTATCCAATTATTCGGTGGGTATTTTCCATTTAGTTAATCACGCATTTTTCAAAGCTCTACTTTTTTTAGGGGCTGGGTCTGTAATTCATGCTGTTGCAGATGAACAAGATATGAGAAAAATGGGGGGTTTAAAGAAATTAGTTCCATTCACTTACTCGATGATGGTCATTGGTTCGTTGGCGTTGATAGGTTTTCCCTTTTTAACAGGGTTTTACTCAAAAGACGTCATTCTAGAAGTGGCATATGGAAAGTATACCACCTATGGCCATTTTAGTTATTGTTTAGGTTCGGTAGGAGCATTTTTGACAGCTTTTTATTCAACCAGATTAATCTATTTGACTTTTTTAGCAAAACCGAATGGTTATAAATCAGTAATTTGTGCTGCGTATGATTCTTCTTATCAAATATGTTTTGCATTAGGGGTATTAGCTGTTCCCAGTATTTTTATTGGTTTTTATACGAAAGATATGATTATCGGTTTAGGTACTGATTTTTGGGGTAATGCAATTTTTACTCTACCTGAAAATATGAACATGATTGATGCGGAATTCATTGAGCATATTTTCAAAGTATTACCTGTAATTCTAAGTTTGACTGGAACGACATTGTCTTTCATTCTTTACACATTTGGGAATCGACTTTTGTTTCAGTCAAAAATATCTTTGTTAGGTAAAAAGTTTTATAATTTTTTGAATAAAAAATGGTTTTTTGATAAAGTTTACAATGAATATATAGGTCAGTTTCTTTTTAAATTTGGTTATAGTATCAGTTACAAAACAATTGATCGAGGGATTTTTGAAATATTTGGTCCTATGGGGCTTTCTACAATTATTTCGCGAAAAGCTCTGTATCTTCACAAGTTGCAAACTGGTTATATTTATCATTACACATTTTTAATTTTAGTTGGAACAACTTTAATGCTAGGCGTACGTCAGTTTTGGCTTGTTTTTGGAGAATACGTTGATTTCAGAGTTTTTATAATTTTTATAATTTCAAGTTTTTTTGTTGGTTCAGTAAAAAAATAAGTGTTTGTTACTAAAATAGCGTATTTAGTAAATGATCATAAAATCTCTGATTCTATCTACGGTGAATAATTGACTATTTTAAAAGTTAAATATAGCAGGTTCAAACCCTGTTCAGAGAAAATATGAAAATATTTAATCAATCAAATAAAAATTATACAGTCCAGAATTCAGAAAAAATAAACAGGCACTTCAGTAGTAAACTGATGTCAAATGAACAATTTAAATACTTGAAAACCAAACATAGTTTTCATTTAGTTGATCCTAGTCCATGGCCACTAGTAGCTTCTTTAAGTGCTTTCTTTATGACTTCCGGTGGTGTTTTGTATATGCATAAATTTACTGGTGGTGGTCAATTGTGTTTGACCGGTTTTGCACTTCTTCTTTATGTGATGTACACTTGGTGGCGAGACATTATTCGAGAAGCTACCTTTGAAGAGCAACATACTTTCGCGGTACAAAGAGGTTTAAGGTTAGGTATGATTTTATTCATTGTGTCAGAAGTTATGTTTTTCTTTGCATTTTTTTGGGCTTTTTTCCATTCAAGTTTGTCTCCTGTATATAACCTTGGGGGTATTTGGCCTCCGGAAGCAATTCAAACAATTAAAACTTCTGGAATTCCTTTAACAAATACTTTCTTTCTTTTAAGTTCCGGTGCTACAGTTACTTGGGCGCATCATGCAGTGATAGTTCGAGCAAAAAAGCAATCGATCATAGCCTTGATATTTACAATTATATTGGCGCTTATTTTTACCTTTTTTCAAGGAGTTGAGTACGTTGATGCTCCATTTACCATTACAGATAGTGTTTTTGGTTCGTGCTTTTATATGGCAACAGGATTTCATGGTTTCCATGTTTTTATTGGTACATGTTCTTTGTTTGTATCTTTGCTACGGATCGTATTCAACCATTTTACAACAACTCATCACTTTGGGTTTGAATCAGCGGCGTGGTATTGGCATTTTGTTGATGTTGTTTGGTTATTTTTGTTTATTACAGTTTATTGGTGGGGTGGTATCCATTAATAGCTTCGTCTTCTAAAAATCTATTTGTTCAGAAAAATTCAAGAGTTTATTGCTTTAATATCTATAGTAAATAATCATAGAATTTTTAGTTCTTTTCATTGTGAGCGCTTGGTCGTTCCAAGAGTCACATGTGATCAGCTTAAATCCTTTTTCATTAATATAATGGGTTCAATCCCCGTTAAGGACAATAAATGATGTTTTTTATACAATGTGATAGTCCTGCTCTTTGGCAAACCTATTTACATGATCCGGCAAGTATTAGTATGGAAGGTATTTTGATCTTCAATAAGCACTTACTGTTTTTGTTGACAGTTATTGTGTTGTTTGTCGGATGGTTATTGTTTTACACTATTTATTATTATAACGAATATAGTAACAAATTCAATGCAAAATTTGTCCATTCAAACGAATTAGAAATTGTTTGGACATCAGTTCCTGCGCTAATTCTTCTAATTATTTCAACTCCTTCATTCACATTGTTGTATGCAATGGACGAGATCTCAGAACCTGAATTATCGTTAAAAATTTTAGGACACCAATGGTTTTGGAGTTATGAAATTTCTGATTTTAATTCGTGTCAAAAAAACGAACAAAGTTTAAAGTATGTTTGTTATATGATGGTTTTAGATGGGTTACCTAAAACCAAGCAAGGTTACTTTCGGTTATTAGAAACAAATAAACGAGTGATTCTGCCAACTAATACACATCTACGACTTTTAGTAAGTGCTGCAGACGTTTTACACAGTTGGACAGTACCGTCGTTTGGGCTAAAAGTAGATGCTTGCCCGGGACGATTAAACCAATTAAATTTGTTTTTAAAACGTGTTGGAGTATTTTTTGGACAATGTAGTGAAATTTGTGGTGTGAATCATGGCTTTATGCCTATTGTAGTTGTTTCTTTACCAACCTTACAGTTTCATCACTATGTCATGACAAAATTAGAATTAGGCTAACCATTTCTAACATTCAACTGTGGAAAGATGACTGAGAGGTTTAAAGTGGAGGTCTGCTAAATCTCTGTATATAAATAATTGTATACCGTGGGTTCGAATCCCACTCTTTCCAAAAAAATAATACGTAAACTTATAAGTAAACACCTTTTCTTAAAAATATAAATGTCAATAATTACCACCAATTTAGAAACAAAAACGTTGTTCAACTTTTTGAGTGACGAAACTTTAACTTATTTGTCTGTTTTCTTCAATATAAATAACTCTTTATTGCATGCTGAATATGTTGCAATTTTAGTTTTTTTGTTAATTGCAATTTTATTAGCTTTTATCATTGTAACGTTATCTTATTTGTTAGCTGTTCAAAACCCTGAAACCGAAAAACTTTCGCCGTATGAGTGTGGCTTTGAGCCCTATGAAGATGCTCGGAACACATTTGAAATCAAATTTTATCTAGTCGCTATTTTGTTTATTATCTTTGATATTGAAACTATGTTTTTGCTACCGTGGAGTGTTTCATTGTCTCAACTTAGTAATTTAGGTTTTTGGTCGATGATTGATTTTATCATCGAATTAGGTATTGGGTTTGTTTATGTATGGTATGTTGGTGCTTTAGAGTGGGATTAACACAAATTTTTCGGTTAGAGAGGAGTAATTGGTAAACTCGTTAGGCTCATGCCCTAAAGATTGTAGGTTCAAGTCCTACCTCTGACAAATGGATCAACATTGAAATTAAAAAAATACCTTGGCAGATATAACTCAGTTGGTTTAGAGTATTAGGTTGTGGTCCTAAAAGTCACGGGTTCAAATCCCGTTATTTGCCATCTGTTTTAAATTCTTGCAAATACTGCTCAAATTATAGTTAGTACCTTAAAAAAGTCATTTTAAAGCGTTAAAAGGAGCCCTATGCATCAAAAATATGAACGGACGTATCTTGACGATATGTAAATTCTGTCTTGAAGACGCGCGAAAGAGTTTACGTCTCCGTAACGGAAAACCGATCAATAAAAGTTGAATCTTTTATATTTTGTTGGATTTAAAAACATGACAACGATATACAAAAGATAAAAATTAGCGAATTGAACCATCTAAGTAGCTAATAAAAAAATCAACCGAGAATATCGTAAGTAGTGGCGAGCGAACACGGTAAAGGCTTTTTTGTCTTTAGGTAGATCTAATTCGATTACCAAAAACAAATTTAATTGGTTTAACACTAATTTAAACTTCCAAAGAAGGTATTTTTGAGTAAGTCCTGTAAAATTTAGTCATAACAATTAAAAAACAGTAAAATAAAACAAGTCATGTTTTGTTTGAAGATTGAGGTCCCACCCTCAAAGCCTAAATAATTTTTGATGATAGATAGCGAACTAGTACCGTGAGGGAAATGGGTGAAATTTAATGCTGACAATCAGTTGAAGCTTAAAAATTTTTAAAAGTGACAGCGATCCTTTTGCATAATGCGTCAACGAGTTTATTTTAGAGGCAAGCTTAAGCTGTGTAAAGTGTAGGCTAAAAGAAACTAAAAAAGTCTTAAATTGCTTTTTAAGTCACTAAAATAAGACCCGAAACTAAGTGATCTAACCATGAACAGGTTGAATTTAAAGCGGCAACGCTTATTGGAGGACCGAACCCGTGTATGTGGAAATATACTGGGATGATTTGTGGTTAGGGGTGAAAGGCCAATCAAACTTAGAGATAGCTGGTTTTCTGCGAAATCTATTTAAGTAGAGCGTTTAAAAACTTTGATTTGAGGTAGAGCTCTTAATAAATAAGGGGGGTGTAAAACTTTACCGAATTTAATAAAACTTCGAATACAAAACAAAAGAGTTTAAGCAGACAGACTGTGAGTGCTAAGATTCATAGTCAAGAGGGAAACAGCCCAGACTATTTGTTAAGGCCCTTAAAAGTAATTAAGTGAAAAAGAAAGTGAAAAAATTTTAACAACCGGAAGGTAGGCTTGGAAGCAGCCATCCTTTAAAGAAAGCGTAACAGCTCACTGGTTTAGTTTTTTTGCGTCAAAAATGTAGAGGGACTAAAATTACTTGCCGAAGCAATAGATTTAAATTGTTAAAATTTAAATGGTAGCAGAACGTTCTGTAAATCAACGGAGGTTTATGGTGACATAAACTGGAGAAATCAGAAGTGTAAATGTTGACATGAGTAGCGAAAAACAATGTACAAGCATTGTTGCCTTAAGTTCAAGGTTTCCAAAGCAAGTCTATCCCTCTTTGGTTGAATCGGTCCCTAAGGTCTTAACGAAAGTTAAAGATTGATGGAAAATAATATTATTGTAATTTAAAGTGACAAAATATAAAGATCATTTTTATCTAATGGTTTTGATAAAAGTTTTTTAGTATTTTCAAGAAATAGCTTTAGTAAAATTAACCGTACTGTAAACCGACACAGGTGAACAAATTTAGTAAATTAAGGCACGTGAGTGAATTGCATTGAAGGAACTCGGCAAAATGACTCCGTAACTTCGGAATAAGGAGTAGCTTTTTTAGGGCAACCTTTAAAAGCTGGCACAAAATCGAGGACAGCAACTGTTTAGTAAAAACACAGGTCTCTGCAAATTTGTAAAAAGACGTATAGAGACTGACGCCTGCCCGGTGCTGCAAGATTAATGAGAAAAGTTTTGGCTTTGATCTTAAACCCCAGTAAACGGCGGCTGTAACTCTGACGGTCCAAAGGTAGCGAAATTCCTTGGCATTTAATTGGTGTCCTGCATGAATGGCGTAATGACTGTCCTACTGTCTCCAATGCAACCTCAGTGAAATTGAAATCTCCGTGAAGATGCGGAGTACCTGCGGCTAGACGGAAAGACCCCGTGCACCTTTACTATAGTTATGTATTGTAACAAAAACTATTATGTGTAGAATATGTGGGAAGTTTTTATACATCTTTACGCAAGTAAATTATTTAAATAACAGTGAAATACCACTCTTAATACTTTTTGTTACTTATTAATTAAGACAATGCATAATGGGTAGTTTGACTGGGGCGGTCGCCTCCTAAAGAGTAACGGAGGCGTGCAAAGGTAAGTTCAAATTGGAGTTATAAAATCAATTGTAGAGCGTAATAGTATATTGCTTGCCTGATTGTAAGATTGACAAATCAAACAGGGACGAAAGTCGGTTATAGTGATCCGGTGATTCTGTGTGGAAAAGGTCATCGCTCAACGGATAAAAGGTACGCCGGGGATAACAGGCTAATTATCCTCTAGAGACCCTATCGACGGGATAGTTTGGCACCTCGATGTTGGGTGCGATTCGTTAGTCACGAATATGGGTTAGATTCCATAGTAATGACTGCTTACAATATACATGTGGTAGTATTGTATGATAACTTAAGTGTTAGATGGGTAACCACTCCCATATGCTCAATTCCTTGAGCATTAATCATAGGTTTCCAGATAATAATCTACTGGATTTCCCCTATCTTAACATTGCGGAATTTGTTAAGTATAAGCGGGGCTAAAAGTCTGTTGTAATCACAACTCTTGTGAATGCAATGGGTGAGAACGGTATGTGTGAGCTTAGAGACCATGCGAACCTACGTAATAAAACGACGTCACGAGGATTTTGGGGGTATGAGAGAAATGCCTGAAGGCGACCCCGGAGCCGAAATAGCGGCATTAGATACCATATTGGCTGGAATGTACAACAAGGAAGGCAAGGAATCAATGTATCTCGTCGTATAGTAGGAAGGACACACATATAATAAATAACACTTAGGAACGAAGTAACAGGTAATGTGCTCCAAATTTAATTTGGTAGGTCCAACTATAAGCTATTTACCTGAAAGATGCTATAAGAAGCCAATGCTCATCCGGAACTGACCGGACTAGTGCCTGCAAAGGGCGGGGGGTAATGCCCGAGATATGCTGACGTATAGCGCCAAATGAGCTTGAAAGAGCTGTAGGGTTACTGCAACCCATTTTGGCAGGAGCCGTATGAATGGAGACGTTCACGTACGGTTTTGGATTAGCAGGTCTGCGAAATAATAAATCAAAGGCTTGACTATAATATTATCGCATCCTGGAACTGTAAGCGGTTCCAAGGGTTTTGCTGTTCGCAAAGAAAGGCGGTACATGATCTGAGTTTAGAACGTCGTGAGACAGTTTGGACCCTATCTACCGCAGGCGCAAAAAAATTGAAAGGATTAAACCTTAGTACGAGAGGACCAGGAAAAGTGAATCTCTGGTGTATCGGTTGTTATACCAATAGCATAGCCGAGTAGCTATAATTCATAATAGATAATCGCTGAAAGCATCTAAGCGAGAAACTAACCTTGAGATTAATTTTTTAAAAGAACGTAGTAGATTATTACGAAATAGGCTTAGTGTGTAAGAGTTGTAAAATTTTTAGCTAATAAGTACTAAAATAATTTCTTAACTTAATTAAAAATTCGACTTTTGTTATTAACTTCAAAAATTATACAATTTATTGCGATTTGAATATAAAAGATTTTTAAATATGTAAATAATTTAAAAATAATTGAAATATGAGTTTGATCTTGGCTCAGGGTGAACGCTAATAGTATGCTTTACACATGCAAGTTGAACGAAATTTTTCGTGGCAAACGGGTGAGGAACGCGTAAAAACTCTGCCTTTTAGACTAGAATAAACATATTCGAAAATCTGAAAATTTTCGAAGAAAAATATTATATTTGTGTCAATACTGGATAATTTTATAGAAAGGTCAATTTTACGAAAGACCGCTAAAAGATGAATTTACGTAAGATTAGGTAGTTGGTAGTGTTAACAGCTTACCAAGCCGATGATCTTTAGTTGATCTGAGAGGATGATCAACCACACTGGAACTGAGACAAGGTCCAGGCTAAGTTTTTGGCCAGCAGTGAGGAATATTGGACAATGAACGAAAGTTTGATCCAGCAATACTATGTGAATGATGACGGCAGATCTATAGAAATAATATTTTAATTACAAAATGTAACTTGATTAAAATCTTGATTCTGGTTGTAAAATTCTTTCGTTGAAAATGATAGTGACATTATTCAAAGAAGTTTTAGTCCCGGCTAATCTCGTGCCAGCAGCCGCGGTAATACGGGAGGGGCAAGCGTTATCCGAAATGACTGGGCGTAAAGAGTCCGTAGACTGTACTGTAAGTTATTTGTTAAATCCTAAAGCTTAACTTTAGAATAGCCTATAATACTACTTTACTAGAGTTTTATTCAGAAGAGTAGAATTCCATGTTTAGGGATAAGCCCCGTAGATATATGGAGGAACACCTGTGGCGAAGGCGACTCTTTAGTAAAAACTGACGTTGAGGGACGAAAGTGTAGGGAGCAAACAGGATTAGATACCCTGGTAGTCTACACTGTAAATTCTGAGTGCTGTAATTCAATTTATATATGTAGTATTTTGGATTTTTTAAGCTAACGCCATAAGCACTCCGCCTGAGGAGTACGATCGCAAGGTTGGAACTCAAAAGAATTGACGGGGGCCTACAACGAGTGGTGGAGCATGTGGTTTAATGCGATAATCCGCGCAAAACCTTACCAACCCTTGACATAAAGAAACAGAAAGCATTTTATTCATTTGAAATCGCTTTCAGGTAATAAAATAAGTTAAATATTTTTTAATAAATTTCTTTACAGGTGTTGCACGACTGTCGTCAGCTCGTGTCGTAAGATATTTGGTTTATTCCTTTAACGAGCGTAACTCTTATCTTTAATATTACTTTTGTACTTTTATTTTTAAGTCTAAAAATACAAGCTTTAAAGACACTGTCAATGATAAATTGAAGGAAGTGAGAATTAAGTCAAGTCCCTGTGGCCCTTATGGGTTGGGCTACACACGTGCTACAATGAAAATTACAAAAAGTTACTTTCAATTCAAGTAATTTTGTTAATCTTCAAAAATTTTCGTAGTTCGAATTATAAGCTGCAACTCGCTTATATGAAGGTGGAATCACTAGTAATCGCAAATCAGAATGTTGCGGTGAATCTGTATCTTGGCCTTGTACACACCGCCCGTCACATGCAGAGAGTTAGTTTTGCTTGAAGATTCGAATTTTCCAATCTTAAATATTTTTGCAATATTTAAGAATTTAAATGTTTGAATCCATTGAGAGATTGATGATTTGGATGAAGTCGTAACAAGGTAGCTGTACGGGAACGTGTAGCTGGAATAAATGAAATAGTTCAGTTGGTTAGAACGTTGGAATCATAATCCAAATGTCGGGGGTTCAAGTCCCTCTTTCATTAAAGATTTTGTTGTTAAAATTCTTGGTTTAAAAAAGTCATGATAACTAATCTATTATTTTATCTCTTTTCTAATATACTGTTAATCAGTGCATTAATGATTATTATAGTTCAAAATTCAATTTATTCAGTACTATTCCTTGTTTTAAGCTTTGTAGCGTCTGCCAGTATACTATTTTTGTTTGAATGTGAGTTTGTATCTTTAATGTTTATAACAATTTATGTCGGGGCCATTGCGGTTTTATTTCTTTTCGTTGTTATGATGCTGGACATTAAAACAATTTACTTTACAAAAGACTCATTAAAATATTTTCCGTTTGGAAGTTTTATAGGTTTTGTTTTCCTAGTAGAGATTTTACTTGTCATTTCAAAAAATTTTAGAGTAAATCCGTATCAAAACGGTTTCTTGTCCAATTTTTATGTAAATTGGTTTGACAAAATTGACTCTTTCATCGATTTAGAAGCTATTGGACAGATTTTGTATACGCATTATGTTTTACAATTCTTGATCGCAGGTATTATTTTAATGTTAGCAGTTATTGGGTCTGTAGTTTTAACAATAAGCACAGCTACTAAAAGTACAAAGCATCAAGTTATTTTCAAGCAACTCTCTCGTAATTACAAAAATGTGTTACTCTCTTAACGCAAAGACGTTATAATTGAAAATTAATTGCCAGCCCGCAAATTTTTTTAATTTCCGTTTTGTTTAACACGCTTCAAAAGCATTTTTAATAACAGATTTTTCTGAAAATAAAATCTTAAGGCGGTGTTATCGTTTATGCAGACTTTAGTAACAAAAATTGTTTAGATTTATTAAACGTAATTGTATTATTAAGGTCTTTAAGTGCTATTTTAGTATACCTGAAATCTTTTCGAATTCAAGTGTAATTAATAAATCCATTTCAAATACTAATTAAGGGAATCGATCTAAATGGAAGTTATAAGGATGAATAAAAATATAAGGCAATTGGTTAATAGGTGACCATTCTAAAAACCGTAAGAAGGTTCTTGGTTCGATTCCAAGATTGCCAGTATGCAATCGAAAAATTTACAAAATCTCAAGTTTTTTTTGTTGGTTCAGTAAAAAACATAATTATTTATTTTTAAAATGAAATTTAAAAGAATTAATTCGACAACTCCGTCACAAAGAGGTTTAATACAAATTAAACAGAATTCTTTAGGAAAAAAGCCTTTTATCAAAACAAAGATTTACGGCTTAAAAAACTCATCGGGGCGAAATAATTCAGGAAAAATAACTATACGTCACAGAGGCGGTGGACATAAACAAAAATATCGAGAAATTGATTTTTACAGGAAAGAGGACTTCACTGGAATTGCAACAAGTATCGAATACGACCCAAATCGGAATGCAAACATCGCTGCAGTTTACTCTTCTTTAACAAAGTCTTATTCCTGCATACTTGCTCCTAAAAATCTATGT
>Ga0209713_10000994_pt1 | contig 16558 bp, 9 predicted proteins | sample ArcOceMetagenome_3_FD_187444 | JGI IMG/M metagenome (GOLD analysis project Ga0209713, IMG submission 187444) | Marine eukaryotic phytoplankton communities from Arctic Ocean - Arctic Ocean- Svalbard ARC20M Metagenome (SPAdes) (version 2) | ecosystem: Environmental > Aquatic > Marine > Oceanic... | reverse complement strand
TACCTCGCGGAAAGCACGCAAAGCAGTCTTTGTGCGGTGCGACGAATCGTATCACCACTGCTGCGACCGCCGTCATCCACTGCGAGGCTAACTCGCCGTCGATGTGGCTCTCCTGGAACCGCGAGGAGAACATCGACTGGCAGCAGCTGCTTGGTGACCCTCGTCTCGACCCGCTGGTCCTCTTTTCCGAGGACGAGCCCCAGAGGGCGCTCGGAGATGGAAACAGTGACGACGAGGGTACCGGCGAGCCGACAGGGGGTGGCTGCTCACTCGCCGATGCGGGGAGCTGCCCGCTCGCCGATCTGCCCGATTGCGTGACCGCCAGCCACATCCTGAGCTTCTTGGGGCCGCGCGACCTCTGCACGCTTCCGGCGGTGGCGCGCCAGTGGGGGCAGCTCGCCGCCGAGCCGCAGCTGTGGCAGCAGCTCGTGCTGCGGCGGTACAGCGCCATGGCGCATCTGCTGCCCGAGGGCGCCCTGCGCCCGGCCAAGGGCTGCGGCTGGCGCGAGCACTACTTTGCGCTTGGGACGCCTTCGGGCGGGCGCCACTGGGGGAGACTGGCCGTCGAGGGGCACTCGCACCGTTCGAGCTGCTGGCTGTACATAAACGGCACCGTCTTCGACGTGACGCCCTTCATGCACAAGCACCCGGGCATGGAGGCGTCGCTGCTGCTCTTCGGCGGGACCGACGCCAGCGAGGCGTTCAACGAGGTCTTCCACTCGCCGCAGGCGCGCAAGCTCATGAGGACGCTCGCGGTGGACGGCCTGTCGCTGCCGCACGAGGGCTGTCCCGTGGGCCTGCTACCGCCCGACGTGCTGCGCCGCGTCCTGGAGGAGCAGAGCGAGGCCGCCTCCGCGCCCCGCACGGCGGCGGACAAGCTGCGCGGCTGGCTCGCCCCGTACGTCGAACGGACCGTGCCGGCGCTCGATCCGGAGGGCATCCCGGCCATCGCGTGGCGCACCGGCTTCGACGCCTCCGAGCGGCTGCAGCGCCTGATCAGAGATCGGTGGCAGCAGACGACCATAGGGGACTTTGACCCGGACGACTCCGTGCCTTACTGGTCCGGCTGAGGTGTTGCTAGTCTGGCCGTCTAATTTTATGCCATGCTATTTCATACCTCTCATCCGTCGGGTGGCGCGCCAATCCGCATGAGCTTGCGCCGTTCGTTGCGCGCCTTGGCCCTCGGCGCGACGCAATCTCGCCTCCCAGTGTCCCAGAGAGGTAGAAGGTAGTCGGGCGCATGGAACCCGTTGATCATGACGTCTCATGTGTTGACGCGAGCGGAGTGAGCGAAAAAAAATTGGGGGAGAATTTTAGATAAGAGTTGATTTGAGGGGGGTAAGTTGTTGTAGGTGTTTTGATGGTTTTGGTGAGGGTGAGGTGTTGGAGGATAGGGATGATGTTGAGGATTTTGAGGAGGAGGGGTGAATGATGTGATTTGGATGGTGGTGGGTGGGATGTGTGGAATTTAGAGTGGAATTTGGGTTGTGATATTGTCATAAGTTACAACCCAAACCCACACATACTAATACACTCCCCACCCACCACCATCCAAATCACATCATTCATTCAACCCCAACTCCTCCTCAAAATCCTCAACATCATCCCTATCCTCCAACACCTCACACTCACCAAAACCATCAAAACACCTACAACAACTTACCCCCCTCAAATCAACTCTTATCTAAATTCTCCCCCAAATTCACTCGCTCCGCTCGCTATTGAGGCTATTGAGGCGACGCGTTTGCCGACTAGAAACCCCGGGACCCAGCACTAGGGCGCCCGCGAGTCGGCGCCCGCTCACAGCGGTGGTGAGGTCGATTGAGGTCGGAGAAGTTGATGCGGCCGTCGCTGCCACGTTGCTGTTGGCGCCGTCAGACCGCTCCTCGCCGTAGCGTGGTCCGCATCTGCCGGCGCCGCGAGGTGACCCGTATTACAAACTTGGTGTTGATTGCGCGTCTCTCGGAACCTTTCCACGCTCGGCGCCGTTCTCGCACACCAATCTCAGTCTCGGTCTGAACACACACGATCACACATGATCTTCACTACGCTCCTGCTGTCGTCGTCGACGATGGGCATGCCCATCGTCGACACGACATGCCCATCATCCTGCACCGGCAATCCAGTCGAGCGTTGCTACTTCTCACCATCGTGCACCGACCCAACCCTCCACGACCCCAAGGGTGGCCTCGGCTGCAACGCTGGTGGGCATCCCAATCCCAACTGCCGCTTCTGTGCGTTTGGCCCCTTCGACTCGTGGAGCTGCGACGGCACGCCCATCGTCGAGGCGCCGGCGTCCATCCCCGTGACCGTCGAGCCAGCTGCGCTTGAGCACATGACGCGCAGCTCGTCGAGCTTTCGGCAGTGCTCCGCGAGCTCCAGCCGCCCACGCCGGTGGCGGCGTCGTCGCCTGTGCCGCCGTCGCCGCGGACTCTGCCCGCACCGGCGTCGTACGAGTCGTCGCCGCCGCCACTGTCGCCTCCTGCGCCGCCGCTGCCCAACCCATACTTTCTGGCACCCGGCGGCAAGAGCTGCACCGACGCGTGCGCGGCCATCGACGAGGACTACGTCTGCGACACGGACCTGATCACTGCCGCCGCCGCCAACGTTGGCGCTTGCAAGGCCGTGCTCGACTCGCTCGCGGTCGAGTACGAGCGAAGCGGCATGTACCCCGACGACGACTCGGGGTGCACCTACCACCCGGGGCAGGACGGCTGGGCGCAAGTGATGCACTCAGGCCGCGACGACGGCACCGACCCCGCGCCGACGTGCGACGAGGACAACGCCGACGCCAGCCGCCAGCGCGTGTGCGCGTGCTCGGTGGTGCAGACCTTGACTGTCGCCCCTCTCGCCAGCGCGACACCCCCTCACAATGCGACCAGCCCCTAGAGCTTCGCAGGGCTGGCTCCGTGGCGGGCACGAGAAGAACCGTGAACCGAGCCGCACCCCGCCCCCGACGTGGGAGAGGCAGAGGGGTGCCCTCTCGCCACGCCCCTTACGCGGCCCCGGGGCGAGCCGCTCATGCAGTGTCGAATTCTCGAGATGTGCGTCCTGTTGTGGTGTTTGACAATGTGTCATCTGTGTCTAATTCATATTATCCGTGTCTACTCCTTGGTCTGCCGGGTGTAGATGGCCTGCGAGTGGTGCGTCAGGAGCGGCTTGATGAGGCCCTTCGAGACGAGCTCCTTCACGGCCTTGCGCGCCAGGGAGCCGTTCACCTTGAGCTTCTCAGAGATGATTGACGGGGTGATGAGCTTCTGCTTCGGGGTGTCGTTCAGCATGCGCTCGTAGGTCGTCTTGTCAAACAGGACGGCGTTCGCGAGCTTCTCCTTCACCTTGCCCTTGGACCACTTCTTCTTCTTGGCCTTGCCGCCGCCGCTGGAGGCAGCCTTCTTGGCGCCAGCCTTCTTGTCGTCCTTCTTGGGCGGCATCCTGAGCAAGACCTGCGAAGCGAGGCGGTCGCCGTGTGAGCACGGAATCGGGTTGGTCGTCGAGAGGACCGATCCGTTCTGTCCGTCCCGGGCGCATGCGTGCCCAACGCACGCGCGGAAGCATCGAGGGTCACCCCAACGCGCCCCTCGACACGTGGAGACGGAGAACCCCCCAACCCACAACCCCATTAGCCTCCCCTGGTCATCAGGCTCTCGGGAAACTGCCGCAGTGGCCGCAGCATCCGAGAGTTCCGGACCGGGCAGCTCCACGATGACCGCCACGACACGCGCTGCCGACCCTGCCCAGTTGTGCGGCGCTCCCGACCAAACCACGGCCCCAGGGGCTCGCCGCGTGCGGCGACGAAGGTGGACTCTCGCCTGAGCGCCTCGCCACGATGTCACGGGCCACGCAGTGCACGACCACCCACGGTTTTGTCGCTTTGCAATTCGCCCCTCGATAGAATTTTTCAGACGTCAAGGGCGGGACACGGAGGCCACCGAGAGGCACGGAGAGATGTAGGGAGGACGATCGATATGCCGGCGTCTGCGGTCCACAGGGCTGTATGCACGGATGCCACCTCAAATGCCGTGTCCGCGGCGCGTGGAGAGCCGAGAGCCACGCGGGAGCTGATACTGTAATGCGGCATAAAACTCGGCTGCATGCAGCGGGGTCGCACTCGCGCGCCGACGTTTTGCTCTTGCGTCGCCGACGATTGGGAAGCGCGACATGCCGTCCGACGCGCGAGTCGCGGTGCACCTCTGCGCCGACATCCGTCACACGCTGGGCGCGTCGGAGTATTCGTTTCTCTCCTTTCTGAGCCTGGCGATGCGGGCACGGCAAGAATTGCGCGTTCCAATCAGAGCCACGGTGCCTACCAGCCTGGGTGGGCTGCACCTCGGGATGCTGTTCACCCGCGCGTCCTTTGACCAGCTGGCGCGCGAGACCCACATAAGCCTCGACCTCGCCGGCGAGACGGGTGGCTCCGCTTCCAGGTGCGACCACGAGAACTTTGACGTGCGGATTACCAACCGCACCATTGTACGATTGGGCGGAGACGTCTCAGATGCACTGCCCGAGTTGCCATCTTATGACAGCGCTCAACGTGCTCGTCCACATCCAGCGGCGTTCCACGGACAGGTCTGGTCGCTTCTCCGAGCCATCGTTGCTCACAAGGCCGCGCCGCGCGTGGTGCGGGTCTCACTGTCACTCCTGCAGGCGACACACGGCGTACTTTCACACTCGAGCGCGACATTGCACGCCGAGGCGCTGCACGCCGTAGGCACCCTGCAGTTTGCTGGCGCGGATGGCGACGGTGGCCGCTCGGCCCGCCGCTGCTCGTACGCCTTCCTTGGGCTGGCGGCTGGCCTCGGCACCGTCTCGTTGGAGGAGCGCGCGCAGCGAGCCTTCCGCGCGACGGCGACGGAGCTCGTGCGGCTCTCTCGTGCGGAGGGCTTGGATTGTCTGACGCTGAACGCCGTGGTCGATCCGAATGCCAGGGCAGCCGTGCACGCGGTCTTTGGCGACGTTGATGCGCAGTTCAAGGTCTCGCTGGTCGAGAAGAAGAGCTTCACATCGATCAACGACCTTTGGGGCAGCTACACGGGGGCTACGTCGCATGAGCCAAGCGACGGCCTGCGGGAAAACATCCGCGAGCGGTACGCCGCGTCGGTCGCGCCGCTCATGATCGGTCAGGCGGGCACCATGTGGGGCGATTGGCTGCTCGCCAAGCGCACAGCCGACGGTCTGCCGAGTGCCGTGATCACCAATCCCGCCCGCAACACGACGACGTTCTCGTGCGGCGAGCAGGGGCGGCGGTGCGCGAGTTGCACCTTCTACAGAGGCCGCTGCGTCCCCAACAGCCGCGTGTGGACGCCCGAGATGGCGGGCGAGACGGTCATGTGCATGGAACGCTGGCAGGGCTACATTCTGCGGATGCACCAGAAGGGGCACCCGAGGGGCACGCAGAGAGGGGCCGTGCTGGGGTGTTGAAATAGCTCTGGCGCCTCGCGCGCCGCGTCTCCGAGGTAAAACCAGCGCACGAACCGTGTATGTTTGCAAGGCGTCGCCGACGATGCTTTGCAGATAACACGATACAATCATGACGACTCGGGGCGCCGGCGCTTCGGATCGAAACTCGGGCGGGGACCTGGCCGAGGGCTCGCGACAGCGGCGCGAAGACGCAGAAATAAAGCGCAGCAGATTTAAGAAAAGGCGAGGCTCGGCCGGGGGAATTCCAGCGCTCGATCATCCGCTTGAGCTTGGCCTTTCAAACCTCAGGGATATGATAGCAGGAGAGGACCCTGAGGGGGTCGATTCGGTGGCAGGAGAGGAGTCTCAGGAGGAGACCCAGAAGGAAATAATGGCAGAGCTCGAGGCGAACCTCGAGATCTCACCTGAGACGCTTGTGCATATGGTTATCCGCGTCCAGCGGGCATACCGGCTGACCACGTACGTGTACCGCCACTTCGGGCCGACGCTCTTTGTCGACAGCACCGGCCAGCCATCCTACGGGCAGATCAAATTCGAGGGCCACCTCGAGACGGCGCCGTGGGTCCGCGTCGCGCCCTCGGCGTCGCCTCTGCGGCTGGTCAAGCTGTTCGACTACCACTGGAAGCTGCCAAAGCCAGAGGTGATCATCACCGTGACGGGTGGTGCACAGGACTTTGCGCTCACCTCGCAGCAGCTGCTCTCCTTCGACCGCGGCCTGTGTTCCGCCGCGCTCTCCGCCAAGGCGTGGATCTTCACCGCTGGCTCCGACGCGGGAGTGATGCGTCTCGTGGGCGATGCGATGGCCCGTCACGAGGTGGGGCTCCCGCTCATCGGCATCTTTCCTTGGGGCGTGACGAATGGCCGCGGCCAGCTGGCCAGCGCGGTCAACGGCACCACGCCGTATCGGCCGAGCCCGCCCACGCGTCAGGGCGCGCCGCTGAACCCCAACCACACGCACTTTGTGCTGGTCGACAGCGGCACCGAGGGCGGCGCTGCGTTTGGCACGGAGATCAAGCTCCGCTCCGACGTGGAGGCGACCGTCTCAAACATGAAGAACGTCCCCATCGTGCAGCTGGTGGTGCAGGGCGGCCCCGGCACGCTGGCAACGGTCGAGTCGACGGCGTTGGCGGGCAAGCCCATCGTGATCCTGACCGACAGCGGCGGCGCCGCCACGGCCATCTACGACTACTGCATGAAGGGGCTCGACGGCGTCGCCCCCAACTTCAAGAGCAAGGAGGCGGTGCTGCGCACGATCATGCAGCTCAACGAGGCCTACGGCAAGAAGCAGCTCACGTTCTTCAAGCTCTCCGACGAGGGCAAGGGCTTCGGCGATCGGATGCACGACATGTCGTCGTCGCTGCTCGACGCCATCGTCAAGATGATGAACTCGCCGCCCGCGTACGAGACGCTGCCTGTCGGCGCACACCTGCGCCACCCCGACTATGGCTTCGGTGCGGTGCGTGAGATCACGAGCAACGGCGCGCGCGTCGTCGGCTTTGACAGCGGCGACAAGTACAGCGTCGCACAGGACCACGTGTGGACCCAAATCTTGGTCGAAGGCGAGGCGGCAGCTGCATCGGCAGCTCCCAAGTCTCGCAAGCAATCGATCCGCTTGCGCCACCTCCCCAGCGATCTGTCACGGCCTGCACCCTTGGAACGAAACAAAACATCGTCACTTGGCGAGATCGCCGCGCAGGCGACCAGCAAATCTCAGCCAAAAGCCGCCAATCGGCAGAGCGAGTTGGCGGCCGTGTCGGTGTCGGTCGCGCCCAACCGCGGCTCTGTCACTCCGCGCATGGCTGAGACTGCTCGCAAGCACCACAGCGGTCGACTCGAACGGTTTGTCGACAAACGGCTGCCGAAGCTGTCGCATGCGCTCCACCGACAGTTTGGCCATTTTGGCTCGAACTCGGAAGGGAAGTGGGATGAGAACTCGATGGGCATCGGGACGCTCGACCCGGCCGAGACGAGCGCGCAGCCCGACCCGCTGCTCACCAAGACGCTCGTCCTCACAGTGACGTGGAACCGGCCGGAGCTGGCGCGCCGGATCCTCTCCGGGCTCGAGGGCAACGCCGGGCAGGTCAAGGCGGGCTCGCTCGCCGAGATTGCGGTGGCGATGCAGCGCGCGCTCGAGCTGCAGCGCTTCGAGATGGTGCGGCTCTTCATCCAGCTGCCCGGCTTCGCGGCGCGGCGGATCAACATCGGCCGCCTCTTCCTGCAGCCCGACGAGACCAAGTTCCTCTCGAACAACCGCAACCTGCAGGCGCGCGTGCGCTCGCTCGACCACCACGCGCCGTACCAGCAGGAGGTGGCCGACGAGCGGCGGATCGCCGTCAACTACTTTGGCTACCAGAAGGCGCTGCTACGCTTCTACTACGGCCTCTCGCCCGTGCTGTCGCACCTGCTGCGCACCACCACGTGCACGCAGCCGCACGACATCTTCCTGTGGCTCGTGTGCACGGGCGCGCAGGAGGGCATCGCGCGCGCCGTCTGGCCCAAGTGCGACCTGCCGGTCCACATGGCGCTGCTCGGCGCGCACGTGGCCAACAGGATGGCCAAGGTCATCATGCAGGGCGCGGCGGCCGCCGAGGAGCGCGCGGCGCGCATGCAGGAGTGGGCGTACGGCGCGATGGAGATGGCGCCCGACGAGTCGCACGCGCACCACGTCCTCGAGCTCTCGATCTCGGGCCGGTACACGGCGCTCGACATCGCGCTGCGCACGCAGAACAAGACGTTCCTCTCGCAGCGCCACTGCCTGACGCTGATGGACGAGTGGTGGCGCGGCGGCTCGGGCAACCGCGTCGTCCACCTGCCCGAGGGCTTCAACTGGGGCTTCCTCGTCATGGAGGCGCTCTTCCCTCTGCTCAACCGCCACCTGTGGCACGCCGAGGACGAGGAGGAGAAGAGCGCCGCGGGGCCGTCCAACGTCTACGACGCGCTCGCCATGTACATGAACATCTCGGCGTCGGAGCGCGCGCGCGTCCAGCTCGCGCAGAGCCAGGTCGACGGCGCCGCCGCGTCGCCCGACGCGTCGACCAAGACCGGCCCGTCGGCGGGCACGTCGATCTTCAAGCCGATCCGCGGCCTCTTCGAAGGGTCGGTCGCCAAGGCCGAGAGCCACCTCGACCGCAACGCGTCGCTCTACCGGCGCGTCGTCGACTTCTACTCGGTGCCGTACGTCAAGTTCGTCTTCCGCGTGCTCGCGCAGGCCGCGGTGACGACGATGTACGTCATCATGATCTTCAACTTCGACGACCCCGACGACCTCGACAAGGCGCGGCTCAACGAGACGGTCGCGTGGAACGACAAGTTCCCGCTCATCTCCAAGTCGCACCACGAGATGCTGTGGCTCTTCTTCGAGACGGGCATCTTCCTCGACCAGAAGCACCAGAACCTGATGCGCTCGCGCACCGACGCGCCGCCGCACGGCAAGTTCTTCAGCGTGGTGCGCCTCATCGACAACTGCCTGATCGTCTCGGCGATGGGCATCCGCGTCTCGATGGAGTTCTACGCCGACGAGCTCGGCGACAACCCGTGCGTGCCCAACGAGCTCAGCGGCGCCGAGGGAGGCTTCGCGCCGTGCCTCATCTACGACCGGCAGCGGAAGCTCTACACGGCGTACCAGGTGATCATCTCGCTCAAGACGATCGTCGTGTGCTTCCAGTCGCTCACGTACCTCTCGGTGTACAAGCCGCTCGGCGTGCTGATCATCATGGTGGAGGAGATGATCCAGGACGTCCTCAACTTCATCTTGCTCTTCATGGTCGTCACCTTCGCCTTCATGCTCGGCATGGTCGGGCTGCAGATGGCGGGCATGTACCGCAACACGGACGCCTACGACACGAGCGAGGGCAACGCGCACCAGTACGACCCCTTCTTCAACGTGGGCTCCTTCTGGGGGCCGCTCTGGGCGCTCTTCGGCATGTTCGACCCGATGCAGCTGGACTGGCTGCCGTCGGTGCTCGTGTGGCTCTACTCGTTCATCGGCGCCATCGTCCTCGTCAACCTGCTCATCGCCTCGTTCGCCGACACCTTCATGCGCGTCAAGCAGCAGAGCGAGGTCGAGGCCATCTACGCCGACTGCCTCCGCCTCTTCGCGTTCCGCGACGTGCTGCTCGCCGTGCCGCCCGTGCTCAACGCGCCGATCATCATCTACGACTTCTTCCAGCTCGCGTGCTCGAAGACGACGGGGCGAGGCCGCAGGCGGAACAAGTCGTCGGCCGGCGGCTCCGACACGTCGCTCGTCCTCGATTCGATCAAGAAGCGCGGCATGATGAGCCTGAGCCAGAGGGGCACCGCCCTCGTCAAGTACCTCTCGAACGACAGGGTGGTGTCGCGCAGCACCCGCGGCGAGTCAGTTCGAGAGTCGGTGGGGGCGGACGACTCTCCGACGCCTCGCGTCTCTCGCGCCAGTTCCAAGATGCGCGACGGCGCCCCCGAGTCTCCTACTACGGCAGACAGTCGGAGAGGCTCTCTTGCGGCATCCCGTCACCCGTCGAAAAAGAAGGCAACCCCACGTAGATGCCAAGCCTGGAAGAGGGCTCGCGGTCACTGGGAGAGGGCTCTCTGTCAGTGGGCTCAGGGCGCCTCGACCGCGAGAGAACGGAACACCGCAAGGCGGTTGCCCAAGGCAAGAAGGAATCGCGGGTAGCGACTGAGTTTGAGAATGGAACGGCGGAGGCCGCGGCTCGCGGTGTCGCACTACCGATGGCAGCTGACCTGTGGAGGAGGGCTGCTCTCATTCCGGTGCCTGCCCCCCTTACCCCACTGAGCCGTTGCCCTCGCCCCTGTTGTGCTGTTGTGCTGCGTAGGTGGCGCGGCGCCGGGCCGAGGACGCTGAGATGGAGGCGTTCCGCATCGCGCCCGTCGAGCAGAGCACGTACGACGGCAAGATCTTCGCCGAGTCGTACCTCAAGAAGATGGAGCGGCAGGAGGAGGGCACCGTGCAGGCCATCGCAAAGAGCCTGCAGGTCGGCTTCAAGCAGGCGCACCGCGAGCGCGAGGAGGAGTACGAGACGCTGCGCACGTCGCTCGTGCAGGTGCTCAAGACGCAGAAGGACTCGGCGCCGAAGGTCGACGCGGCCGCCGCCGCACTTCCGCTGCTCGAGGCCATCGACGCGCGGCTGCAGCGGCTCGAGGGCACGCTGCTGGGTGGCAGAACCTAATCAGAACTCAAAACCTTGACGCGAGAGATGGAATCAGGACCTTGTGTAGGCTATGTCAGTGTCGGCATCTTTGTAGGTTAGGATATCAGGAGAGCAAGTCAGCCCGGTAGCCAGCGTGCTTGTCTGCCACGTTGACCGCTTTGTGAAAGCAAACCACCGCAGGGCGGAGTTGCAGGCTGCAGATGTTGCGTGGTTCCACAACCGTCGCTGTTGGAACAATTGCTTCGAGCCGCATGTCGTCGGTGGCTCTCGTGGTCAACGCCGGCGCTGCGGACGCCGACTCGTGCCTTTGGACGTCCGGTGTGTGCGCCGTTAGGCTGCAGCGGCCGAAATCCACCACCAACCAGAAGACCTTTGACGGCTATGCCACTGTCGCCACCACGGCCGAGCAGCTGCAGCCGGCAGTAGACGAGCGCGTGCGCGAGGCGGTGCTGCGCGGCGAGAGCCTTCTCATCTCATGCGTCGGCGCACCGGCGAGCGGCAAGAGCACCACACTGCGAGGCGTCGACGGCGTCGCGGTCGCATCGCTGACCGGTCTCTTCGACTCACTCTCCCAGGCAGAGGGCGAGGAGCGGATCGTCCTGGTCTCGGGCGTGGTCGCGGCGATCGCGCTGCCGACGCAGGGCAAGACGCCACTCACGGGCAAGCAGCCCACTCGCGAGCGTCTCCTCGACGCGCTGCTGCCGGTGAGCGCCGAGCAGCCGGCGAACGGGCTGACGACCCACATTAGCAGCGCCGACGGCCTGCCGCACGCGGCGGGCTTCGAAGTCGACGGCCTGACGCAGGCGGTGGTGCGCTCGCGGGCCGAGGCCGAGGCGCTCCTGCTGCGATGTGGCGAGCGCTGCGCCGCCGAGGAGCGTTCCGGCCGTACGCTGCGCTGCCACCTGCTGCTATTTGTGACGGTGCACCACCGCGCGGCCGACGGCGCTGAGCGCGAGCAGCAGCTGTGCTTCTGCGACCTGGCGGGCGTGAGCCGCGGTGGCGGCAGCACGGCGAGCGGCCCAGGCGCGCGGCCCTCGTCGGCGGCGGCCAGGGGGGGCAAGCCGGCGCCGGGAGGAGCCAAGGCGGCCGCGGGCGGCGGCGGCAAGGCGGTGGGCGGCGAGGATCCGGTGCTGAAGGCCTTCCACCGCGTGGTGGGCGCGCGGGCCGACGGCGCGTCGCACGTGCCGCACCGCGACGCCGGCGTGACGCGGCTGCTGCAGACGTACTTTGGCGGCGGCGGCGGCGCGCTCCAGGTCGTCCACGTGCGGCGCGACCGCTACGAGGAGAGCGAGGCGGCGCTGCTCCTCGGCAGGCAGCTGCAGCAGGCGGCCGAGGCGCGGCCGCGCGCGCTGTCGTGGTGGCGGCCGCAGGAGGAGCTCAAGCAGGCGCTGCAGCGGGTGCACGCCGGCTGCGCGTCGCTCGGCCTCGGCGCGGAGGGCCTCACGTCGTCGATGGTCGCCCTCGACGACGACTCGAGCGAGGAGCTGCTCACGCTGCAGGAGGACCTGCTCCGCGCCGAGAGGCTGCGCGCGCGCCTCTCGCTCTGGCCGCGGCTGCAGCAGAGCTCCGACGCATACCACCGCTCCCTCGGCGACAAGCCGGGCGGCGCGCGCTGGCCCGCCGCCGCCGTCGCCGCCCCCGCCTCCGTCCGCTTCGAGGAGCCGCCCACCGCCGCCGTCGCCGTGGTCGTCGCACCGCCCGCCGCAGCCGAGGCGGCGCCGCACGCTGCCGCGCAGGGTCGGCGTGCGACGCCACCCTCCGCCGTCGGTGGCGGCGGCGGTCGTGGCGGCGGCGGCGGTGGCGGCGGCGGCGGCGGTGGCGGCGAGTGCGCGGCACCGAGCGGCTTTGTCTACCCGCGCTACCGGGAGGTCTCGCACGCACCGCCACCGCCACAGCAGCCGCACGAGGCCTCGCGCCCCGCACCACCCGCTGCCGCGCCGACAGCGGCGCGGGCTGGGCCCGCGGCACAGCTGCAGCTCCTCAAGGCGCGCGGCAGCATGAGCAAGGGGCGGCCGCCGCTGCCGCTCGGCCGCCACAACGAGACGGCCCTGTGAAGGCACTCTTCCGAGTTCTGTTGATAGCAGACACAATATGAGATTTTTTATGGCAGCACATCATGCACCATATAATGCAAAACTTCTTGCGAAGCGCGGCTTTTTAAAATCTGCGTTGTTTTGCCTCCCCATCAAAGTCAAGGCGGCGCTCGGCGGGAACGCTAGTCTCTGTCGGCCACGTAAGCTCGTGGAGCTTGCCCCACACCACCCCCCTAGATGGTGCATATCAACTTCCAGGGCATGGAGGGCGGCCCTTTTGTGGCCCACGTTGGGCCCAACCAGCCGATCCGGGTCGGGTTGGACGCGTTCGCTGCGGCGCGCATGATTCCGGGAGCTCTCTTTCAAGATCCCGCTAGTCGGTCTGACAACTTTGCCAACGGCATGACCCAGCATCAGTTTGGGGTGGTTCGCTTGCTTCTGGATGGCCAACGCATCGACCCCGATACGGCAACGCCCGCGACGCTTCGGATCGAGGATGGCCCGGAACACATGATCGACGTAATGTTTGGGCAGGGCGGCCCGGCGGACTTCCCCGAGCCGATCGAGGTCTACAACACCCCCGCTGGCGCGCTGTCCTACTACCAGCTCGAGGTCCGAAACCTGCGCATCCTTGCTAACGGTTCGGTCAACCACCAGCTCCCGTGCGATAGGGCGCGGCTCGAGCAGCAGCTGCAGCAGGAGCGGCAGGCGCAGCAGGCGGAGCGCGTGCAGCTCAAGGCGAACCATCAGAAGGACAAACAGAAGCTGCAGAAGCAGCTCAAGGACGAGCAGGAGCGCAGCATCTTCTTGAAGCGGCTCAAGGATGACGGCCTCGAGAAGATTAAAGACCTCCGGCGCGAGAAGAAGGCCCAGGAGCAGGAGGCGGCGCGCGAAGTCCAGCTCGCCCGGCTTCGCTCGCGCGCCTCGCCAGCGGCCGGCGCCTCGCCCGTGGCGGCTTCGCCGCGCACGCGCATCAGCAGCAGAGAGCTGCGCGCGCTCCTTGCTGTTCGCGCATGAGACGCCGAACTTTGGGTTTGGTTTCTTACTGAATAGCTGCAAAATATCTTAGAGCTATACAGGGGGTAAGGTCTGCGGTATATTGTGGTTCGACTCCTCCCCACGCAACTTTGCCTCCAGAAGCAATCGTCGGCGCGAGCGTGCGCTTTCGTCGTACACCATCGTCCTGTCGGCCTTTCCCCTGTGAAGGCACTCTACACAATATGAGATTTTTTATGCCAAAACTTTTCCCCACTTTCACCCGCCTAATTTGGAAAATCGGCTATACCTGCTGAAAATAAGGGTGTGTTTACTTCTGTTTTTTACCACATACTTGTCATGCAAAACTTCTTGCGAAGCTCGTGTTTAGCTGTTTACGCGGTCAGCTATCGGATCGCCTCGTGGTCACAGTGCCCACAATCACGCGTCACAAGTATGGTCGACCTCAACGACCCAGAGATCCTAAAGGCCGTGGCTGACGTTAGGGACCCATCGTCGGACACGGATTGGCTCGTGCTCAGCTACAAGGGCAACAACAAGCTCGTGGTGGAGGAGACCGGCTCTGGCGGGATCGAGGACCTCGCGGAGGAGTTGGACGAGGGCAATGTGTCCTACGCGCTCCTGCGCGTGGCGGATCCGGTCGACGCGAAGCTCGTCAAGATGGTGCAGGTCATGTACGTGGGGCCGACAGTGAACGGCGTGCTGCGTGGCCAGTCGAACTCGCACAGGGACGCCGTCAAACAGGTCCTCGGCCAGCCGCACATCGAGATGCAGACGGACGACAAGGACGAACTCACCCACGCCGCACTCGTGGCGAAGCTGAAGAGCAAGGGCGGCGCCACTGGGCCAGGGCTGGCCGCAGCCAGCGCCACGCCGGCTGCCGCCCCATCTTCCGCGCTCAAGGGAGCGTGGCAGGTGGAGCAATTTGCGCCGCCGACCGCGGGCGACGGTGGTTCGTACTCCAGGAAGTACGAGCACAAGAAGGTGGAGCCGCTCTTCAAGCCTGCGCCGGATACCGGCGTCTTCAAGCCCACGCCGTGACGCCGAACGAGCACGCCGCGGCGCCCGCTGCCGCGCCGAAGCCCGCCACGCCGTTCCGAGGGTGATGATTCATGTTCAAGTAAGGATCGCATGATTTGGCGCTGTGTCCGTGTACATGAATTTACGGTGAAAATAGAACTAACCTAGGCAAACCCAGGCACTCCAGCGGCGCGCACGTGCATGAGATCACTTCTTCGAGTCTCACAATGCGCCAAGATCGTCGAGCTCAAGCGACACGGTTTTCCCCTTGCCCTTGATGACGGCCTGGGCGCCCACTGCCACGAGAGCGTTGTACAACGTGTGGTCGTATCGCTCGTACTGTAAGCGAATGTATGAGTCTCTCTTGTTCTCCATCCGCCGTTTGCGCAGCAATGCGGCCTTGTCATGGTTGTTGATCAAGCTGCTCTTCTGCCGCGCGAAGTACTGCTCGAAGGTTTCGGGACCCGGGTTCTCATCGTCGTCGCCCAACCCGTCGTGATGGTCCACCACGGTGCCGTTGAAGTTGGTTGTGTAGCTCGGGATGGCCTCGTCGCCGTAGTACTTGTCCTCTGCGTAGTCCTTGTCGATGCGGACCTGCCACTCGGTGCGGTACTCCTGCGTGTAGCAGTTGTACTCATTGAACGCCATCTCGAAAGTCACGTCCGAGATAGTGTACTCGCCCAGGTAGAGCTTACCGTTCACCGCGTTCTTGCCGTGGTACGCGCCCAACGGGAACATGTTCCGAGCAGTGCACTCACGGAAGAGTGGCACTGTCTTCTGCGCTGCAGGCTTCTCAGCAACGAAGAACTCCTCCACGAATCCATCGTCGCCAGCATACCAGGGCAGATATGGATTGAAGCCGTTGTTGCCCGCGATGAAGATGAAGCCCTTCGGGATGTGCTTGCCGTCCGAGTTGTTGGTCGGGAAAGGGTGCATCAATTGCCCACCCAGAACGCAGCCGATGGACCCGCCTGGTGCTCCGCCAGTCTTCATACGCCGCCAGAGCTTGCACGGCGTGACACCGTCGAGCTCGACGAGGTGCTGTTGCCGCAGTTTCTCCTGTGCCGTGTGCTCACGCGACCTCTCGCCTTTCCGAGCCGACTCCATCTGCTCGTCCTTGACCTTTTTGAGCTCGTCGTCAGCTGCAGGCGGGCGGTAGCGCGGCAGATCCTCCAGCACATGCTCATCGTCACCGTCGTCGATGAGTCGGTCCTCTCCGCCCGCATCAGGTTCCGCTGCCGCAGCCGACACCTCGGCGGCGTCAGGCTCCACTGCCGCCACCGCCGACTCCTCCTCGGCGTCTGCTTCGGCTGGAACTGGTTCCACGGATGGCAGGGAAGGCTGCGGCTCCACATCTGGCTCTTGCAGGCGCTCCAGCCGGTACTCCGGCATGACGGGCTCGTCACCGTCGTAGTCGAACCGGACCTTCCAGCTGCCCTGGATACTCTCGAGAAGCGTGCCAGAGAACCACTGCTGCACGCCGTCGTGCTCGAATTGAGCGCGCACGCGATTGCCACGCCTGAACGGGGCAGGCGCTTGCTGCCGGCGAGGCTGCACTCGCCGGGTCCGATCGTCGTCATCTCGCTGACGACGAGTGCGACCGGCAGGTGTTGTGGCCGCACCCTGCAGAGTTACGTTCGCGGCCTCTATGACTGGAAGCACCACAGTGTGCGGCACGGCCTGGGCGATCGGCTCCGTCTTCACAAGCGCCTCGTGCTGCTGCTGCTGCTGCTGCTGCCGCTGCCGTGTAGCCACTGCAACAGGTGCCGTGCTATCCACGCGCTCACCGATGGCGATGCGGTTGACGGCCTCCTCATCGTCGACACGCTCCTCCACGTCCATGGCAGCAAGGGTGCGCGCGCAGAAAACTTCGCTCTTTGTGATCATGTGGTGTGAATGCATAGTCTCGCATTACGCACTCAGTAGCCTGTTTAATGCAAG
>Ga0209713_10000993_pt1 | contig 16559 bp, 8 predicted proteins | sample ArcOceMetagenome_3_FD_187444 | JGI IMG/M metagenome (GOLD analysis project Ga0209713, IMG submission 187444) | Marine eukaryotic phytoplankton communities from Arctic Ocean - Arctic Ocean- Svalbard ARC20M Metagenome (SPAdes) (version 2) | ecosystem: Environmental > Aquatic > Marine > Oceanic... | reverse complement strand
CCTTGGCTACCGCCTTCAGAGTGTGCTCGGCGCGCGGAGCGGGCGTTGCGAACAAATCCGATTTCGAGCTCAATCTCCAAAATCCTCAGAAGCTCTTGGCTGTTGAGGAGCCAGATCCCAAAACTCGTTTTGAAGCCTACGAAAGAGCCGGAGGCTCAAAATCCACAAAAATCTGCCGTTCTCAGAATCCTAGGGGTGGGCTATGCCGGAGCGCGACATTTTCGTTCGTGGACGCCAGAAGCTCTTTGGCGCCTCTCACCGGCGCAGCGCGCCGCGTTTGGGCTGGCCGAGGTCGCCCTGCCTCCAGGCGAGTCGCGTCCGAGAGTCAATCAACCAATCAAATGGGCGTCACGTAGTGAATCACCCCCTCGGCGCCGCGCGAGGGATGCGCGGCGACCACTTCGGCGGCGCCGACGCGAGCTCCGCCAGCAACCAGCTTGCCAAGACTCGTCGTGCCTAACACACACTCATGCTTCAGATCACCAGCAGCCTCCTCGCCGGCCTTCCGAATGGCTACCCGAGCACGCCGATGCGCGGCGTCTCCGGCAACGTCGACATGCCGCTCGTCGGCCTCGGCACCTGGCAGTACAACTCCACAGTCGCCGCTGCGGCGGTGAAGGCGGCCTTCTCGATCGGCTACCGCCACGTCGACACGGCACTCGAGTATAAGGACCAGGTCGGCGTCGGCAAGGCCCTGGCGGAGAGCGGCGTGCCCCGGAGTGAATACTTTGTCACGTCCAAAATTCCTGGCGCTGTGAATGCGAGCGCCGCGGCCACGACCGCCGCCCTCGACCTGAGTCTGAAGCAGCTTGGGCTCGCGCAGGTCGACCTGATGCTCATTCACTGGCCGGGCAAGGACAAGGCGTCGCGCAAGGCGCAGTGGCTCGCGCTCGAGGTGTGGGCCAGGCAGGGCAAGGCGCGCGCCATCGGCATCAGCCACTTCTGCAAGATCCATCTTCAGGAGGTGCTCGAGATCGCGACGCTGCCGGTGGCGCTCAACCAGAACCAGTACCACGTGGGCATGTACGGCGACACGCAGCCGCGGCTGCACGACAAGACGTTCAACGAGGCGCACGGCGTCGTGTACATGGCGTACAGCAGCCTGTGCGGCCCGTGCGACCCGCCGGCCAACAAGGAGCTCATCTCGGGCCCGCTCGTCACCGAGATCGGCAAGGCGCACAACAAGAGCGGCCCGGCGGTCGCGCTCCGCTGGATCGTGCAGCAGGGCATCCCCGTCATCCCCAAGGCCTCCGACCCGGCCTACCTCAAGGAGGACTTCGAGCTCTTCGACTTTGAGCTGACCGACGCCGAGATGGCGCGGCTCAACGCCGCCACGACGCCGGCCGAGACCGGCACGCCGGCGCACCCGGACGACGCGCAGGACTGCGCGGCCGAGGAGGCGCTTGAGGTCGTGGAGGCTTGAGATCGCGGCTGGGATACAGCTTGCCAGCCACCCTGGGTGTACACCACCGCAATTCATTCACGGCCAAACTTAGCGCCTGGTGCCGATCGACTAACGCCGGAGACCCCCTGGCGACGCTCCGAGACCGCCCTAGGCCGATGCCAGCAGCCGATGAGCTCGCTGCGCGGCGGCAGAAGACGCGCGAGCTCATACAGCAGAAGCTAGCAGCTCTAGACGATCCGGCGTCAGACACCAAGCTGGCCGCAGCGCTCGAGGCCCGCAATGCCCTGGCAGAGAAGGTCACCGAGATGAAGAAGCTGCGTCTGTCCATACAGGCTGGTGAGTTCGTAGCCACCAATGGCGTCTCGCCCACTGGCAGTGCGCCGAAGCCCTCGCCCTCGTCACAGCTGCCCGCCGCAAGCACCATTGCAGCTGCTTCGCCGCGGTGCAACGGTGCGTCGTGCGCTGCAGACGCAAGCACGAGCCCACCAGCCAGGGCGGTACCGCTCAAAGCAAAGTCGCCCGCCGGACTGTCCAACGGGGCAGGTGCATCCGAGCCCACGTCCTCCGCCAGTGCTACAGCTGGTCCGGCGGCAGCCAGCTCGTCACCGCCGCAAGCGAGGCCCGCTGTGCGCAAGGGCTCGGTCGCCAATAGACCGTTCCTCCGCGGCACGGCGGGCTCGGACAATTCGCCGGCCGCCGAGTCGCCCCGGAGTGGCGGCGGCGCCAGCAGTGCTGGCGGCAGCGGCGGTGCGCCGCCGCCTGGTGGCTCCCGCGTCCGTGCGGCGCGCGAGGCGTCTGCCGCGGCGCAGGCGCAGGCGGCGGCGCCAGCGGAACCTGTCCAGAAGGCGAGGCCGGCGGTGCGCAAGGGCTCGGTGGCCGACAGCCCATTCCTGAAGCGCGAGCTGACCAAAAAGTCGGTGACCGACGGCGGCAAGGGCTTCGCTCTGTCGCAGGTCGATGACGGCAGGCGGGCAAGCAGCACGGCTGCCGCACCCGCCACGGCAGCCAGCGCCAGCGGCCAGCACCATCGCCAAATGCAGCAGCAGCACTGCCTCCACTGCAGTCACCACGGCGCGCAGCGGCGACCGTTCGGCGGCGGCGGCGGCGGCGGCGGCGGCGGCGGCGGCGGCGGCGGCGGCGCAGCGGAGGCGGCAGATCGCGCGTGACGCCGAGGAGGCGGCGGCCAAGGAGGCGGAGCGGCGCGAGGCGGACTGGTGGGACCGCGCCGCGCACGAGTCGCGTCGGCTGAGCGGCGAGGCGGAGGAGCCGCCGAGCATGGAGAAGGCGGCGGTGAAGGCCGGGGAGGTGGAGACGGCGGCGCCGAAGGAGGCAAAGGCGCCGCAGCCGGAGGTTGCGCGGAAAGAGGCGGTGGCGGCGGTGGCGGCGGCGTCGGAGCGTGCGGCGGCGACGTCTGCGGCGGCGGCGGCGCGGGAGCAGATGCGCGCGCGCGAGAAGGCGTATGCGGCGTCGTTCAAGGCGCCGCTGCTGGCGCCGCGGCAGGTGCGCAAGGCGGGCACCAAGCTCAAGGACCACCCGTTCCTCACAGGGCAGAGCGGCGGCGGCGGCACCGCCAACGGCACCGGTGGCGGCGCCTCGTCTGACGGCACGGCGGTGGCGTCGTCGTCGTCGTCAGCTTCAGCGTCAGCGTCTGCGTCAGCGTCGGCATCCGCGGCGCCCGGGCTGGCCACTCAAGGCAGCGCAGGGTCCACCGCGTCGTCGTCCGCCGCCGACGCTCGCTCTCCCGCCGAGATCCGGCTCGAGCAGCAGGCGGACGCGTGGCGCGCGGAGGTGGAGAAGGGGCAGAGCGAGGAGCGGCGGCGCCGCGCCTCGGCCGTCTTCGAGAGCGGCGGCGTCAGCGATGGCCCGGGCAAGCCGATGGCGGCGCCCAAGTCCACGCCGTCGGCAACGGCACGGCGGCCGACGCTTGGCCAGCAGCTGGAGCAGAAGAGTACGGCCGCCGCCGCAGCCACGGCGCAGCCGCAGAGGGAGGCGGACGTCGAGCCGGAGATCGACCGTGGGCGGCTCAGCTCGCTCAGCGAGGTGCGCGACGAGGCGGACGCCGAGGGGACGGTGGTGCCGGCGCTGGCGCGCGCGCGCGAGGCGGCGGAGAGGCGCAAGGCCGAGCAGCAGGCCGAGCAAAGAGCGGACGAGGCCAAGGCGGCGGGCGAGCGTGCCAAGGCGGCTCGTGCGGTGGCGCAGGCCGAGGCGAGGCAGCGTGAGGAGGAGGCGGAGGCGGCGAGGCGCGCGCGCCGCAGCTCAGCAGGCAAGCTGCAGAACCCCTTCGCCCAGAAGAGCCCCTCCACAGATGGCAGCGCGTCTCCTATGACGCCGAAGACGCCGAAGACGCCTGGATCAGAGGAGCTGCCTGGGCGATCACGCGAGGCTGCTGCGAGGGCAGCATCAGATGAAAAGGAGAAGGCCAAGGGTGAGGCGGAGGTGGAGGCGGAGGTGGAGGCCGGCCGGAACGCGTTCAGTGAATCCTCTCGAGAGCTGATGGCAGCGCGCGGGCAGCACTTCTCCGCCACTTCCAAGGGGAAGGTGCCCGTCACTGGCTCTTCGAAGGAGCTCATGCAGTCGAGGCAACAACGGCTGCCCTCGTCCTCCTCGTCTTCCTCGTCACCATCCGCCGCCGCCTCCTCCACCAGGAGCGCCGTGGCTGCCGCCGATGCCGACGTGGAGAGCGCCAAGGCAAGGCGGGAGCGGGAGCTCGCCGAGCGCGACTCCAACGAGCGGGCGGACGAGGCCAGGGCGGCGGGCGAGCGCGCCAAGGCGGCGCGTGCCGCGGCCAAGGCCGAGGCGGAGCGGCGCGAGGCGGAGGCGGAGGCGGCGAAGCGCGCGGTGATGCAACGGCCGAAGCCAACGCGGAACTCGATGGCCATCAGCAGCAGCCCCTTCCTGCAGAAGGACGCGGCGGTAGGCGGCAGCGGCGGCACTAGCAGCAATGGCAGCGGTAGCAGCGGCAGCAGCGGCGGCAGCGGCGGCAACGGCGGCCGTGGCATCAGCGGAGGCGGCGTGGCAACGCGTCCCTCGTTCGTTCCGAGCATGATGAAAGGGCAGACCCTCGACACGCAGCTGGAAGCGAAGGCAGCGGAGGAGGCGACGGCGAAGCAGCGCGAGCAGGAGGAGGCGGCGGTGCTCGCCAAGTACGAAGCGCGACGCCAGGCCGAGAAGGAGGCCGCGGCAGCCGCCGAAGCTGCGGAGGAGGCCGCAAGGGCAGTGGCGGCCACAGCAGGTACGCGGCGACGGAGTAGCCCCGGCGCGAGCGAGGTGATCGCCAACGCCGAGGCGCCGCCCGACGAGCAGCTGGTGCTGCGGCCGAGCGCGGCGGCCGACCCGCTGTACGCGGCCAACGAGAACCCGGTGGCCGACTCGACCAAGGAGCGCGCGCCGCGGCGCGGCTCGGTGCAGGACAGGGCGCGCGCCGCCGCCCGGGCCGAGGCGGTGGCCAGGGCCGAGGCGGTGGCCAAGGCCGAGGCGGTGGTCAAGGGCGTCGGAGCCAAGGCGGCGCGCGCGTCGGCGGTGTGGCGCGCCGAGGGCAGCAACGCGCAGCTGAGTAAGGGGATGGTGACCTTCCCGGGCAAGCCTCCGCCGCATACGCTGCCGACGATGGCAGTGGCCGAGGAGGAGGAGGAGGAGGAGGAGGACCCTGGCGGGGTTGACTACGCGGCGCCGGGCGCGACCGAGCCGCTCTACGTCCCTTCGGCGCTCGCGTCGCCATTCGCAGTCAAGCGGCCGTCGGTGGACGACGCGCTCAAGGCGGCGACGAGCAAGGATGCGCCCCACTTTGGCAAGATCAACCCTTGGCAAGATGCTCTCCTTGGCAAGATGCTCGCCGGCGTCGGCAAGCTCAGCCACGTCGTCGCCGCCGCAACGGCAGCAGAGGCGCCGGCGCCGGCGCCGGCGGACGCGCCGGAGGATGCGACGGAGTCGGCGATGGCGGCGATGCGGGCGGAGGCAGACGCCAAGGCGGAGGCGGCGGCGGCGCAGCGTGCGGCACGCGAGGCGGAGATGCTCGCCGCCAAGGAGCGGCAAGCGCAGGCGGCCGCCAAGCTGCAGAGCTCGGCTCAGGCGGCGTCTGACGGTGTCGCGGCGCTCTCGGAGGCTTTGCGCGTCGAGGAGGAGGAGGCCGCCACCGCCGCGGCGCCCGCGCCCGCACCCGTGGCCGCGCAGGACGACCACACGGCCGAGGCGGCAGCGAAGCCGAAGCCACGCTTCTCCACCGAGAGCCCGCCGCCGCCGCCGCCGCTCTATGGTAGGAACAGCCCGCTTGGCGTGCCGCCGCCGCCGCCGATGTCGACTGCGGTCAACGCAGCGCCCGTGGCGCGGCTCGCAGCGCCCGTGGGGCGCTTCGGCGAGGGCACCGCGATGGGCACGCCACCGCCACCGCCACAACCGCCTGGATCGCTTCCATCTGCGACGTCCTCGCGCACGCCGCCAGCGCCGCCGCCGCCGCCACCCGAGGACGGCGACGAGTCTCCAGTGGAGGCACTGGACTGGATGGGGATGGGGAAGCGGCGCAGCATGGCGCTGCTCGAGCGATCCGCCTCGATGGAGGCGGCTGCCGAGAAGGACGCGTTTGGAAATGACGACGACGAGCCGACTTCGCCCCCACTGCCGCCGCCACCGCTGCCGCCACCGGGAGAGGAGAAGGAGGCGGACAAGGAGGCGGACAAGGCGGCGGACAAGGAGGAGGAGCCGGCGGTGGAGGAGGGGCCGAAGCCGGTGGATCGCCTCGTCGTCGGCGGTGGATCGATCACCAAGTCGGCGGCGGTGCGCAAGGTGAGCGTGCTCGCGACGGGGATGGCCAGCAAGGCGTTCGCCGCCGAGCCGCGCTCGGTGCCGCAGCAGCCGCTAACCGCGCTCAGCATGGATGAGGAGACGCTGATCGAGGCCGTGCTGGCCCTCCGACGCGACGGCAAGGCCGGCTCGGCCGCCCAGGCCCTCGCCGCGCTGCAGGCAGACGGCAAGCACGCGGGGATTACGATGTCGCAGGTCAAGAAGGCGAGCTCGAAGGCGACCAAGCGCCTCTCGAAGCGCAGCCCGGGCGAGCAGAGGCAGGGCGCCGGCGCGACGGCGCTGGCGCCCGGCGCGACGCGCGACGAGATCCTGGCGGAGATGATCCGCAAGGCGCGCGCCACCGGCGCTCCGCCCGAGCTGATCGCGTCGCTCGTCGAGGAGCAGTCGGCGGCGGCGGCGGCGGCGGCGGCGGCGGCGGCGGCGGTGGCGGCGACCCCCGGGGCGGCGGCGGCGGCGGTGGCGGCGACCCCCGGGGCGGCGGCGGCGGCGGCGCCCGACGAGACTGCCATGTCGACGTGCTCCACGCGCAGCGCCGTCGGCGCGCCGCCGCCGTCGCCGCGCACGTCGCTCGACGGATCTCCGCTGCCCGAGATTGACGAGGCGGGGGGCGACGAGGAGGAGGCGGCGGCGGCAGCGACGGCGGCGCAGAGCGAGGCGGACGCGGAGGCGCGCGCGTTTGAGGATGTGCAGAGGCAGCTCGACCAGTCGACCGACACCTACGCGCCCTCCGGCAAGAGCGCACGCTTCGGCGGCGCCGTGACGCTGGGTGCAGCCGACGGCGGCGGCAGCAGCGGCGGCGACTCTCCCCGCGGCGGCGTGGGCGGCGTGGGCGGCATGGGCGGCATGGGCGGGCTCATTGCGTCGCTGCGCGGCCGATCGATCTCGCAGACGAGCTCGGCCGCCAAGGAGCTCGACGGCTGCCTGGGCGGCAGGGCGTCGCCGTCGCCGCGAGGCAGCCGCGGCGGCAGCGACGGCAGCAGCGGCAGCGGCACCGCCTCGCCGAGCATTGGCGGTGGCACCGCAATGCTCTATGGTACCTAGTCCCACCGTACGGTTTAGTTGTGAGAGGTGGGGCCCACAGGCATGTTGTGCCAGTGCGCGGTGTGTATATGGTACAAATTAAAATACTTAGTACTAGGAAAAACAGTTAAATACTAGGTTCCTACGTAGTGTAGCTAAGTAGGTAGAAGGTATATACTACGTAGTACTCAAATCTAGAGCTCATCCTCATCCTCCGTATCATCCTCATCCTCATCCTCATCCTCATCCTCATCCTCATCCTCCGAGGACACCCAGTCGTCGGTGAGATCAATGCGGACCTGTCTGACAGCCGCGGCCCGAGCAAGCTCCTTGAGGGCCTCATGGCTGAACTCGTTCAGCGCGTTGAGGTTATGTGCAGGAGGAAAATGCCACGATGCCCAAATACGCGTGAGCATGGGCATCGCGGCATTATCGAGCGCGCAGACGATCGTTGCGCATCCATCGTCGGCCAGCTCGTTGCCCCCGAGACCGAGAATGCCGAGCGCCTTGAAGTCTTCCTTGCCGAGGTTGTCCAACAGCGAGGCCACGCCCTGGTCACCGAGCTCGCAGCTGTTGGAATGCAGCTGCGTGAGCAGAGGCAGCTTGTGTATTGGTGCGGCCAGGACAGCCGCGCCCTGCTTGCCGAGGGGGTTGCCACTGAGGATCAGCGTCTCGAGGTTGGGCAGCGCACCCCTGCGGAGGGCGGCGGCGAAGACCTCGGCGCCCGCCGGCCCAAAGTTGTTCTTGCCGAGGTTTAGAATGCGGAGCGAGGAAGCGTCAGATTGGCCCAGACTATCGCAGAGATTCTGCATGCCTGCCTCGCCGAATCCGTTGGCGTATAGGACGAGCTCATGTAGCATCGGCAGCCGCTTCGGCAGGAGCATGCCCAGTGTCGCCATGTCCTCGGCGGCGAGGTGCTTGCGGGCCCAGTAAAGCTTCACCGCATCGCGCAGCTCTGCACAACTCATCCCCACTTTGCGGCACAGCAGGCCCACCCGCTCGTGCTGCAGCCTCAGCTGGTGCTTGGTCCTGCGCAGTGGTGTCCACAGCCCAGCACACGTGCTGCTGAGCGCGACAGCGACGATGGGCTGGAGCGGGTCGGCGAGGCCGTCGAAGATCACGCCCAGTTCGTCGTGGCTGAGTACGCCGAGCGGGCCCGTCGCCACCGCCTCAGCGTGGCGGGCGGCGCGGGCACGGCCAGCCTCGTGGTTCCGCGGCCTGCGAAAGTTGCCTGGCTTGCTGGCGCTGTCGGCCATGACCGGTGCAGGTAGGCAAACTCGTGCATGCGGCATGCGCGCGGAACCTAAAAAAGAACCAAAAATAGTAGTATGGCGCATGGCCACAGCAACGACGTCTTCGTGGCGGACCTCGAGACGTGCATCCGCTCCAATGCCCACGAGATTGCACGCACGGCCATGGAGTGGTCAGACCGCTGCGCGCCACCGAAATACCTCGCCGACCACGCCAAGCACCAGCTGAATGCGGCGCTGGAACCGATCCGGCAAAAGCATGGCTACGCGGCAGCCCTTTGGTGCGCGTTCTTCACCGCCAAGATGACCGACCTGCCGTTCTACGGCCAATGGCGCGACAAGCTTCTCTGCCCTTGGCCCGAGGACTGGAACTGCAAGGACGAGCCAATTGGTAAGCACGGTGACGAGGCCAAGGGCGTGCCAGCTGCTTGGGCCCCGACGATGCAGGGTGCAGTGGACAACGACCTGAATCGTGGCGACCCGCTCGATGGCCTGGTCGCCATGTCATGCGGTCTGTGCGGTCATCTGGAGCGTACATTCGGCAAGGCTCCATACAATGAGGTCGCAAGCTATCCATCGGAGTACCACACTTCGTCTCGGCTGAAGCGGATGCGAAGTGAGGGATTGTTTGCGGGCCACCAGGGATGGTGGAATGAGTGGGACACTCATGCATTTGGTGCATGGGTCGCCAACGATATGGCCTCACACGGCCGGGGCGTCGAGGAGACTGTGCTGGCCATCCACAACCACAGAATCACGAATGGCGAGGAGATTCATGGCTTTGTTGGTGAGGCCATCAGACAGCTCTCCGGCACGCAGGTCGACCATCTGCATTATGCGGCACGACTCTGCACACCTTCGCAAACGTTCAGTGGGATGACGCAGTGGAGCTGTCGGCACGCAATCGGACACGGCTTCTTTTCGTACCGTCTGGAAGACCTCGAAGCCGGGCGCAGCGCGTTGGACGGGCGCACTGTCGTCAATCGAGCCCTGGGCGACTGCATCAGTCTGGGGACATTCTTCGGAGAGTGGGGCGACACATGCGCAGCCGTCGTGAGCCACGCCGCCACCAACGCGCTGACCGTCGGTGGGCTTCGTGCCATTGCCGCCGTGGGTCAAGACGCGAAGAGCCTCGTCTGCAGATCGGCGACGGAATCCTGGCACGGCGAGCCGCATTACGACGAGTGCCACTGCATCAGCAAGCTGGGCCTCGAGGACGCAGACGTGCGTTGGCGGCTCGTGCGTGATGGCCTCTGCGAGCCAGCGCAGACGGGGCCGAAGCCTTGGCAGCACGCATCGACCTGGGAGTTCCAACAGCTGAAGCAGGTCCCGGAGGCCTTTGTGCGTCTCGCCGTCGAGACGGCCGAGCTTCGCTGCTATGCTGAGCGATACCAGGACCTGTTCGATGGCTACTGCAAGAGCTCTTACTCTACATGCGCGTGGTCAGAGTTGCGGTGGCACTGGGAGGTGAGCGGCAAGAAGGAAGGGCGGCAGCTTGCCTGTCCGCCGTCGTCGCCGAAGCTACCACCCCCGGCATTGCCTCTGCCTCCTGTGCCGGTGCCGGTGCCTGCACCGCTGTCGCTGCCACCACCGCAGAATCTGCAGCCACTGCTGCGGGTTGCACACGTTGCTCCGCCTCAAGTTGGCCCGCCATCTGCAGTGTCACCCGAGCAAGCAGGCATCCTTGGTGTGGTGCTGCTCGGCATCGCTTTGGGGGCAGCTCTATTGACGAGAAGAAGCTCGGCCTGCACGTCCTCGCAGGTGGCGCAGAGAGAGACGTCTAAGAAGTACTCACCCGTCTCGTGCAACAAGAGAAAGCCAAGGCGTGGCGTCCGCAGTCATAAAACCGTGCCAGGCAGGACAGCAGAAAAGAAGACGATACGTGCCACAGCTGAATGTGATGATGATACCCTCATCCTTTGATCACGCGGACAGGTGATAGTACGGTAGTAGGTACGTGTGCGTGCACGTGTGAAGCTTTACTTTACGTGCACATATTCACACTTTACACCCAAACAGTTAACAGGTTAGACCGCCTAGCAACCCAACGTTTCACTCTGACTCGAGTGAGACGTGTTCTAATGCGGTGCTTGGCTGTAGCCCGGCTCGTTGCGGTGGTCGTGCTCCGGGTTCTCCTTGTACCACGCCTCCTGCTCCTCGGCGCTCATCCTCCTCCACCGGCTCTCCTCCTTCCACCACTGAATGAAGCCCTCCATGGGCATGCTCTTGCCGTCCTCGCTGCCAAAGTAGCTGATCACCTCGCCGGCGAGCTTCCGCGCCATCTCCGGCGAGAAGGCCTGCGGACCCGTGCCGCGCGAGAGGATGCTCGCCATCTCCTCCACGTCGATGTTTCCGTCGCCGTTGCGGTCGAATGCCTTAAAGGCGCATCGCAGCTCGAGCGCCATCAGCTCCATCAGCAGCGGCGGCTCCTCCCCGTCCTCCGGGCCGCCGTCGTCGGCCGGCGCGCTGCCCGCCGCGCCGCTGCGCATCTTGTTGAGCTGCTCGAGGTACTGCAGCCGCTGTGCGGCGTACGACGCTATCCCCTGGCGGTATGCGGCGAACTTTTGCGCCGACGCCGAGCTGCCCTGCTTGGCGAGCGCCTCCGCCGCCGCTGCCTTCTCCTTGGTCGCCGCCTTGATCACCTTGGCGATCCCCTTCGCCTTCTGCTTGTGGCACGGCGCCTTGAGCTTTGCCACGTTCTCGCCCCAAGTGCAGCTGAACCACGTCTCCCACCCGTTCTGCGGGCTCTGCGAGATGGCGACGACCACCGCCAGCCGCGCCTGGCCCTGGCACGCGCCCGTCAGGTACCACATCGAGGGCGCCCAGTCCATCTGCGGTTTGAATGGCCGGTTCTTCGCCCAGCTCTCGGTCGCGCGCACGAAGGCCGTCTGGATCAGCGTGAGCTCCATGTTGATGAGCGAGCCCTGCGCCGCGCCCGACAGCGCCTTGCCCGTCTCGAGGCTGCGCTTCGCCTCGAGGACGGCCGTCCCCGCGTCCATGCGGGCCATTCCCGTCTTGCCGGGCCGCTCCGAGCCTGCGAGGTCCACGATCGAGAACGACGACTGCGTGAAGTCGCCCGAGGCGTTGTCCACCTGGTACAAGGTCAAGATGATGCAGACGTGCGAGCGGCTCGAGCCCGCGTTCATCTTGGTGGCGACGACCTTGCGGTTGCCGTACACGCGGTCGATGAAGCCGGAGATCTCCGTGACCGACTGCACCTGCGTGTACGTGTGCCCGTAGACGTCGCCCGTCGAGGTCATCGTCACCAGGTTGCGCACATCGGCGTTCAAGTCCCACGCGGCAAAGCAGTAGAACTCGATCGCGGAGAGCGCGAGGATGGCCGACTTGCTCCCCGTGCTGGCCTGCATGCTCTCAAGCGTCGCATGCACCACGCGCGGCAGCAGGCCCCAGTCTTCGTGCGGCGTCGCCGACTTGTGCGATTCGCCAGGACCAAACATCGTGTGCGTTTTGCCCGTGCCGGTCTGTCCGTACGCGAAGAGCAGCGCGTTATTTTCGCCCACGAGAAAGCCCTCGAGAAGCTCGGGCGCGATCGTGTCGTACACGCCCTCCTGCATCGAGTCGGGGCCCAGCACCGCCTTGGGAAACTCGAAGCGTTGCTCGCCGTGCGAGTCCTTGATGAGCATCGCGGCCTCCTCGAAGCCGGCCAGAGACTTCTCGACTGCCTCGCCCGCACCGTGGCCGTCCTTCTCGCCAGTGCTCGTGGGACGGACGCGGCAGTAGATATTGGCCGGGAAGAGCTCAGGCTTGCCCATCCTGGGGTTGCGTCGCTCCCCAGGCGGTGTAACAACGCCGCCAAGGTTGAGGCTCGGCTTCGCCGAGGTGCGAAGCTCACGAGCTCAATCACGCCTCGCTAGGGCGGTCACGCCCGCACCACTCGCACGCGCCCAAACGCCACGCCCGCGGAGCTCCGCCGCGTGGCTTCGCCCCTCGTCGCCGCTCATCCGACTTCTACATTCATACATGGTCGTCGTGGGAATGGCCAAGCTAGGCGCCGGCGTCATCATCGCCGCTCCAGCGGCCATCGTCGCCCTACTGACGAGAATGCACGGCTCGGTCGGCCTCGCCGCGCCAACCGGAGCCATGCTCGCGGAGGAGAACGCTGCAGAGGCGTGCGCGCTCTTCCGTCACCTGCCTCAGCTTGCCGAGAAGCTCGCATGGCGCTCTCTCGGCGCGTCTGTCACGCCAATCCATCGCTGTACCCTGGATACGCCCTCGGGAGCGCCCGTCGAGTTCTTCGTCAAGCGAGAGGACCTCGCCAGCAGCTTGTACGGTGGCAATAAGGTGCGGACGCTGCAGCACCAGCTCGCCGTGATCGAGTCGAGGCTCGCGCAAGGCGACGCTCGATGTGCCAACATCCACGTCTGCGGCACGGGCGGGAGCAACCAGGTTGTCGCAACGGCGGTGCACGCGCGTCACCGGCTACCCGAGGTGACGCCGGTGTGGCTGGACAAGGACAAGGCCGACCTCGACAACACGCTGAACATGCTCAGCACGCTCTCGATGCCACTCGCCGGCTCGTACCACTGGGGCGAGCCGCTCGCAATGCTCCGCCGCCTCCTCGGCGCCGCCTTTGGCGGCGACGGCGTGATCGTGACAATGGGCGGCAACTGCCCGGCGGGCGTGCTCGGCCAGGTGGGCGGCGTGCTCGAGCTTGCCGAGCAGGTGGCCGCGGGCGCGATGCCGCCGCCCGACCGCATCTACCTACCGCTCGGCTCGTCGTGCACCGCGGGTGGGCTGATCATCGGCCTCGCACTCGCGCGCCACCTGGGCCTTGGCGGCCTCGACAGCGACAGCGACGGCGACGGCGACGGCGATGGCGACGGCGACGACGCTCGTGGCGGGCGGCGCGTGCGCATCGTCGGCGTGCCGGTGCACGAGGCGCTGGTGCTGCTGCAGGCGAGGCTGGGCCTCCACACCGCGTGGGCGTCGCAGTGGGTGCCGTTCACGCTGCGCCACACGCTGCGCACGAGCTGCGAGGAGCTGCGCGCCCTCGGCGGCCCCGACCTGCTCGAGCCGAGCCTGCGCATCCTCCGCGAGGAGGTCGACATCCTCACCGACGCCGAGCTCGTCGGCACGTACGGCGGCCACTCGGAGCGCAGCCGCGCGGCGGCGGCGGCATACGACGCCACGGGCAGGCTGTATGACTACGGAGGCGACGGCGCGGCGGTGGTGGACGCGCCGCCGCTGTGGCTGTGCGGCCACTTCGTCGCCAAGGCCTTCGCGCCGCTCCTCGACGACGCCGCCAGCGAGGAGCTGCGCGGCAAGACGCTGCTGTTCTGGCAGACCAAGTCGGCGGTGCAGCCGCGCGGCGAGCAGGACGAGTGGGCCGCGATGCGCGCGATGCCGCCCTCGGTCCGGGCGTGGGCCGACGATGGGTCCGCCGAGTCTGCGCTCCGACCGGGCAGCGTCGACACCGCAGGCGGAGCAGCCGACGACTATCGGCACCTGATGACGCCGTTGCCGTGAATTCGGCGGTGTGTCGATAAATACAAACATTAAATAAAAATACAAATAACACGGCTACACGAAACCTCGCAGACGGGCTTTTACCTGGCCTTGCGCTCCTCGAGGAACCTGGCCTTGCGCAAGGCCTCACCAGGTTCCTCGGTAGAGGTTCTATGCCTGTCATTGCGCTCCTCCGCGACGGCGGCGGCGAACCTGCCGCGCTCCCTGGCAAGCGTCTCCTCGTGCTCGCGCGCGCCCCGCGCCAGCGCCGCCTGCGCCGCCTCGAGGCGCCGCTGCAGCTCGGCGTGCTCCCGCTCGAGGGTCTGGTACTCGCGCTCGCGCGCCACGCTCGCGTCGCGCTCGCGCCTCAGCTGCTGCTGCTCGCGCTCGAGCGCCGCGAGGCTCGTGGCGCGCTGCTTCCTCGCCGACTCGGCCTCGTGCGCGCGCCGCGCCGCCGCCGCCCGCTCGCGCGTCGCCTCGCGCCGCGCCGCCTCGCCCGCGCCGCGCTCCGCCACAAGCGCCTCACGCATCGCCGACAGCTCGCGCTCGGCCGACGGCAGCAGCGCGAGCGACGACAGCTGATCGCTGAGCGAGCCCGAGGGCGACGGCGGCGGCTCGGCCGCGCCGCCTGGCGCGCCTCCTCCAGCGGCAGCAGCAGTCGCCGCCCTGGGCGAGAGAGCCGCTGCTGACAATGCGCCCGTGGGGCTGCCCATCAAGCCGAGGAGGTCACCGGGCAGCGCGCCGCCTGCTGCGCCGCCGAGCCAAGGTGGCGAGGTGCCCGCGTCGTCGAGCGACAGCCTCAGCTGCAGCTGCACGAGCTGCCTCTGCAGCGCACGCGTGCTCGCCGCCGAGGAGGTGGTGGTGGTGGCGGCTGCCGTGCCGTCGGCTGCCGTGCCGTCGGCCTTGGCTGGAGACGCGGGCTGCAGGATGTCGGCGTCGATGACGCCGGCGCTCAGCGCGAGCAGCGACGACAGCCGCTCGAGCCCGAGGGCGTCCCTCGTCGCGCCGTTGCGCAGCGGCCGCGCCTCGAGCACGTCGACCGCGCTCGCCAGGCCGTGCAGCTGATACGCGAGGCCGTCATGCAGCGGCTGCAGCCGCTCGAGCACCCCGTACGCGTGCACGGCCGCGCGCGAGCGCTCGTCGGCGAGGTCGGCGCCCATCGCGCGCACGTCCTCGACGGCACGCCCGGCCTCCTTCGACAGCGTCGACAGCGCCGCACGTAGCAGCTTGCCGCTGTGCTCATTCTCCTCACTCTCCTCGGCGCGTCGCACCGCCGCGACGCGGGTCGAATCGACCTGCGACCGCAGCCTCGCGTTGTCGACGGACGTGGTCTCCACCTCCTGCGCCCACTGACTGCAGCGATTCGAGAGCTCCTCCATCGACTGCTGCTGAGAGTCGAGCTCCGCCTGGCACGCCTCAGCGCGCGCACTCGCGAGCGAAAGCTCCTGACGCAGCCCAATCGCCTCGAGCTGCGCCTGGTTCACCTGCGACTGCAGGTGCGCCTCGCTGTAACCTCGGCTCGACCGGCTCTTAAGATCGGCCAGCTCGTCCTCGAGCTGTCGGATCTCGGCGTCGAGCGCGCCGCCGACGATGTCGAGCATGGTGTGTGTGGGCTTGGTTGGCTGCGCACGCGCGAGCGTGGCTGGAGATCCAGCGTCAGCGTTGGCCAGGGCCATGCGGTCAAACGCACTAATACTCGCCAGCACGGCGCGATTGCACCGAGTTTGAGGCGTAACATTTAGACCGCCTAAACATCCTAAACGACAGTCTTATCTACAGACCGTTTCCCCTAAACGACAGAGATATAAACTGAACAGTACGGCGGACTCAAGTCTCAGATCTTGTTGCTCACGAGCGAGCCACGCTTGGCGGGGGTGGTCCGCTCGGGTGCTTCGTTCGGGGAGCGGAGCACTGTCGTCGCGCAGGCTGTCGTACTGGTTCGCCAGGGGCGGGATTAGTTCAAGCGTGGCCACGCGTTCAAGCGTGGCAACGCGTGCGCGGCCGATGCCCTTTTGGACCGAGCTCTTCATCTGCTCCAGGCCCACACCGCGCGACTGAGGCTCGTGCGAGCTGCCGGGCTCGGCCTTCGACGACGACCACACCGCCTCCGTCGGGCGTGGCCGGCTTGTGCGTTTGCGACGTGACACAGCCAGGGCCACGCCACCCAAGACGAGCAGGGTGAAGACGCCGACCCCTGCCGAGACCGCTGGGACCCTTGTTGCCCCTTCCAAGCCCCTGATCCATGCAGGTAACTGCACATCCGGCCCTGGTGGCGAGCTGGGGTGCTCGAGAGACCCCGGAGAATGGGGCGACGGCGTTGGTGTCGACGGCGTGGGCAGCGGCGGGGAGGGGGTCGGGAGTGGTAGGCTCGGCGCAGGCGGTGGTGGCGACGGTGCAGGCGACGGCGGCGGCGGCGGCGGCGGCGGCGGCGGCGGGCTGGGAGCAGGCGGAGGCGGCGATGGTGGTAGCGGTGAGGGAGGTGGTAGCGGTGAGGGAGGTGGTGGGGAGGGCGAGGGGGGCGGCGGCGAGGGCGAGGGCGGCGGCGGCGAGGGCGAGGGCGGCGGAGAGGGCGAGGGCGGTGGCGGCGAGGGCGGGGGCGGCGGCGGCGAGGGCGGCGGCGG
>Ga0209713_10000991_pt1 | contig 16585 bp, 11 predicted proteins | sample ArcOceMetagenome_3_FD_187444 | JGI IMG/M metagenome (GOLD analysis project Ga0209713, IMG submission 187444) | Marine eukaryotic phytoplankton communities from Arctic Ocean - Arctic Ocean- Svalbard ARC20M Metagenome (SPAdes) (version 2) | ecosystem: Environmental > Aquatic > Marine > Oceanic... | reverse complement strand
CACGCGCCTTGTAGACGAGGGAGTGCGAACTCTGGCCGATCTGCTCGTACAGCTGGTAGCGGTCCATGTCGCGGTGCTGCGCTGGATGACGCGGCTGCCAGTGCTCAGCGCGCGTCCCACGAACGACGCGTGCAGAGCCAGAGTTGGCGCGAGTGAGGCAAGGCTCCCGGTCATCCCGGGGTCGGCTTCCTACCCCCTGGGACATTAGTTTAGCTTGAAACGCAGCGGAGCCAGACCCTGAGTCGCGCTAGAACACCAATCTGAAGCCCTCGCGGCCCTCGACGGCCTCGCGCACCGCCTTCTTCCCGGCGCCGCCGATCTTGTTGCCGCCGAGGCTGAGGAACGTCAAAAAGGGGTTGGTGCGCAGCATCGCCGCGATCGCCTCGGCGCCCGCGTCTCCCAGCTGGTTGCGGGCGAGGAAGAGCCCCTTGACCTCGTACTTGTTCACGGCCTGGCACAGCGCCTCCATGTGGCAGTCACGGATCATCTTGGAGTAGAGCTCCACCTCGCCGCCCGCCCCCGCCTTGCACATGATCTCCACGATCACCTTGCCGTACGCCTCGATCATCGTGTCCTCGAGGTCCTGCACGAGCGCCTTGTCGTTCGGGTTGGAGAGCGCGCCCTGGCTCGGCATCTGGTCCTCGCCGGACACCGAAACCTGCGGGTACTGCTTGAGCGAGCCGTCGCGCTTGATGCCGTAGAGCTGCGCCTCGCTCCCGCGCATCTCGGCCGCCAGCGAGATGAAGATGAAGTACTCGACCCGGCACCAGCCGCGCGAGCCGTAGCCGGGAATGCGCTCCGGCAAGTGGGGCAGCACCACCTCCTCGGTCGGCACCAGCATGTAGTCGCACAGCGTCGCGTACTTGTATGATCAGGCTGCGCACGCCCTTCATCTTCTCCTCCTTGTCGTCCTGGTAGATCGACTGCCAGTCGACCCACAGCATCACGTCCTCCGCCTTGAGCCCCTGCTTCTCGATCAGCTTCTCCACGCCGGCGCAGATCACGCGCCACTTCAGGTCCTTGGGCTTCTGGTAGGTCTTCTTCTCGCCCGTGGGCTCCCCATACCCATCAAAATCATCCCTCTCCTCGTCAGGGTAGTCCGCCTGTAGATCAGGCGCGCCTCGGTCATACTTGTCCGTCTCATCGTTGGTCGCGTCCGTGAACTCGCGGTCCCACCAGGTGTGCGACACAAAGATCACGATCTTGCCGGATGCCTTGTCGTGCGTCACCAGCCAGCCCTTGGTGAGCGCCTCGTCGCGCCAGGTCTTGGTCAGGGTCTTGGTCGACTTGTAGATGCGACCCTGCTCCTTGAAGCGCAGGAACGGCATGAGGAGCATCGGCGTGGAGTACTCGAAGTCGAGCGCGTCCACCGGGTTGACAAACTGAAGCAGCTTGGCGTCGCCGCTGGCCAGCGCCTTCGAGAACTCGTCGAGGTCGACCTTGCATGCCGTCGCCGTCGACGTCCATCTTCTTGAAGAGCTGCTGGATCTGCTCCTCGGCCATCGGCTTCCCTCCGCCCGGGCGCGTCAGCACCGCGCGCAGCTCCGCTAGCGTCATGAATCCGTCTCCGTCCAGGTCGAACTTGGCGAAGGCGTCCCGGAGCTGGCGCTCCGCGATTACGGGCGTGGTGGACATGACGACGGGCGGAGGTGCGGGGGGGCGTGGGGTCGACGCGCAGCGCTTTAAAGTGCGTGCCGAATGGGAAATGTCTGAATTAAAATATTTAAAAAGGCAGCCAAATAGGGACACCCGCCTCAATAGCCTCAATAGCGCGCAGGCTTAGGCTTGGGCTTAGGCTTTATTACCACGTTGGACTGTACCGGCTACAGTTACAGTACGCAACGTCACGTCTAGGAGTTTGGCGAAGCAGTGATCTAAAGTATCTAATGATGCCTCGCCTCACTCGTCGAAGATCACAAACACGCGCGCCTCGATGGACCTTCGCGGCGGGTCGGCGTCGGTGGAGCGTGGGTCGTCGAAGCTCGAATGCGGCGCCGCGGGCCACGCCCCGGCTGTGTCGCCCGACACGAAGACCAGGCACTCGTCCTGCCGCATCTCTGGGAAGTGGTACCACTCGTGGGCGTCGGCGCCGTCGGCGAGCACATGCGCCTCGGCAAAGGAGACGTCTGGGCAGTGGATCTCAAACGGCACCAGCTCATCTGCCGGCTTGGTCAGCGAGCCAGGGTCGCACAGCGCGAGAGGGCAGCGGCGCACCGGATGGTGCGCGTCGATGCTCCTCCACACGTTGACGCTCATGACGCGCGCGGCCATGCAGCGCTCCAGGTCAGAGGCCGACAGCCCTGCGGCCGCGAAATCGGCTCTCATGAACGTCGAGAGCGTGTCTGTTGGCCGCGTCAGGCGCTGGCGCAGGCGGCGGTACACGTCACGCGGAGAGTAGAAGTCGGCGTGAACGAGAGGCACTGGTGCGAGTCGGTCGAGCGTGCTCCCGGCCACCTGCGCGTCGGCAGCTTGGACGGTCACCTGAAACTCGTTGATCAGCTCGCTGCTTCGCAGGCAGAGATCCCACACAACGACGGCCCTGATGCCACGCGCGCCGCCCGCCCGCACGGAAGCCGACACCAGAGCCTCAATCTCTGGGACGTAGTGCTGCAGCACCACGGCGCTGTCAGCAAAGTCACGCACGCGAGTCGGCCATCGGCGAATCTCGAAGCCGTGTCGTGCGAGCGTGAACGGCTCGGCAGTGGTGCGTGCATTCTGTACGTGGACCTGCCTCGCGACACGCGAGTCCACCAGCCGAGGCAGCGCTGGATCACTGAGCACAGGATCAGCGGCGAAGCCGACATATTCGCCGTGCTTCAAGCCGCTGCGGATTGGCGACGTGTAGTGCAGCACGGCTGGCACGGTGGGAGCGTCGCGAGGCAGCAGGATCGACGCAATACAATAAACAGTAGTGTACACAAGTCCTGCATGCTTTCTGCATGCAGTAAAAATTCAAATATAACTCGGAATTGCCAAATATGCTAAATAGCGTGACCTCAAGTCACAATGTCCACCGGCACCACCTTCTTCACCGACTCACCTCTCGCATCCTCTTCCTCTGGCTCGAGCGACGCGAGATGGGCCGCCCACCACGCGCTCTGCCAGGTGGCGCCACATCGTCGACAGCGGAGCCCCGCCTCGCCGCCCACGCCGTCGCGGCAGCGCTCGCCCTCGCCGCTGCAGCCATGCACGACGCATGCGGGGCGCAGCTGCTGCGCGACGACCGTCATGTGCACGAGCTTGGCCGCCTTGTGCTGGTGCTGGTCGGCCCTCTTGCGCGGCGGCCCCGACGAGCCGCGAGCCTCGGCTACGACGCCCTTCGTGGCCGCCGCCGCCGTCGCTGCCATCAGACGGCCCTGCTGCTCATCCTCGGCTGCGCCGCACGGCGCGTTCCACCACTGGTGTATCTGCGCCTCGCTCAGTGCCGCCCTCTCTGCCTTCTCTGCCGCCTTGCGCCTCCTCTTCTCCTCCTGCTTGGCCAGATCACGCGCACGTTCGGTCTCCTGCCGCGCCTTGGCCTCCTGCTTGCGATGCGCCTCGTTTTCCTTCTCCTCCTGCCGCCGCACCCGCTCGGCCTCGCGCTCGGCCTCCTTGTTCGCCTTGGCCTCCTCCTTGGCGAGCCTCGCCGCGGCCGACTGCGCGTCGCGTTCGTGCCGGGCCTCCTCCTTGGCGGCACGCTTCGCCTCGCGCTCCTCCTCGTCGAGCTGACGAGAGATCTCGGCGCGCATCCGCTTGCGATCCGCCTGCGACGTCACGTCGGGGTCAGCGAGCAGCCGCTGCCGGAGCAGCTCCCACACCCGCACCGAGCACTCGGCATCAGCGAGCATCACGTCGCGCGGCTCCCAGGTATTATCGCTCCGTGGCCAGCCCTTCCACTTTACGAAGTACTCCGTCTTGTTGCGACTAGCCGAGCGCTCGCCCTCGATGTGCTCCACCTCGTAGTCCTCCTCCTCGACAGCGCCCTTTTTGCACGGGCCATCATGCCCAGCCGCGAGGACGCAGTTCTTCTTCGGGCATCCGCCAGTCCACGGCACGCCGTCGCGGTCACGCTCGGGCTTCTTCGGCTTGACGCGCTCGAAGAAGCCGGCGGTCCAGTCCTCGCGCGGCATGTGGGAGCAGCGCGACAGGAGGAATAGTACTTGCGCGGGGAGCTGGCGGTTTGCGCAGCGCCTTGCGTCGGTGACCAACTCGTGAACGCGGCACCAGCTGTGGCGGGTGCTTGCACCCCTCCACCTCCTCCCCTAAATGTCCTCATGAATCCTCCCATGACTTTACTCTTCCGCCTCACGCGGGAAGGCAAGGTACGTTTCCCGCAGCCCTCGCAGGACAGGTCCAAGTACGGGGTCTTCTTGCAGGAATCTCTCCTGTGCGTTCTTCGTGCTCTGAACCTCTGATTGGTCGAGGACGCATGGCAGCCCGACCAGTGGTGGCAGGACCGGGCCAGTGCCTGCTGGCTGCTCGCGAAATGCGCGAGCGAGGCCTGAAAGGACGGCGTCGCTGCGCTGCCAAAGAGGAAGACGGCAAGCCGGGCGTAGACCGCATCCGTGTCCTGCCTTAGGCTCTCGATGGACACGCGGAAGACGTCGGCAAAGTGGGCCTGAAGCACTAGGGCGCGGTGCAGTCAATACTTCAAAAGGGGAACGGTCATCCTGCAGGCTCGAGGGTTGGAGCGCTGCTCACCTCGCCAGAGCGCACGTTCGCGATCATGCGGAGCGTGTCAGCCCCACCTGCTTGAGATTGAGTGGAGGCGAGCTGCCGTGCCGTCTCGAGGCGTAGCCCATGTGGATGTGGTAGCTGGAGCATCTTCTGATAGCTCGTACTGTGGTTCTGAAGCAGGATCGAATAGCAGAGTTCGTTGACGGCCTTCAAGCCCAAAACGGGTTGTCCGGCCAGACGTGCAACATGACGTGCAAGAAACTCCAGCTTGCTTTGCTGGACGCCGCACGGACTCGACAATCTCACCGGCCCCAGCGTCCAGTCCTCCAAACCTCTCTTTCCACCACCGTTGAAGTGGTAGTTGAACGAGCTGATCACCAGCGCAAAGGGATCACGTGTCCAGTGCACAAGGCGGCGAGGAGGCGACATCGGATGTGCACAGTTAACAACGCTCGAGTAGAAGAAGGAGTCGCAGAAAGGCATGGGTGGCATCGAATCACACACGCTGTCGCTGTGCACTATGGCCCCGAGGGTATTAAAAATCTCCGTTTCAACGGCGCGCCTGTGCTGTTGTTGGGGTTGCCAATAATTGTCCGTCGTGACCATTCCAGATGTGATGCCACATGCCAGGGTGGACTATTCCACTCGTGGACCACGGCAGCCCGTTCAATGTAGGAATTATTGACGAAGCTGATGAGGTCCATGCTGTTCACCCAGCCGGTCTTGTGGTATGCGATCCATATCGTTGGTCGCGCGGGTCCCACCGTCGAGCAGCTCATGCTCGGCGTGTGCGGTGTGTCTCCGGCGCTGCGTGACGCTACACGTTTTTCGCGCTGGAAAAAGAGATGGTTCACTGGGAGCACCTCGTTGAGTCGAGATACATATTAAAAACAAATGCAGATGCCACCGGATGGGGCATCTACCAGTCTACCAGTCTACCAAATGCAGATGTAAAAAAAAGAGAGTGCTGTAAGAAAAAATGTAGTTCTCTCTCAACACAACTTCTGTAACAACGTTGTTACAGACGCCGGTCAGACTGTAGAGACGCCGAAGGCAGGTCGCGCGGTCCAGGTTGATGGGCCGCGACAGAGCATGTTCCCCCAAGGCCGCCAGGCATTCGGCACTCCCCACATGGCGCGAGGTGGGCGCGCCCGCACCGCATTGGGAGCAGTGCTATGATGCCTTTGCCAAATGGCCCGACTCCGGGTTTCCAAGGCCGCCACGGCCAATGCCGCCGCAAAACCATTTCAAGTTTGACCCACGCTGGTCGGTGCACCCTCGAGGAATAGGCCACGAGCAACTGGGAGCCCGCAGCCAGTGCCTCGCCAGCAGCCCGGCGGGCGCCACGCCGCAGTCAGCAGTCAACCTCAGCCTTGCTGCAGCATCGAAGCTTGTGCTGCTCGGTGACAGTTACACAGAGCTACACTGGATCGCGCTTGCTTGCGCCATGGGCGCTGATCTAAGGCTTGCTAGCCGGATGAAAGGCTCGTTTGCAGGCACGACCGTCAGAGGGCAGCGTCTGACCATCCCATACATTTGCGTTCCGGCGGCGAACCGGAGCTTGTGCTTACTGAGCCACAAGGGATCGCCCTTGCAAGCAGAGGAGCGCAGCAATGATGCCGTTGCATCACTGGGATCCATTGTAGCGATCGGCCGCGGCTCCGGATGGCTGACAGCCAAGGACACGGTGATTGTCAATGCTGGCTTGCACTATCCACTGAGCAAGCTTGAGCCTGCAGTCTTGGAGCTGCTCGACGCAAACCGAGTGACGACGGGCGCCGCAGCGCCATGGCTGATTTGGCGCGAGACGAGCGCTCAGTCCTTCCCTACGCCCTCGGGGGAGTACATCGCCAACTCATCCAGCGCCGGCGTCAACTGCACCCAGCCCCCGGAAGGGCGAGGGCCATTCAACAAGATCACGACGCCGATGATGGAGGCGGCATGCGTGCCCATAATTAGGTACGAGCAAGCCTCCAAGGAGTGTTGGCAAGAGGTGTATGGCCCGAGGGATACGAGGCTCAGAGGCGCATCTTGGGGGCAACCCGTTCCTGGTCAACGACATACGGTGGTATTGGATTGCACACACACAGCGCCTCCGAGCGGCCTACTTGATTGGCTCAGCGCCGAGACTTTGCGCCAGCTAAGCCATTAAAGCTAGACCGCCATGTCATTAGAGGAGACAAAGGTCTTCGAGCGGTTGCTCGCGCTCTGCGTGGAGCACGGCCTCCCACCGCAGGTTCTGCGGCTCATCGCGAACGGGGCCACGGTGGAGAGCGCCTTGCCAGCCATGCGAGTCGTCGCGCGGTCCAACTCTCCAGGCTACACCCTACACGCTCTGGGTTGATATGTGTCTGCTTTTTGTTCATGATATAATTATTTCCACTGCATTGGCACCCGCAACCGGAATCGTATAAAACTTACATCGCACTTTGGTCCGACCCGATACGAATACGAATCCCTGCCGATAGGGTTTCCCGCTGGTCAGCTGTAACTATGCACGCGCCGATCAACTTTACACACGCGCTGCGTACATACCAAGGGCGGGTGCCGTACATACTGTCGAGCCGCAGTGAGTGCCGGTAGAAAAGACCAGAGAATGAAAGAGGAAGAGAGAACAATACTAAAGATACAGAACTCTACTAGAGTCAACACACTTCTCTGTTTGGCGATGGCGGTTCACCTTCTCTGTTTGGCGATGGCGCGACTTTTGCGGCGCTTGGTGTCCGTCGCGGCTTCTGTGGCCCCATCCCGTTAGGTGTGTCGCTCGTGGAGCATACGGTCGAGCTCCAAAACCGTGGGGGTGTGTTGAGACTGGTTTTGTCCGGGGCTCGAACCCTGGGAAAGTGTTGGTGAACAAGTCAAACTAGACTTGTCACGTGTCGGCGACGCCGCAAAGGTCGCGCCATCGCCAAACAGAGAAGGTGGACAAGTCAAACTAGACTCGAGGACCATAAGCTCGTATGCCGTGCGCCAGTCTTCGTAACGGATGTTGATCGTATCGTAGACGACGAACTGGAAGAACTGGGTGATAGCCATCACGTTGCCGATGCCCAACGCGACGAAATACATCACGTAAGGGTTCATTGCCTGTCCAAACTCTGAGAAAGTGGTCGGGCGGGGTACCTTGGCCCGATGGACGGAGCCACCGGTGCTCGCATCGGCGGCTCCCACGATGACCGTCGTAGTAATGAACGTGCCCGCGAGGATGAACGCCACCACCTTGGCCAAAAGCCAGGTGTAAAGTCCGTTCTGCTCTTGCGCCGACGAGCTGTCGTCGCCAACCGACTTCAACTTCACGAGCAGCTTTATATTGGCCCGCAAAATGTTGTTTTTGGCCTCATCAGTCTCAATGGCGATCTTGGCAAAGAACGCGGTCTCGACGTCCTCCTGTAAACTCATGCGGTTTAACGGTTTAACGCTGTTAGCTTACCTCAACTACATACCTCGAACCCCTTGCCGAAGCACAGAATCCAGACTGCTCATAGCCGGACCCGGTGTGTGGCCCGGGCGCCGATCGGAAAGCACTGATACTCCGCCACTGGAGAACAGCATGGCGTTGAATGCCACGAAACCGCCGCTCTGCATGCTTTCGCATTACAGCAGCAAACAGGGTCTGCCGGTTGTTTCTGCCAATGCACAAGGCCGCGCACCTTCCGCGTCGATGGAACGTGCACAACTACACCGTCTCGCCCGACGAGTGCGACTGCGCGCGCTGGAGCACCACGTCGTGCGCATCCGCAGCTGGCGGCCCTCCCGAGACCTGCTCGGTGGCGTGCTGTGGGCTGCAGTCTAAGATGGGCTCGGCCTCGAGCGGCGCCGCGTCGCTGCTGTGCGACGCATTCGCGTATGCGCGAAGCGGTGGGCAGAAGCAGCTGGCCGCAGCGACCATCTTCGCCGCGAGGCACGACGTGCTGACCAACAGCACCATCCTGTACTATGCGCTGGACAATGTCAGCACCGGCGTCCACGGCCTCTGGAGCGACGCCGGTGTCCCTGCACGCCTGACGCGGGCGCCGGCGAAGATGAGCGACCTTCTACCACCAGCGCACGTGCGGGCCAATGACGGCAGCCTCGTGACGTCGCTGCCGGAGGTGCGGGTCTGCGGCACGCTCGCCCGGCGGCTGCGCCGGCCGCGCTGCCTCGTCTCAATCTCGCTGATGTGCCGGTTGCGCTTCGAGCAGACGGACTCGACATGCCAGGTGCAGCTCACCTGGCCTGGGATGGACCTGAGTGTCTCGGCCGGTCTCTGCGCACAGCGGGATGCATCTTCGCGCGTGCTCGTGGCGGCTTCCGCGCCCGTCTTCGTTCCGCCCTCGCCGGACGACAGGGAGGCGACTCTGAAGCTGCTCACGGATTGGGTGCCGCGCATCGGACGTCAGGTCGGACGTGTCTACGTGCACGCCGTCAACGAGGGCGCGAGAGTGCGCGACGCGCTTCAGACGTGGGCGCCGCGGCTGCTCGCGGGCGACCGGGCGCGCGTGGTGGAGTGGAATTGGTACGAGGCGTCCGGCTCGGGGCTCCGCAAGGACAGCGGCGTCGTCCAGCCCGCATCAACGGGCGGGCGCAAAGGGCGGCAGTACGACTACGGCAGCAACCCACAGCTTGGCATGAACCCGTACCACACGCAGATGTGGGTGCTGACCAAGAGCATGCTCGAGCTGCAGGACGCGGCCGAGTGGCTGCTGCTCGTGGACATTGACGAGGTGTGGCCAAACCGGCTGCTCAACAACCGCGTGCCGCTGTCGGTGCAGCAGGTCGTGCAGCGCCTGCCCGAGTTCGTGCAGCAGCACCCGTTCTGCGCCATGGATGGCTGCCATTCCGGCCACCTGACGTGGCGCCCCAAGTCGGTGCTGCGCATCGGCGGCGGCACGTGCGAGTGGTGGGGGCATCCGCACGCGGGCGTGGCCGTCGACGTGCAGGCGGCGTGGTGCGTGCCCCGCGACGACTACGGCAACCCCGTCGACGTCTTCTCGACGGTGGGGAACCGGCTGTGGTCCAACTTCACGTCGAGGTGCAGGGCCGGCGGCAAGCTCGGCATGGTGTCGGGCCAGTACTTTGAGCACCGCCGACGCCACGCCGCCGACGTCGCCACGTGCGAGCCGGCGTCCTTCTGGAACCCGAGCCACTGGAGGGCGATGTCTTAGCAAAGCTTACTATACGTGACTGACGGACTGACTGACTGACTGACTGTTTGCGTCCGGGTTCCATGCCGCGTGGTGGTTCAACCTCCCACCCTGTCAAACAGGCAATAATCAAAACTTGCGTGGTCCGTGAGCTGGCGGCGTTGGCCCGCCGCTTGCGCAGCCGCCGACAGGCCAACCCATGCTACGCCGAGCCTCCTCAACGCCGGCGTGCGCGTCCGCCGATGCGGCGCACCGCTCGTTCGTCTCCAACCTGACGAGCATGGACGTGAGCCACCGTGCGGCTCGCGCCAACGTCGGCGACACGTCCAGGCTGCGCTGGCACCTGCGACGCTGCACCGCGGGCGCCGCCAAGGGCGGCGAGCGTGGGCGGCTCCGCGTGCTGGGCATCGGCTGCTCGATGACGCAGGGCTTCATGAACTGCGGCGGCAAGGTCGAAGGGCGCCAGTGCGGCAAGGCGTGCGTGAAGCTGCGCTGGGCGACCCTGCTGCAGGAGATGCTGCAGAGCGCGCTGCCGGCGTGCGACGTGGAGGTGCTCCTGCAGACGTCGAAGGGCGGACGGACGGTCGTGGCGGCCGCGCGCTTCGACACGCGCATCCTCAGGTACCGGCCTCACATCGTGATCACCGACCTGACCGTGTGCGACCTGCGCGGCATCGCGTCGTCGCTCGACGAGTTCCGGCTGCAGGTCGGCTGGGAGTCGCTGCTGCGCAAGCTGCTCTCGGTGCCGGCCGACCCGTCGGCGCCGGGCGAGGGCAGCCCGGCGATCGTGCACATCGAGTCGTGGGACCGCTTCCCGATGCGCGGCTGCCGCAACGCCACGTCGCGCATCTACCAGGGCATATCCGCCTTCTACCGCGTCCCCGCCGTCTCGTTCATGCTCGGCGTGTGCGCGCACGACCAACGCGGCGACGAGCGGCACTGGACGGCGGGCTGCTCCGACGGCGCGATGCACTGCGGCGCGCGCGGCGCCCACCTCGACACGCGCGGCGCGCAGTGCGAGCCGCACCCGGGCCCGCACGTGCACGCGCTGTTCGCGCTGCTCCTCGCCGAGCGCATCGTGCACGAGGCGGCGCGCGGCTGCGCCGTCGCCGTCAAGGGCGCGCGCCGCTTCAACAAGCAGGGCGGCGGCTTGGGCGGCTTGGGCGGCTTGGGCGGCTTGGGCGGCAAGCTCGGCAGCGGCGGCGGCGCGGGCGGCGGCGGTGGCGCGCGGCCCGCCGTGGCGGCGATGCTCGAGCCGCCGTTTGCGCTGCCATCCGACGCGCCGACGCTGATGCCGTCGGCGGCGCTCGCCGAGATGTCCGGCTGCCGTATGCACCACGGCGTGAGCAAGCCGACGCTCACGTACGACTTTGGCGCGGCGTGCGGCACGCCCGCGCTGCCGCCCGTCGGCTGGCGCTGCTTCGAGGACCGCCCCGGCAAGCTCGGCTGGATCGCCGACGACGACGCGCCGGCGGCCCGCGAGGAGCCGCTCACGTTTGAGGCGGCGGCGAGCGAGCTGACGCCGGGCGCACGGCTGACGGTCGCGTACCTGCGCTCGTACGAGCGGATGGGGCGCGCGCGGCTGTGGCTCGACGACGACGTCCACCTCGGCGTCACGCTCAACGGCTCATGGACGGCGCCGACGTCGCAGACCGACCTCGCCATCCTCAGCACGAGCGCGCTCTGCGGACCGAGCTGCCTCGCGCTGCGCGGCCGCGGCCCGCAGGCGCGCCACCGCATCCGGCTCGAGAGGCTGCGGCCGCCGGGCGGTGCGCCGCCCAAGAAGTTCAAGCTGCTGCTGCTCGAGCTGTGTTAGTTTTGGTTTATAACGTATGATGCCTTGATTGCCCATCTCCATGCATGCACATGCCTACCGACAACTACGCGTTCGACCTCGTCGGTCAAACGGACTGTACCGGGGCGTTCTCCCCGCCCGCTGCCGCCGCGGCCGTCGCCTCGACCGCCTGCTGCATCTCGGGCGACGGCAGCGTTTTCTTGCTGGGTAGGGCCGGCTTCGCGGCTTCTGTGATCGGTTCCGCATCAGCCGGTGCTACCAGCGCCGCCGGCTCGTCTGCACCCATCGCCATCGCCGCCATCGCCGCGGCGGCTGCAGATGGCTTCGCACCTCCTGCGTGACGCAAGGAGCTCCAGGTGAGGAGGCATCGACTAACTTTCGTGCTGGCCCTACATGCGGCGGGCCTGGTGTTGGCAGGCCTGATCGATGCAAGGGGGCAGGGAGTGGCCGCCTCGTCATGCAAGTGTGGGCGGTGCCAACGCTGGCGACAACCTGTGTGCACGTGCCGCCTCACCGCTGGACATCAGTGCCGCCGCCTTGAAGGTGCCGCGCTGCCTTCGCCTCTCCTCCATCTCGCGCGCTTCTTTCGCTTCATTCCGCTGCATCATAGCCACTTGCACGCCTGCCGTGATCGAGAGGAAGAGGAAGATCGTCCCGAGCAGCCCCATGATCACAAAGGCCAACCCGATGGTCGACATGTCATTCTCGCCCTCTGGAATCGCTTCGGGCAGAGCTCCGTGGCACTCGGCCCCGATTGTGGAGTCGTACCCCGGTGTGCAGGGAGGTGGTGGAGGGTAGGGCAGGCCCGATCCGGAGCCCGGCTCTGACATTGGGTTGAGTTTTCGACTTAGTTCACCCACGCCACGACCAATCATCTTGGCGAACCACCTAACGTGAATCTCCCGCCGCGCCCCCGCACACCCCGCGCACCAGGCGACCGGGTGACCGGCGGTTGATACGAGCGCACTCATGTCTTACTACCGCCCCTTACACTCAGCTCAAGCAGCTTAAATACCCAGTTCGCAACACCTGTGGCGCTACGTAGTCAAACAAACCACCGCACGGACTTCCGAAGTTGCTTTTTTTCATGACCCGATTGTGCGCAACGGTTCTTCGACAGCTCGAGCCTACAGCTCGACGCCGATGGCCACCCACTCGCTCCTAGCTCAGCGGCAAGCGCTCCGCGCGACCATCTGGGAGGGCGGCGTGCCGCCCACGCACTCGACGCCGCTCCTCGTGGCGCCGACCAACGTGAGCGGCATGACGCGCATCGTGTGGAACGTCTCGGAGCCGTCGCTGCCGATGGACGCGACGGTCTTCCACTACGTTCGCAGCGGGAAGACGACTAGCAACAACGCGCGCGGCGCCGACTGCGCGATCCTCTCGCACATCGGCCACGACTGGACACTGTGCCGCGCGCCGTCGTGCGGCGCGGCGCGCGACTGCGCCGCGCCCGGCTGCGCGTGGTGGGACAACGAGGAGGTGCATGAACGCCGAGGAGAACGCCCGCACACGCTGCTGCCGCCTGCTTTGATCTGCCGCACCCCCCACCTGCTTCGGCCGCCGGCACCTCCCGCCTGCCTCGGCCGGCCGCACCTCCCGCCTGCTTTGATCAAACCCTCGAAGGTCGCCCGTACCCTCGACGGGGCTATCCGTAGGCCACAGCAGAGAGCCACGCGGCCCGCTGGACGCTCGACGTTGCCGCCGTGCGAGCCCGTCGCTCCGGGCCTGCTGGCGCCACTCCCTGCCCACCGCCCAAGCGAACGAGTGCCCTTGTCACCATGGCCTCCGCCTCCATTTCCTTGCCCGCCCTCCCCCTCGCCCCCATGTCTGCCACCTCCTCATGCGCTGCAGCTGCCCCCCCCCCTCTCCCTCCGGCAGATCACGGCGTTCATGCACGACGAGCTGCGCTGCGACGCCTACTTCCTCTACATGCCGCTGCGCGGCCCCAACCACCAGCGCGGCTACCCGTTTGCGCACGAGTTCCTCCGCTCGCAGCAGACCAAGCGCGGCGTGCGCACGCTCCGCTTCTACATTGAGCCGACCTACCTCACCGTCAGCCACGCGCTGCGCCTCGGCTACTCGCACGTGCACCTGATGGGCAAGAGCGGCGGCGGCTGGACCGCCACCGTCGCGGCGGCCGTCGACCCGCGCGTCACGGCGTCGCTGGTCGTCGCGGGCTCGCTGCCGTGGTCGATCAAGGGCCACACGCGCGGCGACTACGAGCAGCAGCGGCAGAGGGGCAACCCGCGCTGGTACCTGAGCCAGGCCAACTACACGACGCTGTACGCGCTCGCGGCGCTCGAGCCGAGACGCGCCTTCGTGCAGGTGCTCCACGAGGACGACGCGTGCTGCTTCAAGGCGCGCAAGCGGCACAAGCCGATCCGCGCGTACGACGACGCCATCCGCGCCCGCCTCGACGCCGAGACCGCCACCACGACCGCCGCCACGACCGCCGCCGCAGTGCCCGCCACCAGCTCCACCACAGCAGGAGCAGGCGGGCCCGCCGCGCACCAGGTGGGCGGCCCACGGCATGGCCTCTACGCGGGGACGGTGGTGACCGCGGGGAAGCAGCACGCGTACACGCGCGACGACCGCGCAGTGCTCGCCGCCGCGATGAGGCAGGCCGTCGCGGCCGCGGCGGCGCCGGTGGTGCTGCAGGGGGCGTGGGCCGCGCCGACGTTTGAGCTGCCCGCGGGGGTTGTCGACCTGCTTCGCCCAAAGCAGGGCACGCCGACGACGGCGCTGCAAGGTTTGCTGCAGGCGCCGTTTGCACGCGCACGCACGCCCTCGCGCGCCTCGGATGCGCGCGAGTTGGCCGATGGCAAGGTCAAGGGAGGAGGCGGAGGAGGCGGAGGCGGCGGAGGGGGGCGAAGGCGCGCCGACGGCGAGTGTGCGGGCCGCGCGTGCCGCGTCAAGCAGCTCGCCGCCATCGACTACGGCGCGCTGATGCTGCCGCCGAGCCAGGTGGACCGCTCACGCAGCGCGTGGGTGATGAACCACGCGGGGCAAGGCCACATCGATCTCGCCGCGCAGCTCGCGGCGGCCATCGGCCTCGGCCCCGTCCAGCAGGGCATCGACGCCGCCAAGGCGATGCTCACGGACTCGGCGGGCACGAGTGGCGGCGGTGGTGGTGCGGGCGGTGTGGGCGGCGGCGGCGACACCAAGCGATTCGTGTACATGACGCTGACCAACGACCACCGGCCGCGCACGCAGCGCGAGCACCAGGCGACGCTGGCGTGGGAGCAGTCGCTGCCCGTCGACGGCGCCTCCGGCGGCGCCGCCAACGGCAACGCGCGCTTCATCGGCCCTCCCGCCATCTACACGCCCGACTCGTGGCACAAGAAGCGCTTCTGCAACCTCTCCGAGACGCTCGGTGCCATCGCGCCGTCGCTCCGCTTCGGACTGCCGTGCGCCTTCGGCGACGCCGACGCGTACCGTCGGCTGCAGCGCCAGCAGGAGGCGACGCCGCTCAACGCCGCCGGCGCCGGCATGCCGCCGCGCTGGCTGGTGCGCGTGCTGCGCGGCAAGGGCGTCGTCGCCTTCGGCAGCGGCATGCGCGTCGAGGTCCTCGCGCACGCGCGGCTGCAGGCCGCCGCCGCCGACGGAGGGGGAGGCAGCAGCCGGCGGCCGAGGGACCTCTCGCCCGAGTACATGGCGGCGTCGAGGACGCTGCTGCTCCGCTTCCTCGACCCGCCGATGCTGCACACGGGCGTCCACCTCGGCTCGCCGGTCGCGACGCGGTGGGACACGCGCATCTTCGGGATGGTGCAGTGGGAGCCGCTGCGCGTGTGGATCTCGTCGCACGGCCTCATCCGCGGCGGCTCACCGTGGAAGAACTACACGTCGGCGCTCAAGCTCGACTCGACGTCGCGGCTGCTGTGGGAGCTGAGCGCGGCGCTCGACCCCCGCTGCGACCCGCTCCCCGCCGAGAAGCCTCCGTGGGTCGACCCGGCGCGCTTCGCGACGTGCGCAAAGCCGCGCGCAGACAAGGAGGCGAAGCAGCCCGACGGCTGCTGTGTCTGTCAGACGGTGGCGGACACGCTCGACCTCGAGCACGACCAGGCGGGCTTCGCGACGACGGGCACGCTGCGCAAGATGGACCACATCGCGCGCTCGCACAACATCGAGCCGCGCGTGCTCAAGCGGAGCATGGACGAGACGATCACGCGCTACCTGATGATGATGCAGCGCTCGTACCAGGAGGCGTCGCCGGGCAAGCCGCTCTCGCGCTGGCACACGCCGATGGCCATCGACGTCGCCTTCGGCGCCGACGGCCAGGCCTACGTGTACGAGGGCCACCTCGTGCCCAACTGGAAGCGCGCCAACCACTTCTGGCAGCCGGTCATGGACCGCGAGTACGCACTGGGCGCGTACGCGCCGCTGCTGCTCGCCGCGTCGCACATGCTCGTCGCGCCCGCCCTCGACGAGCGCCACCGCGCGCTGCTCGGGGGGCCGCGCGTCGCCGACGCCGACAGGCCGCAGCTGCTCGAGTTCCTGCGCGACCAGGGCGTCGCGTCGGTGCTCGGCTTCCGTCGCGCGTGGCCGTCGCCGCGCCACGCCGCCGCCGCGAGCTACGCCGCGCCACGCGACGTGCGCTTCGCCGAGCTCGTCTCGCAGCTGGGGCTGCTGCTGCCGGGCATCGACGCCGAGGAGCCGCCGACGCCGCCGAGCGCCGACCTGCTCGAGCGCGGCTTCTGGCCGTTTCGGGGCAAGCTCTACACCAACGACACGACGCCGACCCTCAAATGCGAGGAGGCGCGGCGCGTGCTCTCGTCGTGGGGCTCGACGGCTCACGGCGCGGTCTGACCGCAGACATGGAGGCTTTCGTCATGTGGCCGCACCAGCGTTTGCGTCTGTATACCTAGGCACACCTTTAAGCAACTGAACATACGCCGACCCACTCCTACCTGCGCTACCTCTACCTAAACCCAGACACACTCTAGAAAAACGGTCTGTAGATAAGACGGGAAAACCTTGGGCGAGCGTTTTTGATCTCTCGGTCAGTGTT
>Ga0209713_10000990_pt1 | contig 16586 bp, 17 predicted proteins | sample ArcOceMetagenome_3_FD_187444 | JGI IMG/M metagenome (GOLD analysis project Ga0209713, IMG submission 187444) | Marine eukaryotic phytoplankton communities from Arctic Ocean - Arctic Ocean- Svalbard ARC20M Metagenome (SPAdes) (version 2) | ecosystem: Environmental > Aquatic > Marine > Oceanic... | reverse complement strand
AATAGCATCTGAAACTATTCCTAAGATTTCCTTATACTTACCAAATCTTTTACAATTTTATAAGAAATAATTTGGATAATTGAATTATTTTTCTTATATTTGTTAGATGGTTGTAGTAGAATCTAATAAAGAAAGAGAACATTTCATGCAAATGTGGGAGAATAATCCTTCCATAGTTGTACCAATATGGTGTGATTTGGAAAAGCATCCAATGAACAATGAACTAGCGTTCTTATTCGTAAGGTTGGTAAATACTGACTTTATACTCATATACAATCATATTGATGGTAAATCCCATCATTTAGACCTCTCAACCTCCACACAACCCAAATGGGTATGGAATAAGAAGGGTTTATTACAAACTGATACAAATATACAAAATATTTTTGATATATCCAATTATAACTTCTTTGAAGGTGGGAAACTTATACCCGATGAGGTACAAAATCAATCATTTATCTCACACTATACCCGAATGGGTGTAAGGGAAAACTTAGGAAAGATTGCACCTTTGATGAAATGGAATGAATATCTTAAATCATTTATTGATAAGTTTAATCTTCCTACTCCTTCTAAAAGTTGGATTGATGATACGATGATTCCCCTCCTTTCAGATATAGAACGTTTTGGTGTTCGGGTCGATGGGAAAAAATTTATTGATAGGTATCCTCAAGCTACTAAACATCTTAAAGGTGATACTCTTTATACCGAATATAACCCATATACCATTACATCCCGTCCATCCAATAGGTTTGGTGGAATCAATTTCTCAGCTTTGAATAAGAAAGATGGAACGAGAGAAGTGTTTATTCCAAAAGAGAATCATATATTTCTTCAAATGGATTATGATGCATATCACCCTCGTATCATTGGTAAGTTGATTAAATATGATTTACCCAAAACATCGGTACACCAATGGTTAGCGGACCAATATGAAGTTGAGTATGGTGAGGGTAAAGGAATTACATTCCAATTACTGTATGGTGGTATACCTGATGAGTTCGACTCTATTCCTTATTATAAGAAGGTTAGAGAGTACATTGAGGTATTATGGGAGGAATCATTAAAGAAAGGGTACTTATCGACTCACAATAGAGATATACCTCTTAGTTCAATAGAGGGGGTGAATCCACAAAAGTTGTTTAACTATTTACTACAAGCGACTGAAACTGAATTGAATATGGGGATAATGGAGAAAGTCTTGGAGTTTATTAAACAAACCAATATTGAGTTAACCTTATATACTTATGATTCGTTCTTATTTAGTTATCCATCTGATACTCCTAAAGAACATGCTCTAAAACTGAAAGAGATAGTAGAATCATTTGGGTTTCCCATAAACGCTGACTGGGGAACGGATTACTCAAAAATTTAATATTTATAAGATATAGGAAGAATTACACTATGAAGAAAAACGAATTAATAAAAGAATTACTATTAGAGTTATCATATCGCTCTAATGAAGGATATCCTATTTTAGAGAATAGAGAACATATATCTATTATAGCTGAGATATTAGATGAATGGGGATGTGGTTCAATTAAAAACGAATTAATTGAAAATCTTTTAGAAGCAGAACCCAAAAGTAAAACTGATGATTTATATAAAAGCATTGGTGGTACTGGTTATGTACTTGCAAAAGATTTTGATAAATGGGAAAAGAATAAAGATGCATATACTGGTGACAAATTCACTAAAGGTAAAGATGGTCAATATACAAAACAAGGTGGTGATGATACTGAACAAACTAAAACAGGTCAAGAAATAGGAGGGCCTGATGATTTTGCCCACGACCCAACTGTTAATGGTAAAAATGATGATGATTCGAAAAAAGAAACATCTCCTATAAGTGTAGAAGAAAGAAAAGAAATCAAAAGAAAGAAAAATATAGAAAATGCAGATAGAGAAAGAGAGATAGATACTACCATAGATAAGAAATCTCCATTAGCTACAGCATTCAAGACCTATGGTGAAGGATTAAAATCTGATTTAAAGAAAGACCCTATTCAATTAAATAATCTCAGAGAAATACATAATAAAACCGTAGAATTAAGAGCTGGTGGAATAGCAGGAGCAGGTGGAGCAAAAGCAAGTGAGGGTGAATCTAAATACACAGAGATTACTACTCAAATGAAAAAAGGACCTGATGGTAACTCTGAACACGATGAATTCAAAAGAAATAATCAAAAAGAAATTCAAAAAGAAAAAGAAAACTTTAAAAATGGTAAAACATCCATTCTTGTAGATGATATTGATTCACTAGAACAATTAGGATTTGAAAAAGATGAAAATGGAAAATACCCAGACGAAGCATATGAGTTTTTGGCAGTAAGACAAGTATGGTCTAACAAAGAATTAGAAAAGATTAAGAAGGATAAAAACTCAGTATTTTATAAAAATGGTGCAGCTGGGTTTGGAAAATCTGATAAAGCATATATAGCTTGGATGAAAGTTGCTTATGATGGTGGTGTTTCTACACAAGCCTTTTTAGAAACGAGTAAGTTAGATACTACTAAAGATTACCAAGTTACACAATCAACACCAGAGTTGGATAATGTAGTTGAAGCTTCATTAAAAGCTAAGTACGATGAGCATAAAGAAAAATGTGGTAGTGGTACTGATGAATCTTGTAAAAAAGCAGAACATTATGCTACTGAACTTGCAAAGTGGGATAAATTTAAATCTTATCATGACACCTACACAATAGGACAAGATAAAGATGGTAATATGGTGTATATACCTATTTCTAATAAAAAGGGTAGTAATATGAAAGACCCCCAAAACAATACTACACCCGCACAACGATTTTCAACAATTAAAAAACTATTTGGTGAAACGATAGCAAAAAATATAGAAGAAAAATTAAATACTGCAATTGATGAAGTTAGTAGGGTCAAAGCAACTACAATAGCATCTACTGCAAAATTGGAAATCACTCCGAAAGTTGTAGAAATATTCGAATCAAAAGACTTTAAAAAATATAGAGAAGATTTAGATACCCAAGCAACATCAAGAGCTAAACCTACTACAAACAACCCCGAAGGAAAGAAAAAACCATTTGGTCAATGGCTAGATACACAAACTCCACCAGTTGATAAAGAGAAATGGGATGCATTGAGTTCAAAAGAAAAACTTGAACTTTCTCAAACCTATTCCAAAGAAAAATTATTTGATAAAGATGGTAACTCAAGAATCAGATATGATGATGATGGAAAGATGTATTACAAAGAGGATGGACAAGAGGAAAGAGTACTCCCAAAAGGATTAGGTGATATTGGTTTAAGATATGATACTTTTGGTAAATTAGGTGTTAAGTTTGGTGAGTTTAAAGCATCAGATGAAGCAATTGCATTGAAAAAACGAGAGGATGAGGTTGTTACAAAAACTCATACAGATGTTGTAAATAGTTTTATTGAGGAAGATATACCAGATGGGTATCATCCTCTTAAAAATAAAAATGCGGATAATGGACCAACAACTCAAGCATATATTACAGGTGTTCTAAATGCAATGCACGCAGATACTTACATTGATATGGAAGATGATGAGGATTATGATATTTTAATTCAGATGGGTGTAAATGGAGTTAGACCATCTCACATTAGAACTTGTTTAGCAGAGCAAAGTGGGTTTAAAGGAGATGTGAATTCGCCTGGTGGAAGAAAAGCATTAAAAGAGCATTTAGCAAAAAGATGTAGAGTTGAACCTGGTGGAAAAAAGGTGATGGTTATGTCTGAGGGTAAAAACGTTGAATTATTTAATGATGTGTGGAGAACCGCAGGAGCAGGACAACAAAAAGTTGCAAGTCATTTTGGACAAGGTATGATTGACTGTATGACTGAAAAAGTAAAACTTAATAATTAACCCCACAATATACCCCCAAATTTATTATTTGATATTTATAGGTGATTGAATAATTTTTAAGAAAAAATATGAAAACACAACTATTGTGTACATTTACTTCTAAGGATACTTTACAAAAGACTCTACAAGATATTAGAGAGACTTATGTGATAGTGTACAACTACATCTATATACTTCAGAACAAGGCAAATTTAGATGAACTTTATGTTACGTATAACATAAATACTGAATTTAAACCACCTCATCCGTTAGAAGATACTATACTAATACACAGAAAAAAGGAGTCAAATACTTTATACACCATTAACGCACTAAACCAATTAGTTAGAGAAGAAAATGGTGGTGTGTTGGATAAAACATTTATCATTGATTGGAAGAGATTTAGAAATTCAATAATACTTACAAATACAGAGGGTACGAAGCGTATTCAAACTCGTATCTTTGAGGTTATCGAATTTAATCAAAAATAAAAAAGAAGAAATGGCAAAATTCACAAGAGAGCAAATCGAAGAAGCATTAAAATGTAATGGGTATAAATACTTTACAAGTGATAAAGGATATGATGTTAACATTGTTGGTATTAGAAATTCCGATACACATGGTGAAGTAACAAATAAATTTGATGATACTTTAACAATATCGTATAAGGATTTAAATGGTAAGTGGATTTATAGTGAATATAAAGCAACAACTGATCCTGGTTCACATTGGGAAAAGAACTTATTGAATAAAGATGGTGTTGCAATTCTAAAACCAGGTCAATATAGAGGTTCTCATAAACTTGGATTACATCAAGGTAAGTATGAAGCACTAAGACAGAAATCACCTGTTAAAGTTTATAGAGATAATAACAAAGATGGCAAGTATGATATGATTGAAGAGAATGTACAAGAGGGTATATTTGGAATCAACATTCATAAAGCTGGTAAGTTTGAAAATGGTTCAACTCAAATTGATAAATGGTCTGCTGGTTGTCAAGTATTCTCTAAGGAATCAGATTTCAACGAATTTATGGATGTTTGTAGAAAAGCAAGTGATGTATGGGGAAACTCTTTCACATATACGTTGATAGAATCCAACGATATTTCTTAAAAAAAATAAAAAGTTATGACAATCACCTTATCAGGACAAATCCAGTCAGGCAATATCAATTCAGAATTTGGTAGAGTATTCTCTAGCTATATGTCTATGTGGGATGCTAGAAATGGTAGATATGGGTCTATCAACACTCAATCCGCCAGAAATCCACTAAATGGAATTTCTAAAGCAAATAGTGGATATGCATTTTCCGATTGGTATGGATATAGCCATAGCGCAAGACAAGCTTCAATAGGATTGAAGCAACGAGAAAGAACTTGTGATGCAGATACCAGAGCTTGGCAATTTAGATACGATGGAACTGCTTTAGGTCAAAATTGGCAATGGGGAACTACAAGTATAAGGAATTGGTTTTATGTTCCAATTGGTAATAGAGTAGATGTTTACTTTGATAATAGTATAAGTTGGGGTTCTAGTTGGACAACTCAAAGAAGAGCTATATATTCAAACCAACGAGGATATTTATTAAACGTTTACGAACCAGCAAGGAATTATAGAAATTATAGTGGTATATATGTTCAATCATCGGAACAAATTACTATTTTCAATGACAGTTAAAAAATATTATTATGGCAAATTATTATTTTAAAGATAGAGATTCTTATTTTAAATTAGTAGATGAAACACATGAGATAATTTGTGTAACTATTAATTTTACAAATAAATGTATAGCAATGAGCTTTATTGATGACGGTGGGTATGATAATCTAAAGACCGCATATAATGATGATGGTGGTGCTGATGTTATATCCGAAGAACTATTTGAGGCAAAACGAGATGAAGTAAAGGATTATATAATTGAAAATTTATAAAGATGGGTAATTGGTTTGTAAAATCTTTTGATAACTACTTTAAATTTATAGATGATGATTCATCTATGATTGTACTAACATCAGCTAGTTTAGATGGGACTGGAAGTGATATGGTTATTTCATTTAATTACTTATCTGAAAGTGTACCTAAATATGAAGGTATTAGAGATTCTTTTATATCATCATCTTATTTTACATCATCATATACAGGTTCATCAGAACCAGTACCACAAATTATTAGTGAATCCCTTTGGGAAGAAAAGAAAACAGAATTAAAAAGTTACATAATAAATAGTTTATAAATGAAAATAGTTATAGCGGGTGGAGGAACTGCTGGTTGGTTATCAGCATTATTCCTAGCCAAACAAAATTTACAAAGAGATATTCCGGCTTACGATGTTACTCTTATAGAGAGTGATGATATTCCAATAATAGGAGCAGGTGAGGGTTCTACTGGTGTACTACAAAAAATACTTTTATCAACATTAACTGAATTAGAGGGGTTTACTGAACAAGAGTTTTTTCAAAATTGTAATACAACATTCAAATTAGGAATCGATTGTATTGATTGGAATGGGGTAGGTGATAGATTCTTTGAATCTTTATCAGGAACACAAACTTCAGAATGGCCATTAGATAGAGATTTTACCATTTGTTCAAAATACGGAAAAGCTTCAGAATCTAGTCCTAACAAATATCTTTGGGAAAAAAACTTAACACCATTTTTAAAAAATAAAAATAGTGATAGCTACGAAACTGGATATGCATATCATTTTGATGCACATAAAGTTGGTGAGTGGTTTAAGAAGATTGCATTGGAAAATGGAATCAAATTACAAAAAGGTACAATAACCGATACTAAGTTAAATTCAAAAAATGGTGAATTGGATAAAGTAATACTTTCCGATGGAACTGAAATAGAATCTGATTTTTGGATTGATTGTACGGGATTCAATAGAGTACTAAGTAAATCAGTTGGTTCAGAATGGGTTTCATATTCAGAATATCTACCAATCAACTCAGCATTAGTTTATTCACATCAATATGAAGAAGGTGAAGAAATATCACCTGCAACAACCGCATGGGCAATGCCAAATGGTTGGATGTGGCAAATTCCAACTCAAGAAAGATTAGGATGTGGATATTGTTATTCTGATAAGTTTGTATCTGATGAACAAGCTCTGAAAGAACTACAAGAAGTTACTGGTAGAAAGATAACACCACTCAGAACCATTAAGTTCGATAGTGGAAGATTGAAAGAAGTTTGGAAAAAGAATGTACTTTCAATAGGATTATCATCTTCCTTCTTAGAACCATTAGAAGCAACATCAATACATTCATCTATAATTCAGTTAGTACAATTAACACAACATCACTTATCACCTTACAAAGAGGATATGATGAGAGAATCAAACATCAAAGCAAATAATGAACACTTTAATATGATGTTAGATGAATTTAGAGGTTTGATTCAAATACACTATATTACAAAAAGAGATGATACTCCATTTTGGAAATATGTACATAATGATTTAAAGAGAGACCCATTAGTTGAAAGAATTTTAGAGATATGTGAATATAGAGTTCCAAACGCTAATGATTTCCCACATTACAATGGTTCAGCTGGTTGGGGTGTGTTTAATTGGATATTGGGTGGAAATGACTTAATCAGTAAAGATGCATTAGATAAATCCCTAAATACTCATAATTTTGAAAAATCATCTGAACAAGTTTACAAACATATGGTAAAACAATACGCATTTGATAGTAAACAACACTTCCCACATACTGAATTTATCAATTGGGTAAAAGATTTTTCAAAAAACTCAAAATAAATTTGGTAATCTCAAAATAATTCCGTATATTTGTAAAACAAATGAAGAGAACTGCCCGAAATATTATTCAATTAAAAAAAAGTGAAAATAAATTTGGTAGTATCAATTTTATTTCGTATATTTGTATAACAAATGGATAGAGACCTTCTTAAAACTAGGTTTTTTGATATTTATATAAGGTGTAGGAAAGACACTAAAATAAAACCATTAAATAAATAAACCTTTAAAATTTAAAAATTATGGCACTGGATTTAAGCGCAATCAGAGGTAGACTGAACAAACTACAAAACACTTCAAACAGAACATCTAATCTATGGAAACCAACACCTGGTAAACACCAAGTGAGAGTAGTTCCTTATAAGTTTTCTCCTGAGAATCCTTTTATTGAATTATTTTTCCATTACAACATCAACAACAAAACGTATTTGTCTCCTTCTTCTTTTGGAAGACCAGACCCTATCGTTGAGTTTGCTGAAAAGTTGAAAAGAATGGGTGATAAGGAAGATTGGAAAGCAGCTAAGAAAATGGAACCAAAATTAAGAACTTTTGTACCTGTACTTGTAAGAGGAGAGGAATCAGAAGGAGTTAAGTTCTGGGGATTTGGAAAAACTGTCTACCAAGAAATCTTAGGTTACATTGCTGATCCTGATTATGGTGATATTACTGACCCTGCAAATGGGAGAGATATTACTATTGAATATACATCAGCAGAAGATGCCGGAACTTCTTATCCTGTTACTACTATTCGTGTTAAACCTAACACAACGCCGTTAGGAAAAGATGCAGAAGCAAATCAAAACTTTATTGAAACTCAAACTAATATTACTGATATCTATTCAGAATTATCTTACGATGAGTTGAAATCAGTATTAGAAGGTTGGTTAAACCCAACTGAAGATGGAGCTGATGAGAGTGTATCTCAAAAAACACTTTCAACTCCAGCAACACCTTCACCTCAAGCAGCACCTGCTCCAGTAGCAGCAGCTGTAAGTACTGAAGATAAAAAGAAAATGGATGATGTTGCATCCGCATTTGATGATTTATTTAACGGATAATATATAGTATATGGCAAAGAAAGAAATGGATTTAGCAGCTGAATTAGCTGTTGAGCTAAACAAATATAACAAAGACCAAAAGGTTGCCTTCTTTTTAGGAGAAGATGATGCACCTACAAATGTAGCTGGATGGGTATCAACCGGATGTGCTATGTTAGATGTTGCCATTTCGAATCGCCCTTATGGTGGACTTCCAATTGGAAGGATTGCTGAAGTAACTGGTTTAGAACAAAGTGGAAAATCATTAGTATCTGCTCACCTCCTTGCTGAAACACAAAGGCAAGGTGGTGTTGCGGTTCTAATAGATACTGAAACTGCGGTAAGTAGAGAATTTTTAGAAGCAATTGGTGTAGATGTAGCAAAGCTACTTTATGTATCAGCTGATTCTGTTGAACAAATTTTCGAATTTACTGAAACAATCATTGAAAAAGTAAGAACCACACAAAAAGATAAGTTAGTAACAATCGTAGTAGATTCCGTTGCAGCCGCTTCAACTAAAAAAGAGTTAGCAGCTGATTATGATAAGGATGGATACGCTACTGATAAAGCTATTATTATCTCAAAAGCGATGAGAAAGATTACCAATCTAATTGGTAGGCAAAAAATAACCTTAGTATTCACTAATCAATTAAGACAAAAGATGAATGCTATGTTTGGTGACCCTTGGACTACTTCTGGAGGAAAAGCTCTTGCATTCCATGCATCGGTTAGACTTCGTTTGAAGAATATGGGACAAATCAAACAAAAGGTGAACGGTACTGATAAGACAATTGGTATGAAAGTACGTTGTCAGGTTATCAAAAACCGAATGGGACCCCCATTGAGGTCTGCAGATTTTGAAATATTCTTTGATAGAGGAATTGACAATTATGGTTCTTGGTTAGGTGTAATGAAGGAAAATAAATTGTTAAAGCAAGCTGGGGCTTGGTACACTTATGTTGATACGGACACTGGAGAGGAAATAAAATTCCAATCCAAAGACTTTATTGAGATGATGGGAACTAAGGTTGAGTTAAGAGAGCAAATCTATAAAAAGATTTGTGATGAAACTATCTTACAATATAAATCAGATTCTACAGATATAGAAGCACATGAGCTAGATACCGCCGGTGCAGAAGTAGTAGATTAAATTAAATAAAAAGTTATGAGCAAATTAGCAAATATGTTACGCACATCAGCGGAAGCTGATAAAGCAAAAGCACTCCTTACGTTGGAGTTGTTGGAAAACCATCCTGCTGGAATTGGTGACCACTCTACAAAAGATTTCTATTCAAACGCTGAAGAAGCTCTTCAGATGTTAGTAGATGCAGATGATAGATTGGAAGCAATTGAAAAGTATCTTTCTGGAGAAACTGGATTGATTAATGGTTATTCAACAACAACAACATAATGAAAGGACTCTACAAAAATATCCTCAACGAAGTGAAAGAGGAACATAAGACTAATCATCTTCGTGAAAGGAATAGTAGGGTTATGGTTATTGATGGATTAAACACCTTTATCCGTAGCTGGACAACCAACCCCACAATGAATGAGGATGGTGACCATACGGGTGGGGTGATTGGTTCACTTAAATCAATTGGATATCAAATCAGAGAATTCAACCCAACCCGATGTATAGTTACCTTTGATGGTAAAAATGGTTCACAATCACGAAAGAAAATCCACGAAGGATATAAAGCTGGTAGAGAAAAGAACCGATTTAGAGTTAACCGTCAGTATCAAGGTATGATGGACGAGGAGCAAGAAAGACTTTCTATGAAACAACAATTTGTTTGGTTAAACGATATGTTGGATTCACTCCCAGTACAAACGATGATTTACGATGGTATCGAAGCAGATGATACAATTGCATATATTACTAAACATACTCAACATGATTTAGATGGTGAGGTTGTAATTGTTTCAACTGATAAGGATTTTCTTCAATTAGTTTCTGATAAAGTTAGTGTTTTTTCACCAACTAAAAAGAAAATGTATAATAGACAGGTTGTTTTTGATGAATTTGGAATATGGCCTGAAAATCTTCTTTTGTATAGAACATTAGATGGTGATAAATCAGATAACATACCAGGCATCAGAGGATGTGGTATTAAAACCCTTTTAAAGAGGTTTCCTGAACTATCGGAAGATAGAACTATAACACATGAGGAATTCTTTAAAATGTGTGAGGAGAAGCAAGGTAAAATCAAAATGTATGATGATATCTTAAAAGCAAAAGACCAACTCCTTATGAATAAGAGGTTAATGGAATTAGATAATCCACATATTCCAACAAATCAAAAGTTACAAATATTAGATAGATTCAATGTAGATGATACTGAATTTAAAAAGTTAGATTTCCTTAGAGTAGGGCAGAAATATAAAGTACTTCAAAATTGGAGAGACATTAACGATTGGTTACATTCAACCTTTCACAACATTATTACGAAATAAATTTGGTTTATCCAATTCTTTTTCGTATATTTGAATCAAATAAGTTATAGATGCAGAATACTGATACACTTGCCAAATACGGACAATCATTCCAAACTAAGGTTATATCAACTTTAATTGCTGATGTTCGGTTATTGGATACTCTTAGTGAAATTATACATCCGAAGTTTTTTGAAGCTGAAGCTAATAAGTGGATTGTTGATGAAGTTATAAATTATTATGATGAATTCAAAAAACCACCTACTCTTGATGTATTTAAATCAGAAATTTCTAAATTAGAAGATAGAGGTTTTCAAAAGAGTATAGTAGAGCAACTTAAATTTGTTTTTACCAAAATTGGAGATTCTGATTTAGATTATGTAAAGAAAGAATTTTCAAACTTTTGTATTAATCAAAACCTTAAAGAAGCAATCGTACAATCTGTTGATTTATTAAAAGCTGGTTCTTATGATAAAATCAAAGATTTAGTAGATAAAGCAATGAAAGTGGGTATTGATTCAGATATGGGGCATGATTACTTATTAGATTTTGAAGAAAGAACCAACGAAATTAATAGAAACTCAGTTTCTACTGGATGGAGTTGTATTGATGATGTTATGGATGGTGGATTAGGACCAGGTGAATTAGGAGTAGCAGTTGCACCTTCTGGTGTTGGAAAGACTTGGGTATTATGTGCATTGGGAGCAGCCGCTGTAAAAGCTGGACTTAATGTGGTACATTATTCCTTAGAACTTTCAGAACATTATGTTGGACAACGTTACGATACTGTTTTTACTCAAATTCCATCTACTGATGTGAAGGAAAAGAAAGAAGTGGTATTGGATAAGATATCGAGATTAAAAGGTAAACTTTTAATTAAGTACTATCCACCAAAAGGTATATCCCCAAAGAAAATTGAAGCACATATTGAAAAGATGACAGCAGCTGGAAATAAGCCTGACTTGATTATATGTGATTACGCTGATTTGTTATTATCTCATACAAATAAATCCGATTCAACTTATGGTGAGCAGGGTGGTGTTTATATTGAGTTAAGAGGTATTAGTGGTGAATTGGGAATTCCAATTTGGACAGCATCTCAAACTAATCGTTCAGCTATCGATTCTGAAGTTATTGAAGCTGATAAGATTGCAGATTCTTACGCTAAGGTTATGAACGCTGATTTCATTATGAGTATCAGTAGAAAAGCTAAAGATAAGTTAAACAATACTGCTAGGTTTCATATTATGAAGAATAGATTTGGACCTGATGGAATTACGTTTCCATCTAAAATGGATACGAATACTGGGTTCATTGAAGTGTATGACGGTAATTCTTCCGATGGAATTATGACACAAAAGGAATCTGCCGATGGAGGGCAGATGGAAAAAAAGTTACTCCATAAAAAATATGTAGAGAATTTCGGTTAATACTATCAAAATTAGTAAACTCTATAAACGGTATTGTAAAAAATATCAAAAATGAAAAACTATTGAAAATGTAGATAGAAACTTAATTTTTTCTGATATATACAATAGTTATACACACCGAACAACACTAAGGTGTTCGGTTTTTTAATTTAATTAATTTATAAAAATAAAGATTATGGCAAATTCGCAAGAAATTTTCGAAGAAATTACAGAATTATTTTCTCAGTTTGATGAGAATCACAATGCACCAACTAAAACTGGTAAATCAAGAGCTAGAAAAGCAATTGGTGAAATCAAAAAATTGGTAACTGATTATAGAAAAGCATCTGTAGAAGAAAATAAGTAATTAGATAATGGAAGTTATTGAGTATCTCAAAAATCATATTAGAACCGATTTGGCACCATCTCCCATACATGGGATTGGTACATTCGCTTTGAGAGATATAGAAATTGGAGAACCGATTTTTTATTTATGGCCAAACGATAGTAGAATTTATACTATAACCTTAGATGAATATAATCAGTTACCATACTATGTTAAGATAATGATTAAAAAGAGTTACGAAAATAAAGCTGAGTATCCAGTTATATGGTTTAGATTATTCAAAGACTGTTACTGGAACTTAGCAAATCCATTAGCTTACACTAACACTGGTGAAGAGAATGCAAACTTTGATACCAATAAAAGATTAGCAATCAAAAAAATAAATAAAGGTGAAGAACTTTTAGGAACCTATAAGTTAGAAAATACATTAATATGACATTTGATAAATTAATAGATAACATCACCCAATGGGCTGATGATAAGGGAATACTTGTTTCGGATAATATACCACAACAAACCATGAAAGTTATGGAAGAGTTGGGTGAAACTGCAGGAGCAATTTTAAAACAAAAAAAGACAGAAGATGTTATAGATGGAATCGGAGACATCCTAGTTACAGTTATAATTTTAAGTAAACAATTAGGTTTAGAACCTACCGAATGTTTGGAATCAGCTTGGAATGAAATCAAAGATAGAAAAGGTAAAACAATAGACGGAACATTTATTAAAGAAGAAGAACTATGAGCAACTTTGTAGATACTACAACGGAAAACGTTAAATTCGTAATTAAAAGAAACGGTGAAAAGGTTACATTTGAATTAAGTAAAATGAAAAGTGCAATTACTAAAGCTATGCAAGGCATCGATAAAGTAGATGAGGAAATGGTTGATAAAATTGCAAATAGTAGTGAGATTACACTTTATACAAATTCAGAAAATATCCCTCATGTAGATGAAATTCACGATATTGTGGAAAATAAACTAATGGATAGTGGTTTAAATGATGTAGCAAAAGAATATATTATCTATCGTTCAAAGAACCAACCAAATATATTTAAGAAAAGAGTAAATCTTAAACCTTACGAATATCCTCAGTTAGTAGAATACGTTGATGCTATCAGACACTCATATTGGGTTCATACTGAATTTAACTTTATTTCAGATGTACAAGATTTCAAAGTACATTTAAGTGATAAAGAAAGAACTTCAGTTACAAGAGCAATGTTGGCAATTTCACAAATTGAAATAGCTGTTAAATCATTTTGGGGAGATATCTACAAAAAAATGCCAAAGCCTGAGATTGGAGCAGTTGGTGCAACTTTTGCTGAATCAGAAGTTAGACACGCTGATGCATATTCTAACCTAATCCAAGTATTGGGTTTAAACTCAGAGTTTGAAAATCTGATGGAAGTTCCAGGTATCAGAAAAAGAATAAAATATTTAGATAAAACAATTAACGCAAGTAGGTCTATTGAAAATAAAGATTACTTCGAATCAGTTGTTTTATTCTCTATGTTCATTGAGAACGTATCGTTGTTTTCACAATTTTTAGTTATTATGTCTTTCAACAAATATAAAAATGTTTTGAAAGGTACTAGTAACGCAGTTGAGGCAACATCAAAAGAAGAAAAGATACATGCAGAATTCGGATTTGATTTAGTAAATACAATCAAAAAAGAAAATCCATCTTGGTGGACTGATGAATTAAAAGAAGATTTAGTTGATGCAACATTAGATGCATACGATGCTGAAGCAGATATTGTTGAATGGATTTTTGAAGAAGGTGATTTAGATTTCCTTACTAAAGAACAAACTTTAGAATTCATTAAACATAGATTTAACGAATCTTTAAACGCTATTGGAATCGATAGTGTATTTGGTGTAAATGAGAAAGTATTAGAAACTACTGAGTGGTTTAATGATGAAATTCTAACAACAAAGCATACTGATTTCTTTAATAAAAGAAGTATAAATTATAGTAAAAAACAAAAGTCAATCACAGAAGATGACTTATTTTAAAAACCTAGTTACAGACATAAAATTATGAACGATAGACAACCCTTTGAGTGGATAAACGAAGAATCCATTACTTTTCTTAGAAGAGGATACCTAAGTGAAGGCGAAGAACCTTTACAAAGAATTAAAATAATAGCAGACCATGCTGAAAAGATATTAGGAATCGATGGATTTTCTGATAAATTTTATGGTTATATGAGTAAGGGATGGTATTCCTTATCATCACCAGTATGGGCAAACTTTGGTAAAGATAGGGGTTTGCCTGTTAGTTGTTTTGGGTCACATATCGCAGATAATATTGAATCAATTTTGTTTACACAAGCTGAAGTTGGTGAAATGAGTAAAATGGGAGGTGGTACTTCTGGTTACTTTGGAAACCTAAGAGGTAGAGGAGCAGATATTACTGATAATGGTAAGGCACCAGGTGCTGTTCACTTTATGAACTTATTTCAAAGTGTAGTGGATAATATTTCACAAGGTTCAACTCGAAGAGGTAGATTTTCACCATACTTACCAATTGAACACCCAGACATTATGGAGTTCTTAGAAATTGGAACTGAAGGAGCATCAATTCAAGACTTAACTCATGCCGTAACTGTAACTGATGAGTTTATGGAATCTATGATTGCTGGTGATAAAAAGAAAAGAGCTGCTTGGGCAAAGGTAATTCAAAGAAGGGGTGAGATAGGATATCCTTATATTATGTTCCATGATACTATGAACAAAAACACTGTTGATGTTTATAAAGATAAAGGAGCTACAATAAATAACTCAAATCTATGTTCAGAAATTGCTCTACATAATTCAGAAGAGGAATCATTTGTATGTGTACTTTCTTCGATGAACGTATTACATTATGATGAGTGGAAAGATACGGATGCAGTTGAAACTTTAACTTATTTCTTAGATGCAGTTGTAACTGATTTTCTTTCTAAAATTGAAGCATATAGAGACAATGGTACTATTGAAGGTAAGAGAGCATTTATGTATATGGAAAAGGCTTATAACTTCGCTAAAAGACAAAGAGCATTAGGTTTAGGTGTTTTAGGATGGCATTCACTTTTACAATCAAAGGGATTAGCATTCGATACTAAAGATAGTGCTAAATTAAATGTTGATGTATTTAAATCTATTAAAGAAAAATCATATAACGCATCTGAAGAGATGGCTAAAAAATATGGTGAACCTGAATATCTAAAAGGATATGGTAGAAGAAATGTTACTTTAAATGCAGTAGCACCAACAACATCATCGGCATTTATATTAGGACAAGTTTCACAATCAATCGAACCAATCTGGTCAAATTGTTATGTGAAGGATGTAGCTAAAATGAAAGTAACTATTATGAACCCAATCCTTAAAAAATTATTAATTGAATTAGGTAAAGATACTAAGACAACTTGGAATAGTATTAAGAAAGCAGATGGTTCAGTTCAACATTTAGATTTTTTAACTGATGAACAAAAAGATGTATTTAGAACATTTTCAGAAATTAATCAATCATCTATTATTAATCAAGCAGCAATCAGACAAGATTTCATTGACCAATCACAATCATTGAATATAATGGTTTCACCTGATATGCCAACTAAGACTATTAATAAATTATTGATTGATGCATGGAAGTTAGGAGTAAAAACTCTATACTACCAACACTCAATGAACTCAGCACAAGCATTTGCTAGAAAAAAGATGAGTATTGATGATATGAGTTGTGCAGCATGTGAAGGATAATAA
>Ga0209713_10000987_pt1 | contig 16622 bp, 11 predicted proteins | sample ArcOceMetagenome_3_FD_187444 | JGI IMG/M metagenome (GOLD analysis project Ga0209713, IMG submission 187444) | Marine eukaryotic phytoplankton communities from Arctic Ocean - Arctic Ocean- Svalbard ARC20M Metagenome (SPAdes) (version 2) | ecosystem: Environmental > Aquatic > Marine > Oceanic... | reverse complement strand
GACGTCGTCGTGCGCCTCGTGCGGCGGCGCGCAGCCGGCGAGCGACGCCTCGCGCGGCGGCACGCTCTTCCTCTTTGTGCTGAGCGCCTTCTTCGTCGGCCTCCTCGCCTCGTGGCTGCTCCTCTGCTCGGAGCGCCTCAGCCGCGCGATCGACGTCGTCTACGCCGCTCACGTCAGCCCGCTCCTCGTGCTGAGCAGCCCGCGCAGCCTGAGCACCACTCGTGCCGAGCCGCGGGTGGCCCACGGCACCGCCGTCGGCTGTCCGCAGCCGGTGCCCGTGTCGGTGCCCGTGACTACCTCCTGCACGGCGAAGGCGCCATCGACGCCGGGTGAGACGGCGAGCTTGTGTGCGGGCGCGTCGCCCTCCTCCGCAGGCACGGTCGCGAGCCCCGCTGTCAGCGAAGCGCACCTTGGAGGCGGCGCGAGCGCAGCCAAGCGCACGCTCTTCGAGGGCTCGGCGCCGCCGCCGCCGCCAACGGTGGACGAGAGCCACCTCATGCCTCGGCTGGCGGAGTCGCCGCGCACGGCGGCGCCCGCGCCGAGCCCGGAGCACATGCGCGGCGCGGCGCTCGCGTGGCTTCGCCAGTCGGAAGCCGAGCACGACGGCGAGGTGCTCGAGCCACCGCACCCGCCTCCTCCACGCGAGAGCCGGGCGCCTGCGCTCGAGCTGTCGACCGACGACCGCGCCTTCTACACCTCTTCGCCCGTCGACTTTGCGGCGCCCACGTCGGTGGGCGACGACGCCAAGGGCCCCTTCGCGCGCCTCGAGTCCGACCCGATGCGGCAGCTGCCGACGCTCGATGGCGACGAGAGCGAAGGCGGCGGCAGCGACGGCGGCGGCAGCGACGGCGTGCTGAGCGTGCTGAGCTTCGATTGCCTCGACGCCAGCAGCGACGACGCCGACGACGCCGACGACGCCGACGCCGGCGCCGACGCCGGCGCCGACGATGCCGAGGGCATGAGCATCGTCGACGGCAGCGTCGACGGCACGGCGTTGGACGACGACAGCCACAGCAGCGACGTCGGCAGCGACGAGGTCGAGAGCGACAGCGACGCGGACAGCACCGACCGGAGCTCCGTGGCGACGTCATCCGTGGCGACGTCGTCTGTGAGCAGTGGCGGCGCCGCCTTGAACGCGGCCCTCGGCAGCCTGCGCCGCCTCGGCGGGACGAGCACCAACCTGCTGAGCGCCACGCCAAGCCGGCCGATGCTGCCGCCCTCTCCCGCGGCGTGGGTCGGCGCGGAGCCGACGGGGGGCGCAGGCGCGGCGGGTGTGCCCGCCGAGCTGCCGGCGAGCCCGCCGCCCAGCCCGCCGCACGCGTCGACCGGAGCGGCGCCGGCGGCCGCGACGACGACGACGACGACGACGACGACGGCGACGCCCGCGCGGGCGATGCGCCTCGGTGAGGCGAGGGGCGGCATCAAGCAGCGCGAGAGGCGCGTCGTCGCGCGGCTCGAGGAGAAGAGCGAAGGGAGGAGGCGCGCCGCCTTTGCCGCCTTTGGCGCGGCGGCGGCCGACCCGTTCCCCGCGTCGCCGCCCGCCGCCGCCGCCGCCGCCGCCGCCACCACCGCCGCGCCGCGCCGCCCGATGCGGCTCTCGGACGCCAAGCACGGCATCAAGCGGCGCGAGGCGCGCGTGATGCACAAGCTCGAGGAGCGCTCGCACGAGCGCAGCCCGCGCAGCCCGCCGCGCAGCCCCGACGACGACCGCGCCAACATCGAGGGCGCGCTCGTCCCCAGCGCCTCCTTCGAGAGCTTGTACTCCCTCGGTGAGGCCGACCAGGCCGACGCGGAGGAGGAGGAGGAGGAGGAGGCGGACGGCGCTGACGCGCTGTCGGTCTCGCTCTCGCTGTGGATGGTATGCCAGTTCGTGCTGTGCGACCTGATCGGCCACTGGCAGGTCACGTCGAGCCTCGTCGCGGCGATGCCGCACCTCGACTGGCCGGCGTTCTTCGTGCGGCTGTCGGACGGCGTCTCGGCGGTCTTCAACCTCGGCTTCCTGACGCGCCCCGGCGCGCTCGACTGCGAGCTGCGCACGAGCTACTGCTCGCGCGCCCTCGTGGCGATGCTCGCCCTCCTCGCCTTCCAGATCGCGCTCCCCGCGTTTGTGCTCGTGCTGCGCGCCGTCGCCGCATCGTCGCGCCAGACGACCTCCTCGCCGCCGCCGTCGCCGCCGCCGCCGCCGTCGCTGTCGCGCGCGCGGCTCGACGCGCTCGTCGACCGCGGCGCGCACGGCCACCTGCTGCTGCTGCTGCTCGCGCACGCGCCGCTCTCGGCGATGCTGCTGCGGCTGCTGCAGTGCCGCGACCTGGGCGGCGGGCTGCGCGTGCTCGACGCCGACGTCCGCCTCGGCTGCCGCACCGACGCCACGTGCGTCGGCACCGCCGTCGTCTTCCTGGCCCTCTACTCGGTGGCCGTCCCCGCGTACGCGGCGCTCGTGATGCGCGGCTACCTCGCGCCGGCGGCGCCCGCGCGCGACGCCTCGCACCCGCGGCACGCGATGGTGGCGCGGCACGAGCGGCGGCTCGGCTTCCTCGCCGGCCGCTACGGCGCCGACTTCTGGTGGTGGGAGCTGATCGAGCTGCTGCGCCGGCTCCTGCTGCAGGGCGTCACCAGCCTCGTCCGGACGGGCACCTACTCGCAGCTGCTCGCCAAGATGGGCGTCTCGCTCTTCTTCCTGCTGCTGCTGCTGCGGGCGCGCCCCTTCCGCGCGCACGGCCTCGAGACGCTCGCCCTCTCCATCCAGGCGTGCACGCTCGGCACGCTGCTGCACGCGACTCTCGCGCAGGCGTGCTTCTTCGGCGGCGGCCTGGATGGCCACAGCGGCGAGGTCTCGCAGCAGGGCGGCGACGCGCTGCTGCTGCTGCTCCAGCTCGTCCCCGTCCTCGTGGCGCTCTGCATCGTCGCCAGCGCTGCAGCGGAGCGCACGACCACCACCACCATGCCGCCGGCAGAGGCGCCGCAGCTGGCTCCCATCAAGAGCCCGCTTGCGGCGCCGGCCGGTCGAGCGTGGTGGCGCGGAGGCCGGCGCGGATCATCAAAGCCGAAGGGGCGAGAAGGCGAGCTCCTCGTCTGACAACTCCGCCACCTCACAATTGTACTGTGTATCCTACTACTGTACCGTTCATAGGATCTAGTCGTGCCCGAAATTAATTATAAGACACAGTTCAGCACGCTACGCTACGAGATCGCGACCGCCCCGCACATACACCACACCGCACCACACACACACCCCCAACCCCGACGCGATCCTACACAGCTAGCTACGCGGACGTGTAGCGGTCGACGAGGCTGCAGTACTTGGCGCGCGCGTCGTCCGCCGGCAGCGACGCGACGGCATTCCACGCGTCCCATTTGGCGCGCGCCTGCACGTTGATGCGCGATGGCTGCGTCGTCTCGCTGGCCAGGCCGCCGCCGGCCTGCTTGAAGAGCCCATACAGCTCGAGCATCTGCGAGTTGGACAGCTGGCCCTTGGGGAGCGTCCTGACCTTGGCCGCCGCCTCCTCAAAGGTGAGCGTGCGCGACGGCGTGTCAGTCGCTCCCTGGGGTGAGGAGTCGGGCTCGGGCTGGGCCGCGGCCGGCGGTGGGGCCGCGACCGGCTCGGGGCTGGGCTCCGCATCCGCGCTCTTGCCCTTGGGCGCCCAAGCACACGCCTCTGGCTGGAACGGCGCACCCGGCTCCGACGCCGACGGCCGCCCGTCGCGGAGCCATGCGGGGTTGAGGTTCCGGAACGACGTCGCGACCTCGTCGAAGGCCTCCTGCTGCGCGGCGTCCTCAAACTGGCGGCCCGCCTCGACGTCGGCGATCGACGGGCAGAAGATCGCCTCCTTGCCGTCGCCGGGGAAGGCCGCCGTGTACTTGTTGAAGGCGTTCATGGTCGCTCGGAAGCGCCCCTGCGCGAGGACGGCCGCCGCGTTCTTCGAGTTGGCGCCGCCGTTGTAGTCGTACGTGAAGACCTCGTAGCGGCGGCCGCACGCGGTGGTGCGCTCGCAGACGGTCTCGCTCATCAGGTCGTAGATCTCGATGTTGCTCAGCTTGATCTGGAAGAGCCGCGCCGACGAGAGCTCCGAGATGACGGCCGAGATCCGCTCGTCGTCGGGGCCGTCGGAGACGATCTCGATGCGGTGGCAGCAGCACATCTGCGTCGGCAGCGGGATGTCCTTGCGCATGATCGGCGCCGTCCAGCCGTCGCCGACGTATGGGTTGAACCAGATGCACGTCAGGCAGTTGATCGCCTGGTCCTCGACGAGGTTGCTCGAGATGACGTACAGCCCGTGCAGCCCGTCGGGGAACTCGAGGCGGCGGTTGTTGTAGATCATCCACGCGCTCGGCAGCTTGGCGAAGCGCATGTGGATGAAGCGCGACGACGTCATCCACGGGATCATCTCGGAGCGCAGCTGGTACATCTGCTTGAGGCCCGTCTTGGGGTCGAAGCGCACCAGCCCGCCGTCGCAGCCGAGCAGCGTCGCCCACACAGAGCCGTCGGGCGCCGCCGCGATCGCGGGCCCCGTCATCTTGAGCAGGTGGCCGTTGACCGTGTCCTCGTCCACGATGGGCACCGGGATCTGCTCGATCTCGCCGGTCGCGGCGCCCACGCGCACGACCGACGACGACGGACAGCGGTCCTGCACCGCCCAGCAGTCGCACGTGCTCGGCTCGATCGCCATCATCGGCGGCGACGGCCGCGTCTCGTATACAGCGTCCCGCCAAGGTCGCCGTCTCCTTCGGGTCGTACTTTGCGGGGTCGAGACGCCACAGAGCAAACCCCTCCTCCAGCGCCTCGAGCACGCTGCCGCCGCCATCGCCGCCCGTGCCGGCCTCCGCGCCCTCGGCCGCCGCGGCCGCCGCCGCCATCCGCTCCTTGATCGCCTCGGGGTTGCAGCAGATCCGCGTGATCGCCGCCGCGAGCGAGCCCGTCGACGAGCCCTGCATGCCCGGGTGGCACGGCACCGACCCCTTGAGCGCCACCCAGATGTGGCCCGACTTGGGGCACTCGACGATGCAGTGCGGCCCACCGACGCGCAGCACCGTGCCGTCGGCGCGCGTCATCAGCTGCGGCACGCGGATCATCTGCCGCACGCCCATCGTCGCCGCGTCGAGCAGCACGAGCGTGTTCGAGAACTGCAGCGTCAGCCACAGACACCCCGGGTTGGCGGGAGAGCGCGAGATGTTGTGAAGCCCGCTGATGCCGTCGCCCGTCTTCGGGTGCGCCGGCCCGACGCGCCACGCGTCCTGGTCGTCGAGGAGCATGCCGTCAGCGCCGACCGGGATCCGCACGAGCACCGAGTTGCTCATCTGGCTGACGAAGACGCAGCGTGTCACCGGCTCGTAGCAGACCTCGTGGGTCTCGCCGGCGCGCGGCAGCTTGACCTCCTTCATCTGGGTCGCGCGCTGCTCCTCGTACTGCGGGTCGAAGTAGCGGAACGTCGGCGGCTTGTGCTTCAGGGCCCCCATTCGCCACAGAGCGTTGTTCATCCCATCGATGCCGCGCGTCTCGCCCCTTGCCCGCGTCTGCGTCGCGGCGGTCTCCTCCGTCTCGCTGCCGGTGTAAGCCGCCCGATTCGCGAGCTGCCCCTGCAGCTTCTCGATCAGCTCGGCATCTTCCCGCTCCTTTTTGCGCAGATGTAACACCTCCTGCTGCAGCGCGGCCAGCTCCTCGTAGAGGAGGAATTTGTCGGCCGTGGCGGGAGGCCACTCCGAGCTGCGCTTCTCGAGCCACTCGCGTGTCGGAGGCGGGAGTTTGGGCTTCTGAGGTGGCGAGGTCTTCTTCATCAGCCCCTGCGTGGGTCCATGAACTTCACAGCCAAAGTTGACATTGTGTGCTGTCTTTACACCGTTCATCAGCTCGCCTGTGAATTGAACTGAAGTTATCCTCGCTACTCAGCACAGGCCGGCGCCGCCCCGCGCGGTGCGTCCACGGGAATCTCGCACTCGCCGAATCGGTCCTCGAAGATGCGGTCGCGCACGTCCCACGAGACGTGGCCCTTGCATGAGAGACGATTCGTCGGCTCGACGCTGAAGTTGCATGGCAGGGGAGCTCCCTCCGGACCACCCGACGGGAACGGGTCGCGCAAGCTGATTGCGCCGCGCGCCTGCGCCTCGGCTAGAGATGCCTTCGCCTTCGCTTCCGGGCTCAAGGCGGCCCAAGCGGCAGGGTCGCGGAGCGCCGCTTCCGGCTGACGCAGGTCGACGATCTCACCTTCTGCAGCGGCAGCCACATAGTTTGGAAGTGGCCTCAGGAAGCTCGCCGTGTAGAAGAGGCTGTCCAGACCAAGCGCGCGGCCCAGACTGAGCATGAACTCGTCGTAGTCGTCCATGATGGTGTACTGGACGCCCTCGGAGTAGCACCTGGGAACTCCTGCCTCAGCGCACGTCTTCGCGCCGCTCTCCACTGTTCGCAGGCGTTCCAGGAAGTCCTGCAGCTCGCGCCCGGTCAGTTTGCGCAGCTTCACGAGGAGCTCGTCAAAACCCCGGGTGCGGGCGCGTGCGTGTCTCTCCAGCCTCGTGGCCAGCCGCTCAAGCAAGCGCATCAGCATGGCCGTCTTGCTCGGCGCCACGATCACGGCGCCGAGATGATAGAACAGCCCGCTGCCAGGCGTAAACAAGTACCACCAGCCGCTGCCGTCCTTGGCTTGGAGCTGCCAGTCGAGAGCATCGGACCAGAGGTGCGGAGGGCCCTCCTTCTGCCGGGTCCACGGCTGCCACCGGCCTCCGTTGAGCCCCGCTTGGAACGCTGCGTACGAAAAGTGCGACACCTCGACGTAGCCGCCCTGCGCCTCGAGGCCCGAGGCCCAGGCAGGCCTGTATCGCGACAGGTTGTGCACGCAGCCTACCCAGCTGCACGGGACGAGCTCGCGGTGCGCAAGGCGACGGCTGATGTGAAGCATGCCTCTCAAGGCGCCGCCCTGCGCGCATTGGACCGCGCGCCTGCATCCATGACCACCCTTGCATCCGTGCGGGAACAGATGCGGCGACAGCGCGTCAAACGGGACGCTCGGTGCGCTTGGCACGTGGTAGAACCAGAATCGCGTCAGGAAGAAGGCCGCCACGTCCGAGTCCGGCAGGGTGTCGTCCTTGAGTCTCGCAGCTGGGTACACCGCTTGCAGATACGAGCGGATGCGTTGCATGATTCCCTTGCCACGCGCCAGCAGCGCACGCAACTGCGACTCATGCCTGCTTACGATGGTCGGTCCCACTCGGCTGAATGCGCCGCTGTTGGGCTTCCACGGCAAGTTGCGCATTTCGCGTTGCTGAGATGATTTGTTTGCACTCACCGTCCACGCAATGGATCCCGCACCGGCGCCGTGCCCTTCGCGCCTGCAATGCATGCATGGCACGAGCATCTGGACCGAGCCGTCTGCGTCAGTCCGCGACGTCAGATGCCAGCTGCTGCCACCACTCCATGCAATGCGGCTCCCACGCGCGTCCACAGTCCCAGTCTGGCCGAACATGGCAATCGTCCCGTCGGCGTTGGCAGCGCCAGAGACTTTCCAGCCTCTCGCAACGGCCGTCACCGTCCCACTGCCTTGACGGCACACCTTGATTGGTCCATCGACACCTCCTGCGGTGTACCAACCTTGCATCGCTTGCTGTATGGCCTCGTTGTACTTCCTGGCCTCGCGTAAACTCCGGCTCGACCCTATATTGCCGCTATGAAGCGACGTGCTTGCCGTTGTCAAACTTGTCAAAACTTTGGCACTGCATGCTTGTATGCGGGGATGCTAGGCTCGGCCCTACACCTCTCTCCAGGCCTCGCGCCAGCAGCGCTGCGCAGCTCCGACCTCGTCGCGCCGGCGCGCCGAAGGGCCGGGTCGCCAGTACTGGCAGCGACAGCCCTGGAAGCAGAGGCGGCGCCTCGCTGGTTCAACCCGCTGCTGGAGTTCGGGCTCGACGAGCCTCGCGCAGACCCGAAGGAGCTCCTGCCGCTCCTGCTCATTCTCCCTGGAGCCGATGGCTCTGGCATCACCGCGTGGATGCAGTATCCGTCGCTCGCGCAGGACTTTGACCTGCGCGCTCTCGAGATCCCGTCGGGCGACCGCTCGAGCCACGTCCAGCTGGTGGAGCTCGTGACTCGGGAGGTCGTCGAGGCGTCGGCGTCGGCGTCGGATGAACGAGAGATCTTCCTGCTCGGCGAGTCAATGGGCACGGGTGTGGCCATCGACGTCGCGCTCGCGCTCGAGGCCGCCTCGGCAGGGCCGTCGGCGCCCACGCTGGCAGGCCTGCTGCTCGTCTCTCCGGCGACGGCGTGGTTCCGCAAGTTTGGCTACCAGGTGCTCACGTGGCGCGACTCGGTCCTCGTGTCGGGGCGCGGCCCGTGGCCCGCGCTGCTGCAGCTGCTGCTGACGCTCTCGTCGTACGAGCTCCTCGACGTCGCGCAGGTGACGGGCACCTTCCGCCGGCTGCTGACGGGCGAGCGCTCGCCGCTGCTCGCCGGCGAGGCGCGCACGTCGTACGCGTGGCGCGTCGTGAGCGAGCTGCCCGCGCGGCTCGCGCTCGACCCGGCGACCGCCGCGCACCGCAAGGGGTGGGCCGAGCCGACCTTCGCGGCGGGGCGGCGCGTCTCCGAGCTGCGTGTGCCGGTGCTCTGCGTGGCGGGCACCGCCGACCTGCGCGTGCCGGCGGCCGACGAGGCGCGCCGCTTCGAGCGCGAGGTGACGACGTGCCGCTGCGTCTACGTCGAGGGCGCCGGCCACGCGGGCGCGACGGACGATCGGCTCGACCTGCGCGCCGAGCTGGCCGCGTGGCGGAGGGAGGTAGTGGCGAGCCAGTAGGATATTTGCATAGAGGTGTAACCGCTATCTAGATCCTTTAGATCTGAAGTGCCTTTGGTGACGTTTTTAACGTGGCTCGTGATTCGCAGCATGTTCTCGCAGGCCGTTTCGAGGAACTTGAAGTCGCTGCGGGTAATGCCCCCAATGCCCGTTACCCACATCGGCGACGTGTGCTGGTAATACACCGCTGCACGACCAGCATCCACGACCAGCATGCAGTAAGGTTGCACCGCCATCAAGACGCAATTGACTGCTGAAGCGAGCAGAACGCACTGGCACCAAGACCAGCGCCGCTCGCAACGAGTATCTCAGATGGCGTCGCGTAAGATGCGCGTATCGCCAGACGACGACGAACCTCAGCAGGGATCCGGAATAATTTCAGTGCTCAAGCCAAACCCTTCGCTGGAGAGGGAGAAGGCCGATCAGCTGCCATCAGAAAACAGTGATACTAGTAGGTCAAAGCGAGTCTCGGTCAGTGTGGTGAGCGCGGTGGGCAGCCTCAAGAGTCTCACGCAGGGCAAGAAGCCACGGGGACGCATGCGCGCGTTCTCGGTTGTGCTCGACGTCGACACGGCGTCGCTGTATCGCGAGGCAGCCATGTACACGGGCTTCAACCTGATCTACGAGCTGGACAACACGCTGCGCACGGGCACGCGCCTGAAGAGCCTGCTCAACCTCGACACGACGATGGAGGGGCTCAAGCTCGCGCTCGCGCGCTTCGGCGGCCGGCGCGACCTGCCGACGTTCCACAAGGTGCTCGAGGCGGCGGGCTTCACCCATCTCGAGACGTGCAGGGCGTTCAAGAGCCAGCTGGCGCTGCCGTTTGCGGGCGGCGTCGAGGTCGACCTGATGACGCTGCACGAGCTGCGCAAGCGACTGACCGTCGCGACCCTCCACCTCACGCACATCCCGTCGCACTGCGCGACGGTCAGCCTGATGGACTACGCGGCCGAGAAGGTGCTGCTGGAGGAGCAGCATTCCGACGGCGGCGGCTCGTGGTTCGCGCCGCGCTCTTCGTCGGCGGCGGTGCGGTGGGTGGCAGTCAACGACCTCGACCTGCTCGCGGCGGCCGAGCTGCAGGCCATGTACGAGCTGCCGCCGCTCATGATGCAGGACGCCGTCAAGCTCGTGCAGAACTCGGGCGAGCCCAGAATCGACTTTCGCTCGTACAACGAGAACTGGCACTTCCTCTCCTTCCCGGTGGCGCGGCTGACGGAGCGCTCGCTCAGGTCGCACGACGAGTGGAAGACGACGGCGCGGCGGCGGCGGAAGCAGCTCTCGGCGCGCGCGCGGCAGCTCAAGGAGGCGAGCTTCGTGACGCGGCCGCACAAGCGGCTGTGGCGCGTGCTGCGCAAGCTGGGCTTCCGCGTCAAGGAGGGCGAGATGATGGGCGCGATCAAGTCGCTCTACACGGAGGAGGTGGAGCTCGAGAGCGGCGAGTTCGAGCCGATTCTGGACGAGACCGAGCTGCTCGTCGAGGTGGAGACGCAGTACCTGGCGTGCTTCATCGGCAAGGACCGCTCGCGCCTCACCACCGAGGACGGCGGTGGCAAGGCCGCGGCGGCAGCGGCGGCGTACGACACGATTCTCTCGTTCACGTCGCACTGGCGGACGCCGCCCGCGCTCGCGACGCGCGGCGGCAAGGAGAAGGCCGCGAGCCACGTCCACCACGAGTGCGACCGGTACGCGCCGCACGTCGACGACCTGCACGAGCGGCTCGGCGAGATGTCGATGTCGCTCGCGACGTTTGTGCGGGCTTCGGCGCGCCGCTGGGCGCTGCGCGCGCGGACGCGGCGCGCGCGCGAGCACCCGCGCGAGGTCTTCGACGTGGCGGCCGACGCGCTGCGCCAGCCGATCTCGCTCGTGCGCAAGCCCGACGCGATGTGGCTGCTCCACGCCATCCTCGAGCAGTGCGTCGAGGAGCTCCACCCGGTCGCGACGGTCTACCGGCACAAGATCGGCAACTACTCGGCCAAGCTGCACGAGCAGGAGGCCAACTTCGACCCGGCGGACATCCGCGCCGTCACGTCCATCCGGCGCGAGCTGCAGTTCATCCAGCGCAAGCTCAAGCCGAGCCAGCGCGTCGTCCGCCACCTCCACGAGTTCGAGCAGGAGGAGGGCGAGCACATGCAGGCGGCGCTCCGCCAGCAGATGGTCGACATCGAGGAGCGGATCTCGCTCGCGCTCGAGGAGCTCGGCTCGCTCGTCGCGATGTGCGACGGCGTCAGCGACGAGTTCAACGCGCTCGCGCAGAAGAAGCAGAACGACGTGCTGTACGTGCTCACGGTCACGACGACGTGCTTCATCCCGATGCAGCTCTTCACCGGCGTCTACGGCATGAACTTTGTCGACGACGACGGCGAGCCGGGGCAGCCCGAGCTGCGCTGGGGCACGATGGGCTACATCTACTTCTGGCTGCTCGTCGTGCTCGGCGGCCTGCTGACCTTCGGCTTCTTCAAGTACATCCTGCGCGTCTTCTGATCGGGGCCCGAAGGGGGTGTCTTCGAACACATCAGCTTCACCTTAGAAGCGACCATGTGTAGAACATCGGCATGCGATTGCTGTTTAATAATTGAGCAGGCTACTAGGTATTGAGGCGACGCGTCACGGTTTGCGAACATCTACCAAAACGCAGACTCTAGGGCGCCCGGCATGCAATGCATGCAGGACTTGTGTGCTCGCGCCAGGGTTCGCGCGCGACGAGCTTCGGCACCGCGCTCGACGGCGTCGGCACGCTAGAGGACGAGCTGCGCTCCACCGCAAGCCGAAAGGCTTCGCCGACGGCCCGGGCGAGGACGACCTGCTCTCCTCCGTGCTCGCAGCTCCGGAGGCGAGACCGACGCAGCAGACCTCGATTGCCAAGTTCTTCGGCGCCGCGCCCTCCACCTCTACCTCCTCCGCTAGATAGATATCTATCTATCTATCTATCCTCCTCCGCCTTGAGTTTTCTTTGGTCTTTGGTGCCTTTGGTGGCGTTTCTTATGGATCTTTAGGAATTCCCTTGGGGCGCATAGCTTCACCTTAGCTTGGGTGATGATGCCCCTCCCCCACTCGCAGACTCTCCGACGCGAACTCTCTCAGATCGTGCCGTAGCCGTGAGCATCTGCTTAGCCTCGCACGCGGTGTCAATGCTCATGACGCTGCTGACCAGCATGCTCGGACTCGCGCGCCCGCTGATGCCAGCTGTGCGCTCGGTGGCGCCCGCGGCGCCGTCGCTTGCTCGCAGGTGCGCTGCGGCCATTTGCAGCAGCGCCGACGTGGCGCCGGCGCCCGTCGAGGCCTCGGCCCCTGCTACCGAGGGCGCAACGGCGCGACGAAAGCGCATCCTCTCGGGCGTGCAGCCGACCGGCTCGCTCCATCTGGGCAACTATCTCGGCGCGATTCGGCAGTGGGTCGCCAACCAGGACGAGTACGACAACTACTTTTGCGTCGTCGATCTGCACGCCATCACCGCGCCGCACAACCCGAAGCAGCTGGAGCTCGACTCGTACCGCACGGCGGCGCTCTACCTGGCCGCGGGTCTCGATCCGGCGCGCTCGAGGATCTTCATCCAGTCGCACGTCCGCGAGCACTCCGAGCTGGCGTGGCTGCTCAACTGCGTGACGCCGATGGGCTGGCTCGAGCGGATGATCCAGTTCAAGGAGAAGGCGGCCAAGGGCGGCGCCGAGTCGGCGAGCGTCGGCCTGTTCGACTACCCGGTGCTGATGGCGGCCGACATCCTGCTGTATCAGGCCGACCTCGTGCCCGTCGGCGAGGACCAGCGGCAGCACCTCGAGCTGACGCGCGACATCGCCCGCCGCTTCAACGACCAGTACGGTAAGAAGCGCCGCGTCTTCCGCGAGCCGCAGGCGCTGATCACCAAGTCGAACGCGCGCGTGATGAGCCTGCAGGAGGGGACGTCGAAGATGAGCAAGTCGGACCCGAACGAGAACAGCCGGATCAATCTGCTGGACACGCCCGACGAGATCCGGCGCAAGATCAAAAAGTGCAAGACCGACTCGCTCAAGGGCGTCATGTACGCCGACGACCGGCCCGAGGCGAACAACCTGCTCGGCATCTACGAGGCGATGACGGGGATGACGCGCGAGGAGGTGGCGGACGAGGCCGCCTCGTATGTTGGGTGGGGCACGTTCAAGCCGCTGCTGGCGGACGCGATCGTCGCGCACCTCGAGCCGCTGCAGAGCCGGTACAAGGAGTACGCGCAGGACCCCGAGTACCTCGCGCAGGTGCTGCGCGAGGGCGCCGAGGCCGCCACCGAGGAGGCCTCGCGCACGTGCACGGGCGCCAAGCGCTCGATGGGCTTTACGATGCCGGGCGACGTGCCCAAGCCTCTGATCATTCCCAAGGGGCTCTGAGAGAGTGCCGTGGTGGAGGCGGCATGTGCACGCCCGGTGTCGAGGCGGAGAGGCCACGCGGCGGTGGAGTCGATTGGAAAGACGCCCGTGTTGAACGAAGTTAGCGACCTAAACCTACACTACCTACCGGGTTAGTCACGGCCTCCGGGACGCGCTACAGGCAAACTCAGCAAACGGGTTGGGGACGGCCGACGCAGCAGCCTCGCCGCTCGCGCCTGCGTTCTCCTCCCCGGCACTGCCCGCCGTCGCCGCCACCGCCTCGCCACCCGCAACAAAGGCGCTTTCGCGTCCGCTCGCCGCCGCCGCCGCCGCCACCGCCGTGGAGGCGTCCGCCTCCTCGTCGGCCGCGGTGGCGTCCTCGTCGCAGCCATCGGCCACGTCGCCCGGGAACTCGTCACGGCCCACGTTGTGCGTCGCGACGCGCACGCAGCACGCGATGAAGTCGGCCTCCGAGTGCGTGTACTTCATGATGTTGCAGTCGCCGCAGCATGAATCGCAGCTCTCCTCGGTGTAGACGCGCACGGACGAGTCGATGCGGTCGAGGCCGTTGTGGTGCCGCGGCGGGTCGGAGGCCTTGCCGCAGTAGCGGCATGGCCGCGCCACGATCCTCGCGAAGACCTCATTGGAGAGCGCGTGCGTCTTGCTGTGTGTGCTACTCGCGGTGATGTAGCAGCTGCGACTGCGCTTGGAGACGTTGTCCCGGAAGCGATTCGGGTATCGCCCAAAGTCCCAGCCGCCGCCGCGGTGCGTGGCGACGTGCCTGCACGCCTCGACGTAGCCACGCACGCTGCGGTAGCCCTTCATCAGGTTGCACATCGCGCACGCCGTCGCGACGTTGGCGGGGTGGAACGGTCCCATGAAGCCGCCGCGCTCGGGCCGCGTGAGCCCCTCTGGCCAGAAGCGCAGCCGCGTGAGGCCGTGGCCGTCGATGGGGGCGGGCGAGCCACACGCGGTGCATGGCTCGCGCATCATGGCGGCCGCGGCGTGCTCGGGTATCGCAAACGGCACCCGCTGATCGGCCGCGACGCGCTGATAGTTGCGCAACCTTGCGATGTGTGGCAGCACATTGCTGGCGGCGCCAGCCGCCTTGGGACCGCCGCTGCGATCGGCGACCTTCTTCTCCATCGAGCAGCGGCACCGCGAGCAGAGCAGTGGGCCGTCGGTGGTGGTGGCGGCGGAGGTGGAGGTGGCGGCGGAGGTGGAGGTGGTGGCAGTGGTGGTGGAGGTCGAGCCCGCGGCGGTGGTGCTCGACGACGTGAAAAATGATGCGAGGCCGACCTGTTTTGTCGTGTCCGTGCTGCGCCGACATGCATAGCAGAGCACTGCTACGCTGCCGTCAGTCGACTCGGTCGCTTGCCGCAGCTTCGGCTTCTTGCTCTGCCTGGACATTAGATGTATATGCGCAGCGCCGGGACGAGGCGCGAAAGGCGAGCGTCCCCAGTCGCCCAGCGGCTGCCGTCGCCTCCGTCGCCGCCGTCGCCGCCGTCGTCGCCGTACTCCGACCCGCATGGCGCACAGTCATAGTCACGGCGGCGGCCACTCGCACGACGACGCGTACCCAGACGACGATTGGAACCTCTACTCGCATCTCGAGCGCGCCGAGGGTCTGAATGCGACGTTGGTCGGCGGTGGCGAGGGCGTCAAGGTCAGCTGGGGCCCCGAGGGCTCAACAGGCAAGGCGCTGTGCGTCTGCAAGCCGCACGCACGACGGCTCGAGCCGGGGCCGTCGCTCTCGTCCGATGCCGACGAGCAGATCATCGTCAAGCTGCAGTTCAACGTGCCCGTCTCGGTGCGCAAGATCATGGTGATCGGCGCCGGTCCGAGCGACGGCCATCCCAGCTCGGTCCAGTGCTTCGTGGGTCGGACGGCCGAGCAGCTGGACTTCTCAGAGCTCGATGGTGCGGCGCCCGCCCAGGTTGCCGAGCTCGCCGTGAATGCCGAGGGTGAGGGCTACTTCAACACGGTGTGCCGCGAGCCCGGTAGGCCCGCTGCGCCTTGCGGCCATGCTCTGACGCCGCTCTCGCACGCGCAGGTGCGCGCGCCGTTCACCAACATCACGGCACTCGCGCTCTTCTTCCCCGCCAACCATGGCGATGAGGAGGTGCGCGCATGCTCCACATCCGCCGGCGCACGAGTGCATGCGCTCACGCTCGACCAATCTCTGCCGTGCAGGTGACCTCGATCAGGTACATCGGCCTGCAGGGCGACCACACGCACGGGCAACGCATGGCGGTCGACGCCAAGTACGAGCTGATCGCGACGCCAAACGACGACAAGTTGTTCCAGCACAGCCACGAGCACCACCTCGCGCCCAATGCCGGCGGCAAGCCTCAGGACTGACTGGCTGAAACCTCCATGCCTCTGGCCTCACCTCTTGGAGCTCTGTGCTGTGATGAGCCGGGGTGCGAGTGCGGTCTGCATCTACGTCGTTAGTTGGTCTTTGAGTTTTGGAGAAAGCTATACGTTCAAAAGTCAGTCCCAAGTCTGCAACAGACTGCATGCTGGCGGGGCCATCCGTGTCTGATGCTGGCGAGCAGCAGCTGTGGCTCGCCGAGGAGAAGAAGCAGGGCGAGCCGAGGACGAGGAGAGGCGAGTCGGCAGCTCGACGTCGTCCTCGTCACTGCAGCCCTCCTCAGTCAAGGGTCGACGGTCGGCAACCCGTCTGGACGGCGCGACAAGCTGCCTCGTCCGGTCTCCGGCGGCCTCTCCGCACTTGCCGACGGCCGCCGTCATGCAGGCCGACGCCATGCCGACGACGAGCCATACCCACAGCTGCAGCGCGCCGTCTGGCGTCGAGAGGGCGAGGAGGGAGTCGGCCGCCCCCACCGCCATCGCCACCGGTGCAGGAGGCGGAGGCAGCGGCGGCGGAGGCAGCAGCGGCGGCGGCGGCGGGTGTGGTGGCGGCGGTGGCGGTGGCGGTGGCAGTGGCGGTGGCAGCGGCGGCGGAGTTGGTGGTCGCAGGGGTGGTAGTCGTGGCGGCGTGGGTGGCGAGCTTGGAGCAGGCGGCGGCGGCGGTGGTTGAGAAAGCGGCGAGGGTGGTGGGCTTCGTGGCGGCGGAAGCGATGGAGGCGGTGGGCGCAGGGGCGGTGGTGGTGGCAGGCTCGGAGGCGGAGGGAACGGGTCTGGTGGAGGATGCCAAGGACAGGGCGGCGGTGAGGGCGAGGGAGGTGGCGGCGGCCACGAGGGCGAGGGAGGTGGAGGCGGCGACGCGGGTGGCGGCGAAGGCGGCGGCGGCGGCGGAGACGGCGGCGGCGGCGGCGGCATCCTTGGGTTCCATGCAGGACAGCTGACGGTCGGGAGCTGCGTGAGCGGCGACACGGCGGCCAGGCTGTCGGCCGGAGAGCCGCCGGCGGTAGGCACGAGCTCAAAATCAAAGGCTCCTCGCGTCGGCGCTGCGGCGGCGGCGTCGCTGACGGCGGCGTGATGCGCGTCGAGCAGCTGGAAGGCGAGCGCGGTGCGCTCGGCGGCCGAGGCGGCAGGCGGCATCAGCGTCGGC
>Ga0209713_10000985_pt1 | contig 16633 bp, 8 predicted proteins | sample ArcOceMetagenome_3_FD_187444 | JGI IMG/M metagenome (GOLD analysis project Ga0209713, IMG submission 187444) | Marine eukaryotic phytoplankton communities from Arctic Ocean - Arctic Ocean- Svalbard ARC20M Metagenome (SPAdes) (version 2) | ecosystem: Environmental > Aquatic > Marine > Oceanic... | reverse complement strand
ACGCTCCACCCGGCCAGCATGGCGTAAGGGGGAGACGGGACGCGGGTGGCCCGGTCTCCCCGGCATGCCGTCCTGCACGCGCCGGGAACCGCTGCCGGGCGCTGGCGGGGCGGCAAACCTCGAGCACAGCGACGCGGCAGAGCCCGGGCACGGCGGCGCTTCCGGCTGCACCGCCGCCGCGCTGCGCAGCGAAGCGGCTGGAATGGGACGAGGGCACGAAAGAGCACCGCAGCGTGTCGGCAGGCGGTCGCGGGACAATGTGCGTGCCAAGTGCCTCATCACTGCGCTCGTGGCCCTGCACTCGGCGTCTGCGTCGCTGAACCACGCGGCGTCGGCACCCAAGAGCTGCCACGGCGGGCAGTACATGAGAGAAATACCCCCGGTGGTGAGCATTGCTGCCGGGCACGCGCACACGTGCTCGCTCCACGGAAACGGGAACGTGATGTGCTGGGGTGGAAATGCGTATGGTCAGTTGGGGTACGGGGACACGGCACGAAGAGCAGCGTCGGCATCCGACCTCCCCTACCTCCCGCACGCCTCCCGCGATGACGTAGTGCACTCGAGCGATATAGTGGAGCCAAGGGTGGATCTCGGGGCAGGCATCAGCGCCGGTGCGGTGGCTGTGGCTGCCGGCCTGCACCACACGTGCGCCATTCTCGGCGATGGGGCCTTGAAGTGCTGGGGCCGCAACCAACTTGGCCAGCTGGGTCGTGGATCCCTGGTCGACATTGGCGACAGCCCGCTCGAGATGGGAGACCGACTGCCGCCAGTGTCGTTGGGTGCGGACCGCAGGGCGGTGCACGTGGCCCTCGGTCGTGCCCACACGTGTGTCATTCTGGACAGCATTCCTGGGGACGTCAAGTGCTGGGGAGGGAATTCCAAGGGACAACTCGGCCTTGGGGACATTGTAAATCGGGGAGGAAGCCCGGCAGACATGGGGGACGATCTACGGGCCGTGGACTTGGGGCACGGCCGCAAGGCACGCCTGCTAACCTTGGGGTCCGAGCACACCTGCGCGCTGCTGGACACACATGCCATCAAGTGTTGGGGCTCAAACGAATTTGGACAGCTTGGATTGGGCGATGCAGAATCTCGCGGGGCGCGCAGTTCGGACATGGGCCATAGCCTCGACACAGTGCAGCTTGGTACTGGCCGAAGCGCCGCCCAGATTGCTGGTGGGGACTCCTTTACGTGTGCCAGACTGGACAACGGGCTCGTCAAGTGCTGGGGGCGAAACGATCACGGCCAGTTAGGTCTTGGCGACGACCAATCTCGAGGCGATGTGCCATCCGAAACGGGCGACAATTTGGCCTACGTCTCGCTTGGCACGGGACGCACAGCGCGTGCACTTGCTCAGGGGCACAGCAATGCACACATGTGCGCTGTGCTGGACAACTTAAAAATCAAGTGTTGGGGAATGAATGCATTCGGGCAGCTGGGGCTTGAGGACGATGAAGATCGCGGCAACAGCGTTGAGCATATGGGGGACAACTTGCCCTACGTGAATCTGGGAAGCATGGCCGTGGACAACAACGTTGCCTCTGTATCACTTGGCAGACTGCATACATGCGTTCTCCTCGGTCAGGGCCCAGGGGTAAAGGTCAAGTGTTTCGGCTACAATTATGATGCACAGCTAGGAACAGGCGACACGGTATTGCGAGGCACGGATGCCAACGATATGGGTGAGAACCTGCCGTACATTCCAGTGCTCCTGACAAGGTGTCTTACATGTCCCGCCTTGACATATTCCCTTTCTTCCGGTGCCAGCAGCACATGTGGGCAGTGTGTTCCTGCCTCCCAATCACCCGAAAATAGTTCAGCGCCAGAGTCTTGCAAATGCAACGCAGGCTACGCGGGTAATGATGGCGGGCCTTGTATAGCATGCGAGAGCGGGTATTTCAAGGAATCCATCGGAAGCTCCCCGTGCGTTCAATGCGGTGTGGAAAATTCAGCCTCGCTTTCTGCGACTGTCAGTTTTGCCGGCTGTGAATGCAGTCCAGGATTCTACCGAAACAAAGTCGGTGCATTTACGTTCAAGTGCATCGGGTGTCCTTTTGAGTCATACTCACCATTCGCAAGTGCAAATATCACCAATTGCGCATGCAACGCGGGGTTTACAGGACCAGGCGGTGGTCCATGCCAAGCGTGCGCTCGTGGCACCTATAAGAGCGTACCAGGGAGCGCTATATGTTCAACATGCCCAGTGTTCTCAAGCTCGAACGAGAACGAGACAAGTACGCATGTGTCGAATTGCTCATGTGTTCAGGGTTACCATGGGTCTCCAGGAGGCCCCTGCCTTCCATGTGAATTCGGAAAATTCACAAATATTTCTCATCTCAGATTTCCGGTCGGTGGGTCTTGTCTCGATTGCCCAGCGCACTCTTCGACGCTGTATACAGCGCGCACCCATGTCGATGAATGCGTCTGCAACGCTGGGTTCACGGGCCCGAATGGAGGTCCTTGTGTTGCCTGCCCCACTAATTTTTTCAAGAACGTGAGAGGTTCCAGCCTGTGTCTGCCGTGCCCAGAGCATGGCTTTTCTGATTCTGGATCCGCGCTCTGCACATGTGAACTTGGGACAGAGGCCACAAGAGGGAGCACAAGGTGCGAGAAGTGTTCAGTAGGTTGGTACAGGGATGAAAGCCACGAGCAGTGTACTTCTTGTCCACCAGGTGCAATCACGTTGGGTGAGCAATCAAAGTCACGATTTGATTGTGTCTGCGATGCAGGAAAATACGGTTACATCACGGACACTTCTGGTCAATGCCAGCAATGTCCTCCTTCAAGCTATTCCTCAGTTGCATCCACTGAACTTCTGCAGTGCCGGTGTCTGGAGGGGTTTACGGGTCCTGATGGTGGACCTTGCAATGCATGTTCGATAGGCAAATATAAGATGAATATCGGGCCTTCTGAGTGCATTGCGTGCCCATCCAGCAGCACAACGGCACTGGTGGGAAGTACCACATGTCTCTGTTCACCTGGTTATGCCCGACGTAGCAGCGACGGGTCTTGTATAGCCTGTGCTCCTGGAAAGTATAAATCGGCGATTTCAAACGATGCCGCTTGCTCCCAGTGCCCTGCTTCTTCTGATTCGCCGCCTGCAGCCAGTGATGTGAGTCTGTGTGTTTGCTCTCCTGAATTCTATGGCATCTTACGCAAGCCTTCAGATGCGTGCTCACAATGCCCCAGCAATTCAGATCGCTCATCAACGAAAGTTCGCACTGGGGGCATTTATGACTGCAGGTGCATCAGGGGGTTTTATGGTCCTGCTGGAGAGCCGTGCAGTCAATGCCAAGAAAACACGTACTCGGACAACACGGGCATGCTGAACTGTACAGATTGCCCGCTCAACGCGGTATCGCCTGCGGGGAGCACGACCAAATCAAATTGTACATGCACTTCTGGTTACATCGAGCGAGCGGATGGAAACTGTGATGCATGTCCAGCGGGGAAATACGTAACCAGCAATGCATGCACGGATTGCCCACAAAATTCAAATTCGCCCCCAGCATCAGATGCTGCCCATCATTGTCTATGTGCGGAAGGCTTTTACAGGGCATCACAAGGCGAAACCGTTGATTTTGTCGCAGACTTTGGCTGCAAGCAGTGTCCTAGCAATGCCAAAACTCTGGGGGCTGGCAGTATTCATATTTCGCAGTGCTTTTGTGACGTGAATTTTTTTGAAATTCGTGCGGATGCTGACAGCCTTCAATGTGGAAGATGTCCAAGAAATTCATTGTCGGACGCTGGGAGCCAAAGCGTGACGGACTGCACATGTGGTCCAGGATTCGGGCTGGAAGAGGGTGCATGCACAGCGTGCGAAGCCGGGAAATACAAAGCATTTCGTGGCAACAACTTGTGTGAAGGGTGCGAAGCAGGAAAGTACGTAGCTAGAATGGCAAGTACGGCATGTCAGATTTGCGCGCTCGGGACTGTGTCGCCAGTGGGATCCCCCTCGTCAAGTCTGTGTTCATGTCCTGAGAACTACTACGGCTCTCGTTTCGTTGGATGCACACCATGTCCGGCGTATTCGGAGTCAGAGCAGGGGGCTAATGAGATTGACACTGAGTGCAAGTGCCGCCCAGGATATCAAGCGATTGTTAATTCCGGAACAGGCACGCTCACTTGCGAGGCGTGTGCTAGCGGGTTTTACAAGGATACGCTCGGAAATGTGGACTTGTGCCTGAGTTGCCCTTCGAATGCCATAAGTGCACTTGGCTCTCGGAGCATTGCCGACTGCAGATGCCCCCCTGGTTTCTATGGTGCGGACGGCGCAGCCTGTGAAGAGTGCCCGGCAGGAAGCATAAAAGCTGCGAGTGGAGATTTTTCCTGTACATCCTGCCCTTTGAATTGTGCTCCTAAAAAACACTCTAAGTGGTACGATCAGGACGCGGAGGTGTGTGAGTGCGCAGCTGGATTCTATGGCAGGGATATTACGGAGTTTTCGGTGCGTCTGGAGAACTTTGTGCCGTGTGCGCCTTGTCCAGCGGATACATTCAAGAGTGCACCAGGCTCGCACAGCTGCACTTCGTGCCCATTGGGAACAACGTCCAATGAGGCTAGTTTCCTGAATACAAGTTGCAAGTGCCAGGAAATGTTTTTCGGTCCTGATGCAGGCCCATGCACGCCATGTCCGTATGGAACTTTCAAGAATACAATTGGAAGCGCAGAGTGCAAGTGCATCGCAGGATCTACGCGATCCGAGCCGGGAGAACCGTGTTTTCCGTGCATGGCCGGCAAGTACAAAGCCTCAGAAACTTCTTGTCAGAATTGTCCATCATTTTCTGACTCAGAGCGGAGCAGCGATTCAGTGTATGACTGCAAGTGCCGGGCTGGACGATATGCTTTCGTCAATGAATCATCGGGCGAGCACAGCTGTGTACTCTGTCCTGCAAACTCGTACTCTGATGTTGGGTCAGAGCAGCTTCATGACTGTTTTTGCAATTCAGGTTTTTACGCTATCGACGCTGACAAAAAACCCGGAACTTGTGTGAACTGTCCCAACCATTCAACTTCGGAGCCACGATCTACTGCGATCGAAAACTGCAAGTGTTATTCGGGATACTTCTCACAGGTTGTAGGTGCTTGGGGAGGTTCTACCATTAGGTGTAATGCGTGCCCACCTGGATCTGTGTCCCCATACGGAAGTTCCATGTACGACGACTGCATATGTGATCAAGGATTCACTGGCTTTGATGGTGGTCCTTGTTTTGAGTGCCCGGCCGGCAAGTTCAAGGATTCACTGGGGGAAAGCGAGTGTTCAACATGCCCATCGTACACGACATCGTCCAAAATCAGCACTAGCATCACAGACTGCACATGTGAAGTCCATTTCACTGGCCCGGATGGTGGTGAATGCGTACCTTGTGGTCAAGGTCTCTTCAATTACTTTGGTGGAAATGCCACGTGTACAAAATGTCGAGCAAATGCAGTGATGTTGGCAAACGGAGAGTGTTCTTGCCAGCGTGGGTTCAAGGGTCCTGACAACGCAGAGTGCGAAGCGTGTCCAGCAGGCACGTTCAAGAGTCTAATTGGATCAGCTGAGTGCACCGATTGTCCCTTCAATTCTTGGTCCCCGCCAGGAAGTAGTGGGTGCTCCTGTAATGCCGGGTATTTTCGGGATGCGGAACGAGCTTGCGCAAGCTGCACAGCGGGTACCTATAAGATTTCGTTTTCTGACGAACCCTGTACAAGATGTCCAGAGAGTTCTACATCAAGTCCTGCTTCCGTATCCCTGAGTGATTGCAAGTGTGGCCAAGGTCTTTCTCTATTTTTCGCCGACGAAAGCACTGATCGATTTGAGTGCAGGGCTTGTGTCAGCCCGCATGCATACCCTCTTGCTATCACTGGAGTTTGCTTGTGCAATGCCGGGTTCACTGGAGACGACAACGGATTATGTGCAGCGTGCGCGGCAGGAACGTACAAGGACAAGCGAGGGAGTTCCCCATGCATTTCTTGTGCACCGTTCTCGACGTCTCTAGAAGCGAGCACTGTCATCAGCCAATGTTTATGCAACGCGGGATACAGCTACGCAGAAGGCCTGTGTCAGCACTGCGAGCGAGGTTATTACAAAAGCTCATCAGGAAATTTTGCTTGCTCCAAGTGCGAGAAAGGAACCTACTCGCACAAGACCGCACAGTCCGTATGCACGTCCTGCCCTAGCGATTCAACGTCACCGCTCTCGAGTATTTCTGTTTTGCAATGTACTTGCAGCCCTGGCTATTCAGGAGCAGATGGCAGTGTTTGTATTCCTTGTGATCCAGGTACTTTCAAGAGCCTGAATGGCACCAGCAGCTGTATTTCCTGTGACACGGGCAAATTCGCAGCACTGCTTGGGTCTACTCAATGCTTCGAGTGCACGTCTTGTCCACCTGGACAGTACGCGAAAGGTTGCTCTGAACTTAGTGACGGAACGTGCCATTTTTGTCGGAAGGGAACTTACAAAAGCATCAAAGGAACGTGTCCTTGTGATAGCTGTCCGCAATTTTCGGAATCACCGCTCGGTAGTTTGTCAGTCGATGACTGCTTGTGTGCCCCTGGGTTCTTCGCGGAAGCAAGTGCTGCGTCTAATGTCTGCACGGCATGCCCACCTGGCCGCTCAACCTTCTTCGGCAGTAAAAGTCCGTTTGACTGCAATTGTGTGCCTGGGACTGCAGAAGATGCTAACGGATTTTGTCAGCCTTGTGCGGCGGGCAAGTACAAGGATGACCTGGCCTTAACGACCTGTCTGGAATGTCCAGCCGGCAAGTTTGGCCTGGCGAGTGGATCTGACACGAGCGACGTCTGTACAGAATGCGATTCAGGAACGTACCAAGCCAACAGCGGGAGTAGTTCTTGCACGGCGTGTCCTCTGGGGACATTCTCGGCTGACCCTGGCGCTTCTTCAGAATCGTCTGGGTGCTTTTTTTGTCCAATTGGACAGTATCAGCTTCCAGCTGCGTCTGGTTCAACCACCACATGTGGAGACTGTCCTGTTTGCGGCGTAGGTCGCTTCCGCGATGGCTGCAGGGGTCGCTCAGTGGGTAAGTGCACGATGTGCGCTCCTGGAACTTTTAAAGACACGATCGGCAGTGAAACCTGCACGGAATGCCGCGAGAATCAGAATTCTCAGAAGGGCAGTGTCAGAGTAAACAATTGTACCTGCAATGCCGGCTTCGTGGGCATTGGTGGGGCGTCAGAATGCATCGCCTGCCCTGTAGATATGTACAAGTCCACATCGGGAACTTCACCATGTCTAGAATGCCCCAAGTTCACCACCTCTCCGAGCGCAAGTGTCGATTTGCTGCAATGCAAGTGCATTCTGGGGTATTACGGAGCAGAAGGGAAGCAATGTCTTCCGTGTGATCAAGGATTTTTTACAGACAAGCTTGGCAGCAGAGAATGCATGAGATGTCCCCCAAACTCTATTTCAGAGATAGGCAGCTCACTATGCTTGTGCAATGCAGGTTTTACTCGTGGTTTGCTCGACGGGGTGTGCGACAAGTGTCCAAGCGGAAAATACAAAAACAGTGTGGAAAACGGAGCCTGCATCCAGTGTCCTGCTTTCTCCACATCTGAAGAGGGCTCTACAGAGTGTATATGTAACAAAGGCTACACGGGCATCAATGTCGAGTCATGCACGGCATGCGCTCGAGGTCAGTACAAGGATTCTGAGGGCAGCGCACAATGTATTGACTGCCCGCCATATTCCATTTCGCCTGAGGGCAGCAGTTCACTGTGGGATTGCAAGTGCAAAAGTGGCTACGCTGGAGCAGATGGGCAGATTTGTGACGCCTGTCCAGCTGATTCGTACAAGGATACAGAAGGTAGTGCAGAGTGCACCGCGTGTCCAAACTTTGCGACGTCTGCAGCAGCGAGCACGAAGCGGGCTCAGTGTATTTGCAGGAAAGGGTACAATGGCAAGGACGGAAATGAGTGTCTGGCATGCCCGAAAGGAAAATACAAGCCTGTTCTGGGGTCAGGGACATGTCTTCTCTGCCCAGCGAATTCTAATTCGCTGCCTGCCAGTGTTGAGGAATTAAATTGCGAATGCTCGCCTGGTTTCAGTGGAGGTCCGACTTGGGGTGTGGAGCCGGTCGTGTTTGAAGTGTGCTTGCCTGCACCCGGAAGCTTGGTTGTGCCCCAGACTATGCCGCAATCTGGCATTTTTGTTCAGACGTCGCAAGGAGAGGGAATAAATATCAGGCCCGGTGACTTGGACACTTCTAGGTTTGAGCATCTGGTTCTGACAGTGACCTTGCTGAATGAGCCGCCATCGCGGTTGCCTGCAGGACTGGCAATGTCAAGTGGAATATTGAGGTTTTCTGGACCGCCTAGTGTCGCTTTCGATCAGCCTCCCGTTCTCAAGATATCTCTTGTTCTTGGTCGTCGAGCAAGCCGACGTGTGTTGACAAACTACACCGCGTACTTTATATATGCATTCGTGAGAGACTGGAAGCCAACAGGACCGCACTTTGGATCTGAATTCAAGCGACCTGGCTGGCGTGCCAGGATTGAGGAAGAAATCGATGCCGATACCGGTGTCAAAAGAAGATTTGCGGTTGCAACCATCCCGGGATTTGCAACGTATGCGGTATTGGCAGAGAATTGCCATGAGGCTGAGCATGGCGTTCAACGAAATCGCTGCCGTTGCGTGCACGGGTATGCGGGAGAGTATGATGGATCTTGTGTAGAGTGTGGGCAGCGTGTGTTCTGGGTGAATCCTGCTGGAGAGCTTCAAGCAAACGGTGTTGGCTCATGTGTGTCACTCAGCTTGAGCAGAATGGGCGTTAAGACTATACCTCCGCCCGTTTTCGGAGAACAGCAAAGCGTTGTGTCTATTGATCTGTCGCACAACCTTCTCACAATGATGCCTGCAAAAACCTTTGTTGGACTCGGTGCCAATCTTGTATCACTAGACTTGTCTGGTAACTCTATCCACACGCTTGTACCTTCGACATTCCAAGGCCTTGATAATCTGACAAACCTGGACTTATCTTCAAACAACTTGACCTCCCTGCCACTTTCCTTACTGGAAAATACAAAAGTGGCGTCGCTTCAGCTGACTGGTAACCGGCTCGAGTGCACTTTCGACGCCGAGTGCTTTTCTGGGACGTGTTCATATCAAGGTTTGTGCACCACTTCATGCAGGACTTATGAAGACCTCGACTCGGGTTGTTTGGGAATGTGCAGTTGGAAGTTGGGGAGCAGATGCTTTCCCGGGGAACGATGCAATTCTGAGCGTACATGTGCGAAATTGCCAGCTCAACCTCACTGGCTGATAGAGCAATTTCTCAACCTCTTTGTGATCGGCGCAATCCTATGGGAGATGGGTTATGTGATTCGACTGTGCGGTGGTAATAGTGATGCTGGGAGTGACGATTGGACAAGGAAGAAAGATATTGACTTCGAAAAGGACATTTGGACAAAAGCACTTGGACGTCTTCATGGGTTTTGGAACGAACAGCCGACAGTGCAGCTTTATATCGTTGCCAAGTTTGTCGTTGCCGTTGTGGTCTGCATTAAATTTAACGGGTCGCCAGAGAACGAGGGTGCGTTGCCGTTGGATCCAATGGCCAGTTGTGTAAGTAATTACTTCGACCACATGCTCATGGGAATCGCTTGTGTACTGGAATGTCTGCTTGATTATCTTGACGTCAAATACAGTGTACTGTCGTACCAGCACGCCGAAAAAAGTGTCAAGCGGGAGGTTTTCCAATTACTGACCACCTTGTCCATGTGGGTGGTTGCCACTCGGATCTCGTGGGATCTATGTGAAACGAGGTATCTGAAAATGAATGCACCAGGTGGGTCTGAATTGCACATTTATGTCGTCCCCATGTTCAGCTTTTTCTCCGTCCTTGCTCTTGCCTTGATGTCTCTCAGGAGATTCCGAAAGATGAAAACCGAAAAGAGTCTGGCGCAAGCTGATTTGACAAAAAACCTGGCACAAGAACGCGAGAACGAACTCGAGAATGTGCAAATCGATGCTCAAGTCGGACTTTACTCAACTTTTTATTCGACTGGATCACATGATTCAACAACAAGCGACAAATCTGAATCTGGCAGGGCCAAGGCTCAGTTCATCCCCTTCGCTCAAGATTTACAGAAAGAAGACGACTCAGGCTTTAATGATGACGAGGACAAAAATGATCCCGGTGCACTCAGGCTTTTCCATTTGCTCAGACTTCGCCGGTCAGTATCGGGGGAAATGAGCATCAGGCACATGTCTGAGCCATGGGCTCCGTCGACTCCATTCGTGGTGTCTGATATGCTGTCGTCCGCACAGCCCAATGGAAGGCGATTGCAACAAAATGATACTCCTGAAAGCGCTTTCGCACACTTCAAGCACGTTGATCTTGAGTCGAGTGTGCGCAATGACATTCGGAGCAGCACAGGTAATTCTGTTGTACCTTCAACAGCAATATCAACGGGTGAAACAAAGGTTCGCGTGACCACAAAAGATCTTGCAGCCCTGGTGGAGTTCAACAAGGCCTTTCCTCTTCCGTCTCCAACTCCCGAGCCAACGCTCACATTCGCAGAAGAGAATCGAATCTCTAGAATTGCATCCGGGTTCACACCACGCACCTCGACTCCCAGAACTCCGCTGCTCAGCCAACCGCTGCTCTCCAAAGCGCCATCTCGACCAAGCTCCGTCGCTAGGCTAGCATCACGTCCGAGCTCAGACGCAAATGCGAGAGATCATGAATTCTCGTCGCCTCAAGCATCAAAAGCAAATTCGATCAAGTTTGCAGAATATTCTGCTGTTTCTCGCATAATCTTTGGAAAGCCAGATGACGATCTTGAATCAGAAACGATTAAGGTTGCCCGTGCTGCTACAGGACGAAGTGGCCCGGCAGCGACCCGTACGTCGCTACGGGTCCCTGCTAGAGCAAACTCGCAACCAGCATCGCGGGGCTCAGGAACTCGTCCCGGATCTGGCAGGCTCTCGTCGAGAGCAAGCTCGACGCATTCGATGACTCGCTCGAATGCTACTGATTTTTCATTTGCCATCTGTAAAGATACATTGGAGGCCAGGATCCTGGACATTGCAGGAGACTTTGAGAGAGGTGATTTATGATCTTTTTTTCGATCCAATTGTTTAGATGGACCGTTTGCCAACACGCTGCTTGATTTCTTTCTAGGGTTATCTTTTTTTTGTTTCTGTCTCTTGTTCAGGCTCATTGTCCGTGTCCTGTTGGAGGTTAAGTTCTGATGTTGTCTGTTTGTTGGTGCTGGATTGCGGTTCTTGTTGGCAGATCTGGAATGGATGGACGAGATGTCTTTAGATGCACGGATATCAGAGATGGAGGAAATAGCATTAAGTTTGAAGTCTGACAGGGTCCAGTTCGAGCAAGTTTGCCAAGATCCGAACGGCCTGATAACCAGATTAAATCACGAGACTGTCTCAAGGATGCAAACATCCATTCAGACGAGCGCAGGTAGATCAATCGCCACCAGCCGTCCCAGCTCTAGAATGTCAAGCACCTCAGAGCCCAGGGCAGCTTCATCCCCTCAGTTTTCAAGGCCCCAAAGCGTGACACCTCGTGTCAGCTTCGCAAGAGAGTCAAGGGATGTGGGGACACTCCAGTAGAATGAGAGCAAGACACTGCTCCAACATCGCACGAAAGTTTGAAACCATTTCATCCGTGGGCGCATATCCATGCTGATCATTTATGATTTTTGATTGCATTACACCGTGGCAATTTAATAAATTCAAATTAAGTGTCATGAAGTTCATGAAGAGCACGGTAGATTGTGCAGGCGACGGCCAACTAAGTAGAGTGAGTCTCGGAGCGCATTGTGAACCTGTGACATTGCTTGTCCAGTGCGCTGGATCAGCCAGAACGACAGAACTACAGAAAAGACTACCGGATACGACCATCTCCAAAAAACCACGCACTCCTTTTCACTGGCGCCGAAATGCGGCATCACACCCCATGCGAAAAGGTATGGAATCGCCAGCAACAGTACAAGATGCGTGATCATCGGGAGACCTACCTTGTCAAGCAGCTCCAGCAGATGCAAATTTTGCCACCCGCGCTGTGACATTTCGACCACGCCTTGTCGAAAACGCGGTGCTAACGGCGCCAGCGAAGGAGTGTCCACTAAAACTCGGCATCCCAGCTTCAGAAACAAAACCCCACCCATCCACGGCGCCACTCCGAAGAGCTCTGGGCTCTGATGAAAGGACACGCGAAGTGGCACCACCATTACCAGATCAATCAGCAAGCCAAGTAACCCAGCGACACACCTGTACACCTTTTCATGTCAGCAGCGCTCGTATGAAAAGGTTATTTCTCTCAAAATGGATGCAAATATATACTCTGCTACAAATCAATCACTCACCCTCCCATCACCATGACAGCAACGGCGCACTTTGCACCCTGCAACGCTCGCAGGCCAATTAAATGCATGAGCTCGGAAGCCGGCTGTGTCTGAAGCCGTTGTCCCAGGGTCGCACACAGTTCAAACGCTGAGCTACAAACACAAAACCCCATCCCAAACGCGTAGACGTCGTGTTTCACGTGAACAGACGCCAACGCGGATAGCAACCATCTGCCAACTGTCAAGGACATGATGATGACCGTCGCGCCAATAAGCGCAATGCTGACCCACGCGAGCGCCATCATGAGCAGCCCTCTCAACAATCGACTTCCGGTCCGCATTGGCGCCCTCTGCCCCCAACCGTCTGGCCAATCGTGGCCCCCAATTCCTGGTGATTCCGGGCCCTGGGCCAGATTATTGGCAGCGCAGGATAGTCAGATAGCAGAAGCCGATACCAGGGTACAAGCTGACACGATATGCACTGGATCTGCGTGTGCGGCCTATTCGAGACTCTCGCGCTCAAGCGCACAAAAAATGTTGAAAGATACACACGGGTATGCACCTCATCCTCATCATCAGCAATATAGCCTCCCGACCCGTTGGCATTGGGAGGTGCTGGCGGAGTTCGAGGAGGCGTGATGGCAGACTCGTTTTCGTCTTGCGTCGGCAGTAGACTGTCACGCAACTCCAGCCACGTACCCACGATTTCTGCATGCACGGAGCACAGGTCAACCAAACAAACGAGCATCTTGGCCCTGAAGGGCAGGAAGCTCTAGAGAACAGAGGGAGCAAGCGCGATAAGAGGCAAGAAAGAAAGAGTTCCAAGCGATTAAGACGCGCTCAGAGAGAGGGAGGAGGCCGGGCGAGGGGCAGAGGAGGTTGCATACCAATCCAGGACTTCAGCATCTGTTTGAACGAGTTTCGAGGGCGGAAGTGCTCCATGATCAGTGGCAGTGACACATGCAGCAGGAGAACCGGCGCAGGCACGTCTGATATAGTATCCAGCGCCACATGAAGTGGAAACATGTCCGCAGGTGCCAGCAACTTTGCGGCGGTGACCGGCAGATAGACGAGCACCAGTGTGAGAGGAAGATACAGAATGAGGCAGAGAGTGATTCGGCGCGCGTGCTTTGGCACGGGCTCATCGATCAGATCACGCAGTGGATGCTCGATTGCTTCTTCTGGATTGCGCAGAAACCACAGCACCTGCGGTTTCACTACCTCCCGGAGGACGGCCACCAGCACCGCGACATGGATCATGAATGCCACACCGAGGACCCAGTGTACAAAGTGAGATATAAGGACGTGCGAGCGAAGAAATGCCATCCGTTGTGCCCCCGTAGCGCCGAGCACATGCAGCGAACACATGTCAAGCCACCAGCCGCAGCCAGTGGGGAATGCAACAAGTTCAATGAGCAGCAGAACGCTGACTTTGCACAGAATCCATGCGTATCCCAGCACCGTCAGAACCTGCTGAACAAGGAGCGACTGCTGCTGGCGCTTACCAAGGACCAAAGACAAGAGCACCACCTTGAGTGTTAACACAAGTAATGTGGCATAACCGATCACTAGCGTCACCCAGTCACTGTAGTACGCTTCTCGTCCACCCGACGCTCCACCGCGACCGGCCACCCGTCCTGGAACCAGCACATGCCAATTGTGTTTGAGCCACAGCACCAAACGCCCTAGGGTGAAGGGCATCAATGTGAGAGAGCCGATTGACAGTGCATTGGAAATGAGTGCTGTGAGAACGTTCTCAACCATGACGCGGATGGGCCCGTGAAGACCCACGAATTCGTCCAACGGCACTTCTTCCTCACGGGCATCGAGGAAGCCGAGAAGCATGTCATCTGCATCTGCATGCATATCCTGTACGCGCTGCTCCCCATCTTCGGCCGCGGCATCTATCACCCTGGCTGCGTCTCGCTCAGCAGCCAGTGCGGCAAGCTCTCGACGCTCGGCCTCCTGCTCCTCTTCTTCCTCGCGTTGCTGCTGTGCGCGCAGGTGCTCCTGCAGTCGCAAGAGATCCCGATCAACATCGTCTGGGCCGTACCACATCCCAGGCTCTTCGTCCCGAAATACTTGGGTCGCATCTTCTTCCTCCCAACCCCTTGCGGCCTGCTCCCGCGACAGGCCTAGATCAAGCTCCGGGACATCACTTGGCATGATTAAACTCGACCTGCTGCCTGCGCGTTCGAGTTCCTCCACGAGATCTTTGCCAGCAACAGCATCTTGCTCATTCTCGTGCAGCAGGTCGTAAGGAGCAGGATTCCCGTTTCTGGAATCCCCAACGACGCCGCCATCCTGCTCACGAGCGTCTTGTCGAACTGCAGCTCCTGCGTCCTCTTCCCCGCCTCCACCTCCCCAGTCCCCTTCCCCCCTTTCTACACCTACTGCCTGACGGCGATGATTTCCTTCGCGCTGTTGCCGCTGGTGCTGCTGATGTTGGTGCTCCTGTTGACGCTCTTGGCGCATCATGTAGTCTCGTAGTCCCTGCGAATCAAGCAGTGCGTCAAGAAGCGTGCGTGCTGCCTCCACTCACTTCATTGTCAAGACAAATGGCGAATCCTGCGTAATGTGAAAGAAAGCCAAAGCAGGGCAGCGGGATATGAGGAGAAACACACCGATACGGCAAGGAAGACAGCAACGACAAGGAGAGAAAGCAGGACGCCCTGCATCCAATCACACAAAAGCGCCCCTGGTTGCATGCGCTGCTCAAACGTGCCCAGAACATGTCAGTGGAATCTTTAGAAACGACAAGACGCGCAGATGGTCTAGGATGAAGGTCTGAATCCCCACAATGCCGGCGCTCTATGGAAGACTACACTGCCAGCACAAACACTACACTGCCAGCGCAAACGATCTGCGGGCTGTGTACGCTTCAACTGAGCACAGACATATGATCGCATGGGTGCAATACGCGACAGGCACACACGAGATGGTGCATTGCAGAAAGAGTCACCTGTCTAAAGCGGAACAAGCCATTGAGAGAGCGAAGGAAGTAGAGTCTGCGAGTAGAGCAGATGCAGGAGGATGTCACGGGCAGAAATGCGCCAGCGTGGGGAGCGAACGAACACGCACATCGCGAGCATATTAGATACAATGAACGACGGCTGTGGTCGTCCTCGGAAGGGAGAGCACAATAAGAAACATTTACCGACAAATCCACGAGGTTCCGACTGGCAGGCAAAGTATCCACAAGAAAACGACCGTAATCTGAAAGTTCATTGGAACACACAACGGTTTCTCAGTTCATGTCTCGATTTCCTAGGAAATCGCAGTGGCATCGCGCAGCTCCGCTTCCTGCATGCTCGTCCCTGATTTTTTGTCGCAGCGAGCAAACGACCGCGCAGCAGCGAGCAAGGGATCACGTCCGCGCAGGGCGGAGACGAATGAACAAGGTATGATGCACACGCGTAGACACAGCATGGCTCACCACGCGTAGGGCAAAGACCAGCTTCTTGGCACCGATGTTAATCATGCCTGTATGTGCAGTTGGACAGCCGTCAGGGCGTTGCGCCTGCCTTCAGCGCTCAAAATCGGCCTGCCCGTTTTGGGATTTGACGAGAGCACAAGCACTCACCGACGACGAACTGCGGCAGCGACAAGACGTCCGGGGTGTTGGGGGCGTAGACGGGCGAAAACAGGAAGGGCTGGTGGCACAGCTCGCAGCGCACCGAGTTGGTGCGAGAGAGCCACTCGTCCAAGCACTCCTGGTGCACGTAGCGGATGGAGCCGGCACACTTGCACGGGTGAAGCTGCACAGTGTGCAGTGCAGGGCGCGTGGTGAGTGCAGCAGAGCCACCCAGGAGCAGACAGCACTCGCCAACACTGGCATGCATGCCGTCCAGCTTTGTGCGGAGTAGCCGCAGCCCGACACTCACCAGCGGCGACCCGATGTCTGCGCCGCCCCGGCAGATGCGGCATTCCTCGTCGTCGACCCCCACCTCTTGCACGGCGCTGTCCTGATCCATCCTGCTGCGCTTGGCCGGGCGCCCGGCCGCTCAGGAAGCGCACGCCTCAGAGAGAGTGTCTACACAGTGAAGCCGGCACGCTGTTGCCCCTTGAGCTTCCCCTCATCCGGCTGCATGGAGAAAGAGTCCACGCAACAGGCCAACAGCTAGTGGTCGCACAGTGAGAAATTTCTGTTTTGTGTACGAGATATGATCGGACTTTCTCTCAAGCAGCTCCTGAGTTACCAGATCTCTCTTTGATTTCTGGTAGCCCTGCTTCAACCCGGTCCCGGGGCCCCGTCACGCGGGTAACCTGTCAAGGCAACCAAGACTCCCTTCGCTTAGTCCTTGCACGGGCAGTCGCCTGCCGGGCC
>Ga0209713_10000982_pt1 | contig 16659 bp, 11 predicted proteins | sample ArcOceMetagenome_3_FD_187444 | JGI IMG/M metagenome (GOLD analysis project Ga0209713, IMG submission 187444) | Marine eukaryotic phytoplankton communities from Arctic Ocean - Arctic Ocean- Svalbard ARC20M Metagenome (SPAdes) (version 2) | ecosystem: Environmental > Aquatic > Marine > Oceanic... | reverse complement strand
GAGATGCTCGCTTTATCGTGCTCGGCGAGTGCGTACGTGGCCGCTCGACAGCAGGCAGGGAAAGTGCCCTGCGTTCTGATTCCCCGTTTGCGCCCCACCTCGCAGGTCGGTGTCAACGACGGCGGCGTTGCCGTCGGCGAGTGCCAGGTGTTCATTTCTTCACCCGCCGCGCGTGGGTTGCGATGCGCGTGGGCGAGGGGGGAAATCTCTGTAAAGGCCCGCGCATGCTGTCTTCGGTTTGCCTTTCCGCCGGGGTGCTGAAATGTGCTCGTGTGCAGCCGTACGTGATGGACAGGGCCAAGTACAACCCGACTACCGGCCACATGGACCTGTCCGCGGCCGGCGACTGCTAAATTTTTGTTCCGGCGATCCCGTCAGACGGGAACTCGCCAAAATGTTGATCTTCTATGGTCCCTGGGTAGAAGGGCAGGCTGGTATGCTGGAGCTTGATGGGCGCCCATCTGCATGTACGTTGAATAAACGTCTTACAACACACAGCGTGGTGGCGGTGTGGCAGGGCGAGGTGCAGATGGCCGCATCACGTTTGTATTGCGAATCCTCCAAAGCACTATGTCATGTGTATCATGCGTGTGAGTGTACGTGGTAGGCGTGAGCGTAGTTGGCGGCGTGCATTAGGCGTGAGCAGGGTTGCTACGCAACCAGCGTATGGGGTTACCACCACCATGTGTACCACATCAATGATGTGCAGTGTAAGAACAGTCGGGAACATGTTACATGGGAGTGCTTGAGAGATGCAGACAGAAGGCACACCGACTTAGTGGGAGATTAGTGGAAGCGAGTAGTGACCACTGTGGACAGAATGTGCTCAAAACAAAACGTGAAGGAGGGTCGCAAAAAGGTTCTGTGTGGGACGAGATACAGAAAGCCTTTCATGAAAGGACAGGCAACTATCTGGAAACACCAGGAAGCACCCCTCATGGCCTCGAGTGAGCGTCTGTCGTATCATATCCGCAAAATCTGAAGCATTCTGTCTTGCAGAACCTGATTCAATTGTGTGCCAGCTGACTACAATTAGAGCAAGTTGTGTGTATGGAAATGCAGATGGAAGCATGCGCATGAAGGGGCAATAAAGCAGTGCGTCCAAAGACCATGCGTGCATTACTCATGTTGCTGTGTACACTGCCGGTGAGTGCACAAGAGAGAAGATAAAAATTCTACTAGAAAAACATTCACCGTTGATAACCTTCGATCAAAAGCGTCGGATCGTTCACACCTAGCCCCGATTCAAACTGGTGCATGTATCAAAATCAGCATTCAGCAACTTCCAAGATCAATGAGATATCACCCTTTCACATGCATCGTTCGGAGTAACATATAATATGTGAACGGGGTTCATCCGAAAATGCACAGGCAACCTGCGGGAAAAGCCCTGCACACGTGTTGCAAGCTTTCACTCGACTATACCTGAAACTGGCACTCAGCCTCGCAGCAGTCGAAGCATCTGCCAGATAGCTCCATGGGGCAGTCGTATTTGTACCGCGGCAAAGATTCAACGGCGACAACGCTACCAGGCGCCCACGCCCTACTACGCTGGTCCACGACATGAGACACCATGCTCACATTCATGCTGGTCATCTCTGGCGTCTCACACACAAGCTCATAATTTGAAACATGAGCTGTCTGAGAACAAGGCACATGTGAGCCACCCTCCATAACGACGAAGACGGAAGCTGGCTTGTACTTGTCTGCGGGAGTTTCTCCGAGCGGACCAATGTACCTGCCGTCTTTGTCAAAGAGTCCCTTTGTCCCAAAATTTGTGCCCAGAACGGTAATGCTCATTCCTCTTTGGTAAGGCACGGAAACAGGGGCTATTGCTGTAACAACAGGAGGCAAATATATAATGCCACCACGACCGATCATATCTCTTGGCATTATCACAAAGCCTTCATCGTCGAGCAGCTGTTTTCAAAAGGGCAAGTCATTGGGCTTTCTGTCGCAAATTGCTATGCACAGCAAATCACAAACATGATATCAAAAGTTATTCAATAAGCGTTGCTTTGTCCATGTCGCCGGCGGCGACCGCATCGAGGGCGTATGGTAGGCCCGACGCGCGGCAAGGCATCGCCGCGCCTGGAGGGCATATGACTAGGTACTAATAGATACCATGGTACCATAGTACCTGTGAGATATTAATTAAAAAACACCGTTCACTACCCGAGGAGGCTTACCGCGCGTCACCTCCAGCGACATGGAACAAACAAGAAAATGGAGCTTTCAAGAGCTCGAGGACGTGTTAAGCACACACCTTGCAGCAGAAACCTTTGACAGAGGTCGGGGGCTGGCTGAAGTAGTCGAAAACTTCTACCGTAATCGCTTTCACGTCAGATCCGATCCCGTCAGGAGCTTTGCAGACAAGATATCCATCTTTTGTTTTCTCATCCATCCTAGCCCACAACACAGGACAGTCGAACCCACCGACGCTGGCCTTGTTGTATTGCGAGCGACCATCGAAGCCGTGTCCATTAATCGTAATCCTTTGTCCAGTTACGGCAATTCGCTTAGGAACGATGTCATAAATCGACACTAGCTTGCCATAATTGCCAGAAAGTATACGACAGCAATGATTGCCGTCGGAAGATCCACAACAGTTCGTGCAAACTGATTGGATCTGATCATCAACCAGAATCGGCTTGCAGCTATATGCATCACAAACCTCACAGGAATCGCATGGGCTGCAGCAGTCACAATTCATACCCGGATTCGACACCCCTCCAAGCCCTTTCTGTGCTCGCACGAATCTACTGATGACAGTAGCAGCACATTGAGGCGGACTGTTCCTAATGTTACCTTCTGCTTTAACTGAAACCCGAAAGTTTCCACCTGACAACGGAGGCGGTCCTCTGGGCTCGTCTTTATCCACCGCCAAGATAGAAATTATAAATGTTGCGTTGTCAATCCAGCGACCGCTGTAGTCCACGCCAAGTGGGTGAGGATCATGCAGGTCCGAGTAAAACTCGAAGGCGTTATCTATGTCATTTTTTGCCCACCCACTCGCAGGAAGACCACCCAGATTCGTGATCTCATTAAAATATATTGTAAAGGCTGCACCGACGTTGTACACGTCTGACCTGCTACCGGGAAAACTCGCTCGGAATGCTTTAATATAGATGGTGGATGGCCCGAATTCTCCCTTGAGCTTCAGCACCGGTTCCTGGGTGTTACCTGAGATGACTGCTGCAACCGAAACAGCAGGATAATTCCTGAGTTTACCATCTTCTCTGCTTCTCACGTAGAATCCCCCTATGGTCGGCCCTCCATTAAGCGTAATATCGAGAATTGTGAGCACAAATGTTGATCTATTCGGCCAATAACCGACGTAGTCTTGCCCAAGACTGTGAGAGAACTGAAACACTTGATCAATCTGGCTCTTCGTCGCGCCAGTCTCTGGCATGTTGCCCCGATTTGTTGGCTCACTAAAGACAAAGGTGATGATATCACCAACGCTGAAAACAGAATCCGCACTGTCCGGATCTGAAGCAACAAGCGAACTAAGCTGCAGCACGGAATAACCGAATCCACCTTTGAGATATGCAGGAGGATACTGTCCGGTTTCATCTATGCCTGTGGAAGGGTTTAGAATTGGAGGGACTTCTCTGAGTTCTGCAGCTGCCTTAACTGTAATGAGCGTGGTGTCTAAGAGGGGCGGGTTGTAACCGCCATCGCTCTTGTAAACGCATAACCCAGTCTTCATCCACTGGAAAATAGGGTTTGGGCAAAAGCGGCAGTCTGCTGTTCCATTGTTTGCAAGTCGCGACTTGATCACATGAGGGCTGTCGCAACTAGGACACTCAGGAGAACCCAAATTTGTTATGGCATCCGGGAGCGAAGAGTCTGACAGCTGGCGGACACAGGTATGCCACTCAGTTTGCAATGCACACCTGGAACATTTTGGATGGCTGCAACCCTCCTTCGCTTCGCACCAAAAGTTTTCTGCTGGTTTTGTGCTGTTCAATATTTCAATCTCTAGCACGCTATCACTTATCCATGATCCTTGGTAGCTGTCGCCCAATGGCATCGAAAAGTGGAAGAGATTGTTTAACTGCTCCTTTGTAATGTTGCTGTCTTGAAGGCCAGCTTTGTTCGTACGCTGGCTAAAAGTTATGGTAATTTTATCACCATCACTGTAAAGTGCGTCCGTGGGCTCAGGATCTGATGCAACAGCTGTCATGATGAACACAGTCGATAGCCCAAAGCCACCGCTCAGCAGAGCGGATACAGTATCACTCTGATCACAGGTGGGTGGGTAATTCCTCAAATTTCCGGACCTCACAAGTTCGAGCTTAAAGGCACCAATGAAAGGGAGAGGCGTCATTGAGTTAATTTCAGTGATGTCGATTAAAAAAGTAGAATCGTCTGTCCATGTTCCTGTGTAATTGGCCGCAAGTTCGGAAGAGAACTTGAGTATCTTGTCCACAGCAATTTTGTCGTAGGGACGATTAAGCTCCATATCTGCTTTATTAGTGGGCATGTTGAAGAGGAGCGTAATTCGATCGCCGACGTCAAATCTTGAGTGTAAATTCTGTGGGTCACTTGCAATAAGTTGCTCGACATAGACACTTGACGCTCCAAAATGGCCTTGCATGATCGGTCCTGTTCCATTTGAAGGAGCAGAAGCTGATGGGTAATTTCGAATATTTCCCGTCTTCAGTAAAGTAGCTCGAAGACCGAAAACAGTAGGGGGGCTAGCTCCTGTAGCATTCTTGATGGTGATGACAAATGTCTGACAACCTGGAAGAGTTTTTCCAGGATATACAGAACAATTGGTCCAGTGACCTGTATAGTCAGATCCAAGATTTTTTGTGAAACTGAAAATGGTGTCGACAATGCTCTTCGATAGCCCAGTGAGGGAAAAGTTGCCGCGATTTGTATACTGATCAAATCCGATCGCAATAGTGCTGCCCTCTTCATAAAGTCCGGTGAGCGGGCCTCTCGAATTGCTCCTTGGGGGCGTTGGATTGGCCCCTGCCACTAGCGAGATCATGGAAACGGTCGGGGGACCAAAATCGCCTTGCATACCTTCGGATGGAGCATCTGAACCCGGTGAAAATTCAAAGGACCTTCGAACTGCGATACCTCTGTTTGGACTCATCCTAATTTTGAAGAGATCGATTTCTGGTGGCGAAGCAGTGCTGATATCATGCGCAGTCATTTCGAAAACCTTCGCACAGGGAACCGTGCAGATGCCCGCTTGCAAGGGCCCGAAATCTAACCATCGGCCGCTGAAAGAGCTGCCAAGTCTGTCTGAAAATTCCATCGCAAGTAGGATATTGGACTGTGGAATAATCGTCTCATGCACTCTCCATGTACTGCCTGCAGCTTGACAAGCTGGAAAAAATGCAATGCTAGGGTCAGAACAACTTTGATGTGGAGCAAGACCTGGCGTCCATGTTGCAGCTGCACCTGTCGGGCTTGTGTCGGCGTGAGCTTCGCACTCTGCCCTCGTGGTATGTTGAGGCAGTTGACAATTGTCGAATGTTCCAGTCGCCCGTTTATCCACCCACACTCCAGATTCTGTGTCGCAGGCAGCCTTGATCGTAGCAGAGTCATCTGCTGCAATCCAGTGAAGGGTAATTGAGCACGTACCGATTTCTACCGAGCATGGAGCATATGGCGGAACCAAGTCTGAAATGTCTAGTGCTTGACAGGCTCCCAAATTTGCATACTCCGTAAACTGCAGATGACGAACGCGTGAGTGAGTGAGGGTGTGCGTGCGCTTGCGTGTCTTTGTGATTTGTGGATGGGGTGTGTTTCTAATATGTCGATGAATGCAAATGTCAGTTTGGCAGCGGCGTAAAGTTGGAAAAAGCGTACAGAGGGTCACATGGATGCCCAAAGGGCTTCAGCAAGAAAGCCCAGGAAAACCTATGTGACTAGCTCATCGTGCAAAGTGCGCAAGGGACGAGACGCGCCCAATGTCCTGCCATCACTTCGTCTTCTCTCTCTCTAGGGCGAGAACGTCTTATAGGAAATCTAGAGGCACCATATCCTGCGCGCTCTCATTTTGTAGAAGACGGAAGCAAGTTCCCGAACCCCGTTCGGGAACCCCGTTTTCAAACCGGAATCGCACAATCCGGTTTTTCCCAAACCAGTTTGGGGAACGCAAATTTTCACAAACCGGCTTGGGAAACGCAAGAATTGGTTTTCCCCATTCGGATTAGGGAAAACCAGTCGGATTAGGGAAAACCAGTTGTGCGTGTCCCAACCCGGTTTTGGAAAATCGGGTTAAATTGGGAGAACGCTGGACCAGCGAATCTCCTGCCCCTCCCTGTCTTCTCTGCATGCTAACCTCTAACACTTGATTGCATTTTCAACCTTACCGTGATTGTGATCGTGGACCCAACCACATACTTGGATACAGCGTTGGGTGGTCCCCGGCCTATCAATGATTCAAATCTGGGAAAGGGGGTACCGTAATCGCCAATAAGTTTTTCGCATCTTGCGGACAAGTCCAAACCAGCTGCCGTACATCCTGTCGCTCTCGGAGGGCCCCAAAACTGGCTGGTAGGACTTCCTACCTCAGGACATGCATTGGGTCCACCACACGTGCTTGCAGGGTCTGACGTAGGAGGAAAGTGCCTCAAATTTCCGGATGCCAGAATCTTCACCTCAAAATTGCCTTCACAATATGGGCAATTTCCATCAAGCCTGGTAAAGTTCTTGTTAGGTTTTATCACCGTGATCTGAAATGTTTGCCGGTCCCACCACAGTCCAGTGTAGTCGTCCCCAAAAGGCACAATTATGCAACCGGGGTCAAAAGCAGGGCACGATGACTGAAAAACCTCATCGATGGTTGCTTTTGACCAAGGCCCCCTGCCTCGACCAGCATAGTCTGTATCGCGACTCAGTGTGATGCGCAAAGTATCATCAGTACTCCAAACCTGGTCGATGTTACGGGGATCGTCTGCTTCGATACTTATGATGGCGATATTTGATGGACCAAATGTTCCAGTCAGTTTGCCTGACCCCGGCGAGTTCGGCAGGCACGCTGGCGGATAATTTCGAAGGTAAATTCCGTCCTTAATCTTGACGTAAAAATCCCCCGATAGCGGAGTTCGCATAGGATTGGCATTTACATCGTACGGGTACGAGTTACTGACATCGGTAACAGTGATTTGAAGCTCTTGACGAGACGTCCAAGTGCCTTTAAAGTCATTGGCAAAGTCGTTACAGGGCTGTCCATTATCGCAGAAAAAGTCGACCATTTCCAATACCTGATTTCTGTTCAAATCAACAGGACCATCCGCTCTGTTTGTTGGTTGATTGAAGCTGATCGTAATCGTATCGCCATTTGTGAAGTCTCCATTGTACCCGATCGGGTCGTACGCTATCAAAGAGTTGATGGTAACACAAGGAGGACCAAAGTTTCCGTGAAGAACAGCAGACTTGGTTGTCACCCCTGCAATCACATCAATCGACGCGGGATAGTTCCGCATTTTACCTGTCGTCTTGAGCTGCATTTGAAGTCCATCGATTGTCGGCGGACGAACGCTAGCAGCTGTCTGATATCCAACAATTTGCAAATACTTTGAATTACAAAGAGAGTATCCCATTGGACACACGCCAGCACCGTCCATATCAACGCAGGGCCGATTCGTCACATCAACATACAACCCAGTCGTCGAATCAAAGACAGCATCCTTTTTGCACACGCCTACCGTTCCATTTTTGCAACTCGTACATCTTTCTGCACCATCGCTCAACCACCGTCCTGTCAACGAGCCCATGATAGGTGTCTGCGGAGCCCAGAGGGAATCTTCAAATGAAATCATCGCCTTGAGGTAGGCATCAGTAAGCCCGGAGTCAGAGCAACCTTGATAACACCCCTTGTTCACTACTTGACTGAACTCAATGGTGATGGTATCTCCCATTCCCCAGCGATCATCCTGTAAGGACTTTCAAGTGAGTGCGAACGGCATGCTCGCATCTGATACATTCACAAGAAATGGCCAAAAAGGGGCAGCCGGTGTTCTAGATTTACCGGAGGAGGTTCGGCGCTAACAGCAACGATCTCGAGCAGAGTAATGGATGCAGAACCGAGGTTGCCCGTGAGTCCGTACTCGGACCCCGCAGCATCAAATGTGTACTTGGCTCCTGATGCAAACGAAGTGGAGTCTTCGTTTTTCAGCTCAAATCCCGCATCGTGCCGGATTCTGACTGTTAGCACCCCAATTTCTGGTGGCGCAGCATTTGTATCATCCAAGATCGTGATCTACCCAGAAACAATCAGAATATGTTAGACACATGTCAGAAAAGGGGCAAAAAGGCAGACAATCAATGCAGCTGCTCATTTTGAATCAGGCAACATGCTCAAATCGCCTGCTGGATTCATACCCTGATCAGGTCAGCGGCCAGCCATCTTCCCTCATAATCAGTTCCGAGGCTCTGATCAAAGTAAAACAGCCTGTCCAAGGTCGCTTTGTCCATGTTATCAGATACAATACCAGCACGGTCTGTCAGCTCACTAAATTGCAAAAATATTCGATCCCCGGTGCCATACACTTCATCGCCACCACCATCCTGAGCAAAAAACAGTTTGACATATGGGATTGTAATGCCCCAGTCGCCAGTAATGGGCAAAGAGCTTGCGACAGTAGGCGCGCTCTGGCAAGGTGAATTGCGCACATCTCCCGTCTCAAGGAATCTGACAGTGAGCACCCCAATTTCGGGGTTCATATGTCCAGTGGCATCCACCACTTCAATCAGGACGCCAAAGCATGGCGGTCCGTCCACAAATCTCGAGGTAGAGTAGATTCTCCAAGGGCATCTGTCTTTGACCAGCCACTGGCCTGTGTAAGCTTGACCGAGTCCTTGACTAAATGCAAACATATCAACGAGTTCAAGCATCGAAATGGGCATGCCGTCATACACTGGCTGCTTTTTCCACGTGGGTCTTTCACTTATGATGACAGCGATGTTCACGCCAGAATGATACTGCCGCGACAAATAGATACATAGACAAATTCAGATCGTCGCATGAGCAGCAAGAGGATAGAATTGTGGCACATGGAAAAAAGACCAGAAGTCCTTACCACGTTGGCGCTGTTCAAAGGATCATGGGCCGTAAATGCAATGATACGCATTGAAGATGGACCGAAGTTTCCATCGAGAGGCGGCGAATAGACCCCTACAGTTGCTGACGACTGGGGAGGTTTGTTTCGAATATCGCCCGCTTCCAAGGTCATGACAGTTAGGTGACCAATTTCTGGCGGTTTGGCTCCAACGTTGCCCTGCACGTTAATTTGAAACGTTGACGGGGATTTCCATGAGCCTGTGGTCATGAAAAGCATTCAGATTTCTCAAAAAATATTGGTGCAGAACATTTCAAGCTTTGAGCAGTCCACAACACTTCCAAGACACCTCTAAAGGCCTGCCCGAGCGACTGCGAAAAGTTGAAGCTTTGCATCACTTCAGCCGCACTCAAAATTTGGCCTATGTAAGCACCACCCATGCTGGTGTCTTCACTAAAAGTGATTGTGATCTGAAAGCGTATATGCATGTGCGGCAAATGTCAGCAACGCCTGACTGTGTGAGAGGTATCCTCACGCGTTCTCTTACTGCTCGATTCATGATTAGAGTGTGGTACTATGGGTAGAATGCGTGCAATCGTGAGCACGAGTGTTTTGAAGGCCAATTTGAAATCAGATGAGGGATGAGTGGAGGCAGTTTGGGCTTGAGAGTCATGCATGACCTGATCAGAAGGGCCAAACACCGCGTCAGACGCCAACGAAGACGCTGTCAAAGAGAGAATCTTGAGATTCGAGGGCCCTGTCACCGCAAATTGTCAGTAAGCAACCAATGTGTGATATGACGCATCAGAAGGTTGGCAAGCGAATTTTTTTAAATGTACGCAGATCACAGATAGGCACAAGTCACCAAAATCTCCAGTTAAGAACATTGATGTCGTCATGGTTGCTGCGCACAGAGCTGGTACATTACGAAGATTTCCTGTGAAAGAGCCAATTACGACGACATGCAAGTGCGTCAACAGTCCGAAATCCGTTTTGTTCCACTCTCTACGAGAATGCAACGGCAAAACACTAGTAGCCAAAGAGATAGATGGCACAACATGCGTATGAAGGTATGCTCACCAGATTCTTTGACGCTGACAGTGAGCCCAGAATAGCCAACGTATGGTGGATGAGAAAGTACATTGGAGGGATCCTCGGTAGAATTCAAGATAGTTATACGAAGAGATGAGGGACTCGCCCATCTCCCAATAAAATCCAAGCCAATACTCATAGTAAAAGTGAAGACACTCTCTAGTTGTGCTCGAGATATCATTTCGTTTGGCAAGTCAGCTTGATTTGTGGGAATATTAAAATCAATGCCAATCTCATCGCCCGTGCTGAAAATTGCATCCCCCGCGTCAGGATCCCGAGCTTCGAAATTTACAATTTCTACATTTTGCGGTCCGAATGATCCAGTCTGGCACAGATCAATTGGTTATGATAAAATCGTGCGAAAAATTGATCCAAGAAACCCACGGAAAAAAAGAGGGGGGGCTGACTTACCATCTGTGGAGCGACTGGTTCAGCTGGAAATGTCACCGGGGGAATGGGTCGTAGGTTAGCACTCGATCTCACCTATACAACCAAACCAGTCAATGTTTGTTTCTGAGATAACAGCAACGTTTCTGCGGAAGCAGAGTTGTTTACCTGTCCAATAATGAATCCGATTTCGGGTGGTGATGCTCCAAAGGGGTCGTGTATGGTAATCACCAGGCTCTTATCATCAAGCCACTCTCCAGAATAGTCTTGCCCCATATTCCACCTGAAGGCAAACAGAATATCTACTTGGTCTCGAGAGATCTTGCCATTCATCAGGGCCTTGTTTGTCGGCTCAGTGAATGTGACTGTCATTGTAACGCCCGAGACATATCCTCTGCACGGACCGCTTCCGGGTGGATGCCCAGCAACCCATGACTCGATTTCGATGGATGAATATCCAAAGGCACCTTGCATTGGCGGAGAAGTTGTCACCTGCACAATCTCTCAGTGTCAACTTCGTACAGACAACAATTCGAGCAAGAGGAAAGAATCATATCTTGCCGTCGGAGCGCAGGCTGCGGGGAAATTGCGAAGGTTGCCAGACGCCTTCACAGACAACGTGAACACTTGCGGAAGAGGGGGTCCGGCTCCATTTTCATTAATGATTGTGATGACGAGCCGTTTCTTGGTTTTCCACAATCCGTAATAATCGAACCCCAAAGATGCAGAAAAGGAGAACATGTTATCCAGAGCCGATTTCGTCATTGTTTGCCCCTCGATGTATCCCCCCATGTTTGTTTCTTCGCTGAATGACACCTGCAGAACACAAGATACGCACATCAGCAGAGTGCACTGGTCCCCAACAAAATCAGCGATTTTGATCCGGATGTTATTCAAATCGAAATTCTGCTGTCTAAGATTTGCTCGCATAAGCCAGCAAGGTCTTGATACTTACTGTTATCGCATTGCCAGCGCGGTAGCGAGCGCCTAGTCCTGTTGGGTCTGACGCCAAAACTGACGCGACAGCAATTGGAGACGGTCCAAAATCTCCGGTCATCCTGGGCGATTGTTCGGAACAAGGCCGTGATGTCCCAACTTCGTTCTTGATTAGGGACCCACCATCTATTCTGCAGGTAACGTCTGGACAAAAATTTCAAAAAAGCGTTAACATTCGGTTTACAAAGAGTAATGCAATTATCATCAAGGCAGGGAAAGAGCCAGAAGTTCTTACAAAATCCGCCGATGGTAGGCGGAGAAGCTCCTGCGGTGCCCTCTACTGTTAGCACAAGGGTCTGAGCGTTGACCCACTCTCCCGAAAAAGAATTTCCCATGTTCTCCGAGAAAAGAAAAAGCGCCAAAACTTGCGATCGGCTGAGACGATCCCCATTATTCTTGCCAGCACGGTTGGTGGGAATAGAAAATCTGATAGTGATGGTATCCAAGAAACTGTATACAGAATTCTTGTCCGTGGGATCGTCGGCCACCACGGAAACTACACGGGGATAAAGAATACCCCAGTTTCCAGAAATTGGAGGCGATGTAGTCACGGTAGGGGCGCATACAGGGGGCACATTTCTCAGCTTTGCTTCCGCTCTTACAGTGGCACGGGTACTTCCAATCCCTGGTGGTCCAGCGCCAACCACGTTTCGAGCGGTGATTACAAGAACTCTGTTACTAATCCAGCTTCCTGTATAATCCGTGCCGAGCGATTGAGAAAAAGCGAGTAGTAAGTCAATGTCAGCCTTGGTCAATTGGTCAGGAAGTTGCGCTTTGTTTGTGTCCTGGCTGAAAGTAATTGTCAGCGTATCCCCCACACCATAGACATTATCTAAATCCAAGGAATCTGCGGCCACCATACTCAAAATACGGATTGGTGAAGGCCCGAAGTTTCCATCAAGAACAGGAGATAACATACCAGCCGCGGCGCTTGTAACAGGAAAATTTCGAAGACCTGCGGAGGCCAGAAGCTCGAGCGTAAAAATTTCTGGAAGTGGCGGGCCTGCGCCTCGAACGTCTGCCATAGTGATCTCAAGCAACTTACGCGTTACCCAGCGACCCTCATATGCACTTCCAAGTGGAGTTGAAAATGTCAGGATACTGTCAAGAGCTTCTTTCGAAAGTATTCCAGTACCCATACCGGCCCTGTTGGTGTCCTCATTGAAATGGATTCGTATCCTATCGCCGGCGGCATACGTCGCGGTAGATTGAGTCGGATCGATGGCCTCGATAGACACAATCGTAATCGCACTAGGCCCAAAATCACCACCCAAAACCGACGAGGTTGCAGTCACTGGGGCTGAATTCGGGGGATAATTCCTTAATTGTGCATCGAATTTCACTGAAGCAGTCAGTGAGCCTATGGTCGGGTAATTTGACTGGTCCGCATCCAAAATAGTGATCAGAAATTCTGTTCTTGACAACCATGTACCCTCGTAATTCAATCCAAGCTTCTGGGTGAAGGTGAACAGCTTATCCACTACCGTCTTGTTTCCATAATCACCCTCAAACGCTCCGTTGATTGCTTTATCTGTTGGCTCACTGAATCTAATAAGAATCTGATCCCCGTCCGTCACGGCGCCATCGTTATCGCCCTTCGCTGTCAGGGCAATCGTCAACGCAGACTGACCAAAATCTCCTTGCACCGGATTAGGTGAGCGTGAGAAGCAACCTCCAGATATTCCGTCCACGTTTCGAATCGGTGCAATCGCTGTTTCGATGCAATTAACGAACAGTCGCCCCCTCTGAAATATTTCGGCTCCTGTGGCATCCAAAATTGTAATCTCAAATAAGTTATCATTCAACCAAATGCCATTGTAATCGGCTCCAATCGGCAACGAAAAATTGAGCACAAGGTCAATTTGAGCTCGATCTGCTATGGAGCCCGTCATCCTGAATCGGTTGGTGGGAGGAAAAAATTCAATGTACAATTTGTCACCAGCATCCAGATCACCATCAGACCCTCCCACTCCGACTGCATAGAATGAAGTAATTTTTGGAACGATTGTTCCCCAGTTGCCAATAAGATAACCAGACTCGATGACGCAGACAGACGATTGCGGTGGAAAATTTCGCAGCGATGCAGACTCTCTGACGGAGAGAAAGAACAATCCCAATTGCGGGGTTGCGCCAGCAGGTTTTACCGATGTTATTTGAAACACCTGACGGGAAAGCCACCTTCCCACGTAGTCCTGGCCCAGGCTCTGCGAGAATTCAAAAATGCTGCGCATGGACTTGAATCATCAGTAGCATTCACATCTTATTCAAAACTTTCAGGATGCAGCTATACCAATACCACTAGTCTCAAGAACTGCTCTAACATTTGAAATCAAATGGCTAATAATGAAACCTGTCAACTTCAGCCTTGGACAATTGAGTGTCGGGGAAATTGGCTCGATTAGTATCCTTGTTGAAGCTTATTGTGAGTGTATCGTTAACGCTGAAGTCCTTGTTGATATTTGGAGGAAGGGAAGGGTCCGCAGCCTTGATCTCTAAAATTTCTATCCTGCATATGCCCCATTCTCCCTCCAGAACTGGGCTGATCGCTGTACTTGGTGCACACGCAGGAGGATTGTTTCGCAACTCCCCGCTTGCTTTCACCTTTCAATGTCCCAGACTGATGTGTCAGATATAACGTAATTTTGACAAGTGAAAAGATGCCACCAAAAGAAGTCGGACATTACTTCTGTCTATTGATTTTCTGATGCGCTTGCTTAAAAGTTCAAGAGCACTTTACCTGAATTCGAAATTCCAAAATCGGGGGCGGACCTGCCCCGTTTACGTCTTGGACGGTGATGACAATTCTCTTTGGGTCAGCCCAATAGCCAGAGTAGGCCGCACCCAGCGAATGAGAGAAAGTGAACAAGCTGAATTTACGTAGCGACACATGGAAAAAGAACAGAATCACACCATGTGCATTTGTATCAACGGCAGCTGTGACTCAGTGGAAACAGATGCAACAGCACGCACGTTTGGACGTACGGAAACACGCAAATGTACTTGCTGTGGTGCTTTGAAAAACGGATGAAAAAGGAGCGCTCAAACACGGTTTCACGCTCTCGCACATGATTACGCGCACAGGCACACACACACACACACGTACTTGTCCAGCTGAGCCTTTGACAATTGCTTGCTGCCTCCTATGCTCGTGAAGCCCTGCGAGCAAAAGAGGGGTGAAATGTAGGATTGATGGATATTGCAGGCAGCATCAAATATTGTTTGCTGTGTGCAAACATGGATGCGTGCGCATAAGCACGCAGGCAATATGCTTGACGCGCAAAAACATACGTCGATATCTTTGATAGCAAACAGACCTCATTCGTTTCCATGTTAAATTCGATCGTGACTGTGTCGCCCACAGAATACTCGTCTCCTTCTTGAGAAGGATTTGCTGCCTGGTTTGATCAGGGGGTTCCACGGCAATGGGAACATCCAACGATCAAAGGCAGTGCGGAGTTAAGGTATAGTATTGGATGCAGTGACAATCAGATTGTAAGATGTTGCGTAATCATTCATACCGTGATCTTCGTGATCGTGATAAGTTGTCGACCAAAATCGCCAGTCAATCTGCCAGAAGGTTTGGTCGACTGCATTGAAAGACCGACGGTGAAAGGATCCGAACGAATTGCACTGTTGGTGGGCAAGTACTCAGGGAAACGGAAGCAAAATCTGGAAACTAGGGGCAAGTAACAACAGGGAAATAGACATAGCAGCAAATGCGCTGTCATTTACCGTCCTTTGTTTGTCACTGGAGTCACTATCAAACCTGTCACAACACAGAAAATCAGAATCAGGTTTCGGAGTCAAACTTGAATACCCAGGCGCCAGGCTCCTTGACGCCAGGTATTCCAAGCCGGCTGCTTGGGGGATAAGCCAAGCAAGAACTGCACCTTGCGGACCCACTCGTGGGGGGGCTGATCCCGGCCAATCGAGGGTTGTAACGACGAATACTCTCGAGCTCTCCCAGACTCCACGGTAGCTTGCACCTGGACAACGATAGGGCCGATGCAAGGTAGGCAAACGAGCAGGCAGAAGGAGCGAACAGGAGGTCAGTAAGGAGGGCCCATCGGCAGAAACGTTCTGCAGGCTTGCAAGATGGCGAGCAAGCGGGATCAATGGCGGAAAGAAACCGAGGGATTGACTGAACGCAAACAGCGCGTCGACTGTTGCTCTTGTCTGCACCACGCCTTCAGCAAGGCCAGCCTTGTCCGTGTTTTTGTCGAAGGTGATGGTGATTGTATCAAGGTTTGCGTAGACGCCTGTGATTAAGCAGAGGTCAGGGACATGCCGGAGCATACAGTCTGAGACGGGAACCGCAAAAACCAGTTCGCAGAAGAATGGCGGCAGCCGCACCATCGAGGTCATCAGGATCGTTGGCAACAAGAGAGATGATTTCTGGAGCATCGACCACATTATTCATCTGAGATTTTGAGGTCGCTATCATGCAGCTGAACACGGTGATCGCCAGCAACAAACCAGCAGGTCTACTTGTGTGAGTCACCGTCCTGGTTTGCGCACACTGCCCGACGTGGGCAGACCCTGGCACCAGTCCACCCATTCCGTTCTTTCGCACCCTTCCTTTTCCATGCGACAAGCCTCGGTGTGTGAGCCCATGCCGTCCTGTATCTCGTCCAGGCACTGGCTGCTTGTGCTTGCGCTCGTGTTCTCGGCGTCTGTGACGACCACCCGCGCGAGTGGCGCTGATCGGGGCCTGCATGCTGCACGCGGTCCGTCGCCTCGCACGGCTACTGCACTTGCACCATCCAAGATACTGTGCACCCAGGCAGGTCTGCTGCCCGTCCCAGCCGCACTGCCTCGCAGTCCCGGCCCGCGCGTGGGAGCCGCCCATCCGCTTGAGCTTGGCAGTTTTGGATGGAAAAAACAAAAAACAAGACTCGTCACGGACCATTGACATGACACGGGATTTTCGCTCGTGGAATGCGTCGATGCGTCCTGCAAGTTCGAGTGCGTTCGGAGTGCGTTCGCAAGTGCCCCGCGCCCTCTGGCATGACTCGAGTGCGTTGCGTTCGCAAGTGCCCCACGCCCTATGGCATGACTCGAGTGCGACTCGAGCGCCCTCTGGCATGACTTCGAGTGTGTTCGGAGTGCGTTCGCAAGTGCACGCGCCCTCTGGCATACGCAAGCACCGTGGGCA